>Ga0172379_10010807_pt1 | contig 10983 bp, 11 predicted proteins | sample GrowelOW334metaG_FD_119756 | JGI IMG/M metagenome (GOLD analysis project Ga0172379, IMG submission 119756) | Groundwater microbial communities from an aquifer near a municipal landfill in Southern Ontario, Canada - Groundwater well OW334 metaG | ecosystem: Environmental > Aquatic > Deep... | reverse complement strand
GGTGCATGCATTGGTGCACCTGTTCGTTATATTCAAATAGAGAGAATCCCTGATGGGATAGACTATTTTCGACGATTCACCTATGTCGAGCTTAAAAAGCTTATTGGCGTTATGGGTAGTTATCCTTTCGATGTCGCCGCCTGACAGGCCTGATATTCTTACCCATTCCTCGACCAGGTATTTCAGGTAAGACGGTTCATTCCGTTTACCCCTGAATTCCTGCGGCGCCAGAAAAGGCGCGTCGGTCTCGAGCAGCAGCTTCTCGACAGGAACGTGTTTAGCGACCTCGCGCAGTTCGCCGGCGTTCTTGTATGTTAAATTCGCCGTAAATGAGATGAACAACCCGAGATCGAGCGCCCTTTTCAGGAAGTTCATATCTCCGGAAAAACAGTGCACTACGCCGCGCATGCCACCTTTCGATTCCTCTTCCAGGATATCGAGCGCTTCATTCCGAGCGTTACGCGTATGTATGATTATGGGTAATCCCGTCGAAACCGCAAGGCGGATGAATTTTATGTAAGCTTGGACCTGCGCATCTTTGGGGGACAGGTTCCTGTAATAGTCGAGCCCTACCTCTCCGATAGCCACTACCTTAGGATGCGACGCGGCGGCCTTCATCTCGGCCATCGCAGCCTCGTCGACCGAGGAGGCCTCGTGCGGATGGATACCGGCAGTAGCGTATACGATATCGTACTTCGCGGCGAGTTCCAGGCAGCGGCGTGTCCCCTCGATAGAACTCGCGACATTTATTATCCTGGATACACCGGATCTCTTTGCTCTTTCCAGGGTCTCATCGCGGTCTTTATCGAAATCCTTAAAATCTAGATGGCAGTGTGTATCTATCAGCATTTGGATCTCAGGCGCTCTCGATCCTGGGAAATAACGGTTTATCTTTAGCCACTTTCGTCCCCTTCTCCAGTTTTCCCCAAAGCGCGGCATCGCGGTATTTCAGATCTTCCGGATCCTCCGCAAGGCCCAATTGTTTATAGATGCTTAAAGAAGTACGCGGCATAAAGGAATAGATCGAAACGGCGGTTATCCTTATGACTTCGAGAAGTGTATATATGACCCTGGCGAGCTCGGGCGTCTTATTCTCTTTTGCGAGCGTCCATGGTTTCGAATCTTCTATATATTTATTGGCCATACCTATGACCTCCCATATCCCGGAGAGCGCACTTGTAAAATCGAACATGGGTATAGAACTTTCAAGCAAGGACGCGAGGCCTTGAGCCTTCGCCTTTAGCGCTTCGTTCCTTGCCTCCGGCGCCAGCTCTCCGGCATCCGGGACTTTTCCCTCAAAGTATTTCTCTGCCATGGTCAGGGTCCTGTTCAGGAGGTTGCCTAGATCGTTGGCAAGGTCGCTATTGTAGCGGCTGATGAGGCTCTCTTCGCTGAAAGAACCGTCGAGGCCGAACGCTATCTCGCGCAGGAGAAAATACCTGTACGGATCGATGCCATAGCGGTTTATCATATCAAAAGGATCTACGGCATTGCCCTTAGACTTTGACATCTTCTCGCCTTTTATGACCCACCAGCCATGCGCGAATACGGCCTTTGGCGGAGCGATCTCTGCCATGTGCAGTATGATGGGCCAGTAAACCGCGTGATGGCGCAGGATGTCCTTACCTATAACATGAAAATCACAAGGCCAGTAACGGTTGAACCGCTCCGTATCACGTCCATACCCCACCCCGGATATATAGTTCAAAAGCGCGTCGAACCACACATACGTGACAAAATCTTTATCGAATGGCAGTTCTATCCCCCACTGCAGCCTCTTCTTAGGCCTCGATATACACAGATCCGTCAAAGGCTCGTTGTTAAGGAATCCGAGGACTTCGTTACGCCTGAAGTCGGGCCTGATAAAATCGGGATTGGCATTTATATAGTTGATGAGCCATTCCTGGCATTCCGATATTTTCAGGAAATAATTGGTCTCGTTCAATTTTTCAAGCGGGCGCTTACATTCCGGGCACGTGCCATCGGCAGACTGCGTGTCCGACCAGAACGTCTCGCACGGCGTGCAGAACCAGCCCTGATATTCCTTTTTATATATCTTCCCGGACTTGTAAAGCTTATCGAGAACGGCCTTTACGGTCGCCTCATGATAATCATCGGTCGTCCTTATAAAAAAGTCGTACTTTATATCGAGCTTCGTCCACAGGTCCTTGAAGGCCGGGACTATCTCGTCGACAAAACGTTTCTCTTCACCGGGTTTATACCCCTTTTCAATGGTAGTCTTCTCGATCTTTTCGCCGTGTTCATCCGTACCGGTCATGAAAAGAGTGTCATAACCGCAGGACCTCATGAACCGGGCAACGCAGTCGCAGGCGATCTGGGTATAGGAATGGCCTATATGCGGTTTTGAATTCACATAATAGACCGGTGTCGTCAGATAAAATTTATTCATCTTCTCTCTCTATTTTTGAGTCTCTTTTTTTACGCTCCGCGCTTCGTTCTTGTCGTTATCGAAGCTCACTACCAGGAAATGGCCGTTCTCGAGTTCGACGGTTGCCGCGCGCTTAAGGGCGTTCAAACTTACCACTTTACCCGCGCCCTTATCGGTCTTGATCACCTCGCCCTCCTGGGGCAGCCCTTTCATCAGCTCCTTATACGTCTTATGCTCATAGCTGAGGCAGCACATAAGCCTGCCGCACAGTCCCGATATCTTCGTGGGGTTCAGGGGCAGGTTCTGCTCCTTGGCCATCTTGATCGTGACCGGTTCAAAATCTTTGAGATATGTCGCGCAGCAGAGCACCCTTCCGCACGGGCCGAATCCTCCAAGCATCTTCGCTTCATCGCGCACACCTATCTGTTTGAGCTCGATCCGCGTCTTAAAAGCGTTCGCAAGGTCCTTTACCAGGTCCCTGAAATCTATCCTTCCCTCGGCGGTAAAATAGAATATGATCTTGGATCGATCGAAAGAGAACTCCGCGTCGATAAGCTTCATCGGCAGGCGCCTGTCATGCACCTTCTTATTGCAGGTGTCCATGACCTCCTTCACCTTCTTCTTGTTCTTCTCCATCTGGTGCATGTCCCAGGGGTTGGCCTTCCTGATGATCTTGCGTAAAGGCTCTTCAACGTCGGAATCGAGTATCACTTCCGCCTCGGAAAGTACCTGGCCGTAATCGAGCCCCCTGTCGGCTTCCACTATTACGAAATCTCCCGACTTAAACTTCATACCGCCCGTGGAAAAATACGTTATCTTGCCCGCTTCTCTCAATCTTACCTGGACGACTTCATACATATATCAGCGCTCCCGTATTTTAGCGGCCAGCATGCTCATCGCAAGTTTTGGATTCGCGTTCTGGTCTAAAAATGAACCTGTTGAAATTATCTGGTCTATGACGCCTCCCAGATATCCTGCGTTGAGAGAGTCGGCCTCCCGGCGGATCATCTCGACCTTATCCGCATTGATAAGCTGCTCGTCTCCCGCTCCGAATTTCCTGGCCATTATATCCCTGTACCAGCTGAGCATCATGCCCAGATACATTTTAAGATCTTCTTTCGATATCTTTTCAAAATCCGATTCGAAGAATGTCATTCCTGCGAGGCCTTCTATTAGAGTTAACCTCTTCGTAAAAAATTCTTCGTCTTTATATTTAAGCGCCTCGCCTAGCCTGCCGGAGAATAGATGCGAAAGGATGTGCGCCTTCTTATCTTCTATAGAGTATTCTTTAACAAGTATATCTTCGACCTCGCGGGCCCCTAAGGGATAGAATCTCACTACTTGAGAACGCGAAACTATCGTTCTCAAAAGAGATCCCAGGTTCTCCGCCAGCAGGATGATGATCGCGTCCGTCGGAGGCTCTTCAAGGGTCTTGAGTATTGCCGCCGACGCCTCATGCTTCATGAGATCTGCGCCGTCAATTATATAGACCTTCTTCCTGCCTTCATACGGCTTAAGGCCTATATCTTTTATCAGCTCGCGCACCTTCTCTATCTTTATGGCGGAAGATTCTTTTTCCGGCCTCAATATAAAGACATCGGGATGGTTGGAAGCGTCTATCTTCCTGCACGATGGACATTGGTCGCAGGCGTCATAGCCTATGGCTCCCGGACAGTTCGCGGCCTTAGCGAAATTCAAGGCGGCAAGTTTACGTCCGACACCGCTTGGGCCGAGAAATATATACGCGTGAGAGATACGGTTATTCTCGAGAGTCCCTTTAAGGAACTTTAACGCGCTATCCTGCCCTTTTATATTTTTGAATGACAATCTCCACCTCGCGGCGTACCTTCTCCTGTACAGCCTCTATACCTTCTCTTACCTTTATCACCTTGATCCTGCCGGGATATTTTTTTGCCAATTTAAGATAGCCGTTCCTTACAGCGCGATGGTACGAGATATCTTTCGATTCCATCCGGTCAACGCCCTTCGATCTAGCCCTCCTGAGACCGGTGACTATATCTATATCGAGCAATATCGTAATATCAGGCTGCAAGGCTCCGGTCGCGACCGTATCGACGGCCCTGATGATATTAAGCGGCACCTTCCCGCCGTATCCCTGGTAGCTCATAGTGGCATCGCTGAACCTGTCGCATATCACTATTCTTTTACTCTTTATGGCCGGCCTGATGACCTCATCGACGATCTCGGCGCGGCATGCTTCGAACAAAAGAAGCTCGGTGAGGGCGGTGATATTGCCCACTTTTGAATGGAGCAATACCTTACGTATCTCTTCGCCGGTCTTCGTACCTCCCGGTTCGCGCGTATGGACGCAAGCATAACCAGTCTTCTTCAATTCATCGTAGAGGAGTTTCGATTGGGTGCTTTTACCGCAGCCCTCTACTCCTTCAAAAGTTATGAATACGCCCTTCTTCAGACTTTTAGCCGCCATTCTGTCCCGTCTTTTGTATCTTCCAGTATCACTCCCATACCGGAAAGTTCTTTTCTTATCTCGTCTGCCTTCCTGAAATCCTTATCTTTACGCGCAAGGTTACGCATATCTATCATCTTGATGATCCGGTTCGAATCTATATTGCCCGCTGCAACTTCCTGGGAAATATTGAGGGCAAATACATCGCATAAGGCGACCAACAATTCTTTTATCCCGTACACCTTTTCGGCTTCGCTCCCGGAAAGTCTCTCTTTTTCGTGCATAAGCTTGTTGGCGAAGGTGACCGCTTCAAAAAGGACCGCCAGCGCCAGCGGCGTATTAAAATCATCATCCATCGCCTCTTCGAACTTCACGCGGAACCGAACGACATCTTTATCCGTAGCCTTTTTTCCGGAATTGATAACAGGGCGGCCAGAGCCAAGCATCTTATCTATCTTGGTGAACAATATCAGGAAACGTTCCTTCTCTTTTTTTGCTTCCAGTATCTTTTCTTCAGTGTAATCTATCGGACTGCGGTAATGGGCGGACAAAAAGAAGAGCTTCATGTAATCAGGATCCTTATGCCGCTCCATGAAATCCTTGATCGTTATAAAATTGCCCAGGCTCTTAGCCATCTTTTCGCTGTTTATGGTCAGGAGGCCGTTATGTATCCAGTACCTTGCGAATTTCTTGCCTGCGCCTTCGGACTGCGCAACTTCATTTTCATGATGCGGGAATATAAGGTCTATGCCGCCGCCATGTATATCGAATTCGTCGCCTAGGATGTCGGAACTCATGACCGAGCACTCTATGTGCCAGCCCGGCCTGCCCGGCCCCCATGGGCTATCCCATCTCGGCTCACCTTCCTTGGCGGCCTTCCATAGAGCGAAGTCGAGGGGATCTCTCTTAAGTTCGCCCGGGGCGATCCTTGTGCCCGTCTCCATCTTGTCGATAGATTGATTGGAGAGCTTGCCGTATCCCTTGGCCTTTTTTATATCGAAGTAGACATCGCCGCCGGAAGCGTACGCGCGGCCGCGGTCGATGAGCACCTTTATGAATTCCTGCATCTTCATTATATATTCGGTAGCTTTAGGCTCCCTATCGGGAGTTCCTATGCCGATGAGCTCCATATCCGCATGATAGGCATCAAGATATTTTTGCGATACCTCCCTTGTCTTATCATTAAGGTCTGCGGGCGTCTTTAGGCCTTCTATGAGGGTTTTGGCCTTATTGATGATCTTATCGTCAACATCGGTGACATTGCGGACAAAAGTTACGGCAAAGCCTTTGTACTTGAGGTATCTTCTCACGCAGTCGAATATGTAAGCGCTGCGGGCATGGCCTATATGCGGCTCGTCATAGACCGTCGGGCCGCACACGTACATCCCGACCTTCCCTTTTTCGATCGGCACGAACGCGTCTTTCTTCCTAGTAAGCGAATTATATATCTTCAACTTATTTCTTCTCCAGGTCCTCTAGTCTTTTTCTGATATCCTCCATATCCTGCAAGAGAGGGTCGAGCACATGGATATGGTCCAGAGATACCTCTATCTTCCTTCCGTCCTGTTTTGTGATCCTGCCGGGCACACCTACCACGGTAGAGTTAGGCGGCACGTCTTTGATCACAACGGCGTTCGATCCGATATAGGAATTGTCTCCCACGGTAATATTGCCGAGCACCTTTGCGCCGGCTCCGACCACGACATTATTCCCTATCGTGGGATGCCTCTTTCCGCGCTCTTTTCCGGTCCCTCCGAGAGTGACGCCCTGATAGATCGTCACCCCGTCCCCTATTATAGCGGTCTCCCCGATGACGACGCCCATACCATGATCGATGAAGAGTTCGTTGCCTATGGTCGCGCCGGGATGTATCTCGATACCTGTAAAAAACCGGCCTAACTGCGATATCCAGCGCGGGAAGAACGGCATACCGGTCTTTAAGAGCACGTGCGAGATCCTGTAAAATATCATCGCATGGAACCCGGAGTAGGTTATCAGGACCTCTATAAAATTCCTCGCCGCGGGGTCACGGTCGAATACCGCCTTTACCTCTCTCCTGAATAATACGGCTATCACGGCCCAGAACGATACGAATACCGCTATAAGAGCCAATAACACATTAATGCATGTCGTCATTTTCCACCTCTTAAAAACCTGTTTATAACAAGGTTAATCCGCCGGGATGAAGGATACGGCCTGGGCTTTGAGGGATTATCGCTTTTCTTCAAGCGACACAACTGCATATGCCGCTATCGCGTCGCCTCTTCCGAGAGACCCGACGCCTTCATTCGTAGTGGCTTTTATGCTGACCCTGTCCGGGCTCACCTTCATAACCTCGGCAAGCGTTTTGATCATCTTGTCCCGAAAAGGATATATCTGCGGATCTTCCGCTATTATCATAGTATCTACATTGTTCACGACGAAATTCTTCTTCTCCGCCATGATTATCACTTTCTCCAGGATCTCCCTGCTGCGCACATTCTTATACTGTTCATCAGTATTGGGGAAATGCTGGCCGATATCACCCATACCGAGAGAGCCCAGGACCGCGTCGGATATCGCATGGAGCACCACATCCCCGTCAGAGTATCCTATAAGACCCTTCACATACGGGATCTCGACGCCTCCGAGAAAAAGTTTTCTTTCTTCAACGAGCCTATGAATATCATACCCAATTCCAATTCTCATATCAGCACCTCGGCCAGTTTTAGATCTTCCTTCGTCGTTATTTTAATGTTCCGGCAAGACCCCGCCACTATCTTGACCTTCTTACCCATGGCCTCCGCCATAGCAGAGTCATCGGTAGCGCCTTGCCCCATCTTTATATTGTATGCTTTCTTAATAAGTTCTCTTTTAAATACCTGTGGTGTCTGCGCCCTGAATATGACGGACCTGTCGAGCGTTCTTTTCACGAACATAGACCGGCCCCCGATCTTTACCGTGTCCGTCTCCGGGATGGCCGTCACACACGCCCCGTATCTCTTTGCCTCTCTCACCGACCTCTTTATGATGTCATCCGTCACCAAAGGACGGGCAACGTCATGTATGAGCACTATATCGTACGTTCGGTCTATGCTGTTAAGGCAATTTTTCACAGAATCGAGCCGTGTCTTGCCTCCGATCACGATATCTATAACCTTCTTCAGCCTGTACCTCTTTATGAGGCTGTGAAAACGGCTCACATAGCGCTTCTCGCACGCGATCACGATGGCGTCTATCGCGGATGAATCGCCGAGAGCCTTCAGCGTATAGTATGCGATAGGCCTGCCCTTTAAAAGAACGAAAGGCTTACTTTCCGAAAACCCCAGCCGCTTACCAGATCCGGCTGCAGGGACTATGGCAGCAGTCCTCATCTTTTCCAGCCCTGGGTCTTCGCATCTTCAAGTCTCGCGAATATCATCCTGCCGGCCGATGTCTGCAATACACTCGTAACGACGACCTTCGCGGCCTGTCCTATAAGATTCCTGGAATTATCGACGACGACCATCGTGCCGTCATCAAGATAAGCTATGCCCTGATTGTACTCCTTACCTTCTTTGGAAAGCCTGACTTCCATCACCTCTCCCGGCAATACCACCGGACGGAGCGCCGTCGCCAGCTCGTTTATATTAAGCACCGTAATACCCTGCAGGTCCGCGATCTTGTTCAGGTTAAAATCGTTGGTGAATATCTTACCGCCGAGTACCTTTGCCAGCTTCACGAGCTTCGCGTCCACATCTTTTATATCGGGGAAATCTTCTTCATGTATCCTGACATCCAGCTCCGAATTCTTCTGGATCTTGTTCAATATGTCGAGACCGCGGCGGCCCCTGTTCCTTTTTAGTGAATCCTGGGAATCGGCTATCTGCTGAAGCTCTCTCAGGACGAACCTCGGTATGACGAGCCTGCCTTCGAGAAAGTGGGTCTGGAAGATATCGGCGATCCTTCCGTCTATTATGACGGATGTATCCAGGATTATTATCTCGTCCTTCTCATCCTGCCGCACGAACTTTACATACGGTATAATAAGGTTGAACTCATCTTTTCCCCTCATCGCTATAGCCATTCCCAAATAACACAGGATCAGTATCATGACGATCTGTATAGACGAGAAGAGCTTTATATCCATAGGGATAAGTTTCAGGACGCTTGTCAATATCCATGCCATGAAAAAACCGAAAAATAATCCGAAGACCGCTGCTGAAAGGTTCCTTATAGAGAACCTTCTCATCACAACCTCCAGCAGCACTATCACGAGCGATGCCATGAACCCGATTATCGTACCGCTTATAGCCCATGCGACATCAAAATCTCCCATGAGCGCGCCGACATAATACCCTACTATGGTGCCCAACATAACAAAAAATACTCTTAAGAATATTATAGTCATAGGATCTTACTCTCCCTTAGGCTTGGACAATAGTTTCCATGGATGTTTCTTGATATCCGCAGTGAACGCCTCTATGTTCTCATATACCGACTCATCCGTAAGGAATTTCCCGAATGTTCCTTCCCCTCTTTCGAGCCTCTGCACTATAGCGGTAACCGACGTCGTAAGCTTCGCGAGATTATCGGTTATCTTTTCCATGGGCACAGGATCACGGCCTACAATGACAGAATTATCTGCGAGCAATTGTTTACCTGGCGTACCGGGAACTATTTCGAGATATTTTTCGCCGAGGAGGCCGAGCGTATTTATCGTTATATCTGAATCCTCTTCGATCTTCGCGTCCTGCTGGATCCATGCGTAAAGTTCGGCCTTGCCGCGCTTGTCATTCTCATCATAGATTATCTGTATGCCTTCTACCTGTCCGACACCCACACCGGCAAGCCTCACCGGAGCGCTGGGCCCTATACCGCTGGCGAAGTTGAAGCGCACTTTAATATGATATCCGGGCTTTACGAAGTTGAAGTCGCCGATCGAGAAGACCATTATGAAAAGGATCGCGATAGCCAATAATATAAAGATACCGACTTTTAATTCAAACGTCCTTGTTTCGTCCATTACCTTTCCTCCTTAAGATCGTATAAATTATATAAGATGATTAAAATCTATACCTTCGGTTATCGGACCTTTTCCGGCGCCCGTTATGAATTGACGGACGATGGGGTCGGTCGTATTCTTTATCTCATCAGGCGTCCCTACGGTCCTGATCCTGCCGTTATATAACATGGCCATCTTATCTGCGATCTTATACGCGCTGGACATATCATGCGTAACGGCTATAGACGTCACTTTAAGTTTATTATGAAGTTCCACTATAAGGTCGTTTATCGCGTCGCCCATTATCGGATCTACTCCGGTCGTAGGCTCATCGTACAGCAATATCTTAGGACGGATACATATCGCCCTTGCAAGCCCGACCCTCTTTCTCATGCCTCCCGACAACTCGGACGGCTTCTTATCTTCTATATTTTTCAGTCCCACAAGTTCAAGGCACTCGTGGACCCGTTTTTCCATGTCAACCCTGGGAACGCTCATATGTTCTATCATATTAAAAGCTACATTTTCATAGATGTTCAGGGAATCGAATAGCGCCGCCCCCTGAAATAGCATACCGAACTGCAGCCTAAGATCATAGAGCTCTTTCTCGTTCATCCGCGTTACATCTTTACCGTCTATCAGGATATGGCCGGAATCCGGCTTCAGAAGACCGATTATATGCTTTAAGAGCACGCTCTTACCGCATCCGGACCTTCCGATTATGACCGTAGTATCGCCCTTGGTAAGGTTCAGATTGAGATTGTCGAGCACTTTGTGCCCGCCGAACGATTTGCATAAATTTATTATCTCTATCATATCCAGCTCACTTTGCCATAAAATAGAATAAGGCCGTGAAGAAACAGTCAGACGCTATTATGAGGATAAAGCTCGTAACGACGCTTTGAGTAGTGGACCTGCCTACGCCTTCGGCTCCGCCATCCGCTCTCATGCCTTCATAACACGCCACTACACATATTATTAGCCCGAAGAAGAAGCTCTTTATGAGCCCCGTATACAGGTCCTTATACTTAAGAGCGCTCCAAGTATTCTTCATATACATGCTGTGCGATACGTTTAGCTTGAACGTGCTTATCACATAACCTCCAAGCATGCCAATCATGTCGGCAAATATCGTCAATAAAGGAAGCATGATGATAAGAGCCAGGAAGCGCGGTACCACAAGATACTTTATCGGGTTCGTCG
>Ga0172379_10010806_pt1 | contig 10983 bp, 12 predicted proteins | sample GrowelOW334metaG_FD_119756 | JGI IMG/M metagenome (GOLD analysis project Ga0172379, IMG submission 119756) | Groundwater microbial communities from an aquifer near a municipal landfill in Southern Ontario, Canada - Groundwater well OW334 metaG | ecosystem: Environmental > Aquatic > Deep... | reverse complement strand
ATTTACATGTTTGTTTTATCCACAAAAAAAAATATTTTATTAATTAGGGGTTTTAAGTAAATCCCAATCTAAATAAACGTTAGGAGAAATAATCATGGCAGATGGATCATTTAATCCGTTCAAAATGGCACAGCAACAATTCGATTCTGTTGCTGAAAAGTTAGGATTGGATCAGGCAACAAGAGATTTATTACGTAACCCTGATCGCGAATATCATTTTAATATACCGATACGCATGGACGACGGTACATACAGAGTATTTAAAGGCTTCAGAGTTCAACACAGTGATGCACGCGGACCCTGCAAGGGCGGAATCCGGTTCCACCCGCAGGAAACAATTGATACAGTCCGCGCATTATCTATGTGGATGACATGGAAAACAGCAGTTGTTGATATTCCCTTAGGCGGCGGCAAGGGCGGCGTTATATGCGACCCGCACAACCTTTCAATGCACGAACAGGAAAAATTATGCAGAGGCTGGATTCGCCAGTTAGCACGCAATGTAGGACCTATTCAGGACGTTCCCGCACCCGATGTTATGACATCAGGTCAGCACATGCTCTGGATGCTCGACGAATACGAAAAAATTATGGGCGGCAAATACCCCGGCTTTATTACAGGTAAACCTCTCGGTTTGGGCGGTTCACTCGGCAGAACAGAAGCAACGGGATATGGTGCAATCTACACATTAAGAGAAGCATTAAGAGAATTAGGTATTGACCCTTCTAAAACTACAGCCGCATTCCAGGGATTCGGTAACGTAAGCCAGTATGCAATTGACCTCTATGAACAATACGGCGGTAAAGCTATTGCAGTTTCAAGCTGGGACCAGAAAGAACAGAAATCTTATACTTTCCGCAAAAAAGACGGCATCAGCCTGAAAAAACTTCTTGAAATTACAAACCGCTTCGGCGAAATTGATAAAGTAAAAGCTCAGGAAATCGGATACGAAGTTCTACCCGGCGAAGAATGGATTGAACAGGATGTGGATATTTTAGTTCCTGCCGCTCTGGAAAATCAGATTAATGCAGAAACAGCACCGAAAATTAAACCCTCTGTTAAAGTTATCCTTGAGGGAGCAAACGGTCCGACTACACCCGATGCAGACAAACTTATTAAAGAGAAAAAAATCTGGATGATTCCCGACTTCCTTGCTAACGCAGGCGGTGTTACATGTTCATACTTCGAGCAGGTTCAGTGCAATATGAACTACTTCTGGAACAAAGAAGAAGTACTAAGCAAACTTGATATGAAGATGACTGACGCTTATCATGCAGTATCGGAACTGGCACATCAGAAAAACATTTATATGCGCGATGCCGCCTATATGATTTCTGTTTCGAGAGTTGCCGAAGCATGCAAATTAAGAGGCTGGGTCTAAACAGTAGAAAGTTTATAAAGTTAAAAGTTTATAAAGTATAATGAAAAGGAGCAGATTTTTTCTGCTCCTTTTTTATTCTTTTCTGCTCCTAAATTTCCCCTCCTTAACAAGGAGGGGATTAAGGGGTGGTCTCTTCTAACAGAATTTCCAACTGTTTCAAACACCCGTTCAAATTCATTCTAATTTCAGTATTCGAAAATCTTATCACAGTAATCCCCGAAGCATCAAGAAACTCATCTCTGTTTTTATCATATTTTTTACCATCATCTTCGTAATGTCAGCTACCGTCAAGTTCAATAGCTAATCTCTTTTCAGGGCAGTAGAAATCAAGAATATAGAAATGGAAACTGTGTTGTCTTCTGAATTTTAAATTATTAAATTTTTTATTTTTAAGTACTGACCAAAGAATGCGCTCTTCTTCTGTGGATTGATTCCGAAGAATTTTTCTCTTCTCATTCATTAGAATAATATTGTTGAGTCTCATGTTGACCATCCTTGACTCCTCCTTAGTAAAGAAGGGAAATTCCAATGTTTTGTTAACGCTGAATTGTAAACACTTATAAGGTTGTTGTACAATAGCGCAAAGCCGATCACCCCTGACCCCTCCTTGGTAAGGAGGGGAAATCAAAGTTGTTAATATTTTATAAATTTCTCAACCCAATCATTCACTTTTATAAAATAAATTCCTGTTTTTAAAAAGCTGATATTGATTTGAAGATTATTTGTAAACTGATAATTTTCGCTGTAAACACTTTCTCCGAGAATGTTTTTTATTTCTATTTTGACTTTCTCAAATTCATTCTGGCTTTTAATATTGATGATGTCATTAGCAGGTAGTGGATAGATATTAAAATTATTTAATTCCTGTTCGTTTAGTATTTTTGTTAATATTGCAAACCTATTTCGATATAAAGCAAATTTAACGGAATCAATCTTATTCAAGTCTTTCGTTACCGAGTCAATGTCAGAATAAGTATCAAAGGTTATCCAGAAACCCGGATTTTGAATATTTTCTGAATCAGATTCTTCATATTCAATTCGTTTGAAATAAAAATTGCCATATTTATTTCTCAAATTTAAGAAGCTTTGTTTTACCGCACTATATGTATTATTGATGTCTTCAACAGTGACAAAAATTTCCTTTGGAATTGGTACTTGATTAAAAATATAAAAATTTTGGGAGAAACTAATAATAAACCACCGTTTTGCGTAGCCATGACCAAAAGAAGTTGAGTAAATACAAGTATCAATTGCTACCGAATCAGGATTTGTTATTTCTGAGGGTATATCTTGATAAATTAAAAAACAGCTATCCGGTGCTGTGTACTGCGCCCGCATCTCAGCCCCTGCCGGCACAAGCAGGTATGCTATTGTCAGTACCGCAATAAATAAGAACTTTTTCATTTTTTTTCCTATTTATTTTTTAGTACATAAGTTGCTAAGAGAAACCCCCTGTCCCCCTTTAAAAAATGGGGTATTTTCAATATGTGGCTTTTGGTCGTGTTCCGTGCGTGTTATACTTATTAAATTGCCATTATTTCTATAAAATTACGAAGGATTATTGAATTATCCAAGAACAATTTATTGGTGAATATTAACAGTAAAATACTTTCCATTTCACTTCGTTTTCTTTATTCAAAACGTTTATTTATTACAAAAAGGAATCTGTATGAAGAAATTAGCTTTTTTCAATGCGTTTGCAGTTAGCCTCTTTTTTAATCTGAACATGATTTTAGTACTGACAGAAAAATCTGTGAGTGAAGGTACATCTGAATTATTGTTCTTTGTATTAATGCTCGGTTTGTTGGTTTCGTTATTCATTATCAACAAAAAATTATTACCGGATTCATTGAAAAGAAAAAAAAGATTTGCTTTTTCGTTTATAGTTTCAAGCTTGGGATTTGTCTTTTGCTGGGCTTTGGTATATTATTTCAATTGGTATCTGTTGTATGCTTCGATTATTTAATTCATTATGAAAAGACGGGATTTTATAAATACATCGGCAGTTTTAATTATGAGTGCATCAAATCTTTCGGTATTAAATGCTTTAGCAGATAATACACATAAACAGGACAAACTTTTTCCAGCAATTTTCGTCGGTCACGGAAGTCCGATGAATGCAATCGAGGATATTGAGTTTAGTCTTAAGTGGAAAGAACTCGGCAGAAGTTTGCCCAAACCGGAAGCTATTATTTGTATTTCGGCACACTGGGAAACCCAGGGAACAAAAGTAACAACAATGCCAAGACCCAAAACTATTCATGATTTCTACGGCTTTCCGCAAAAGCTTTTTGATATGCAATACCCTGCCGAAGGCAATCCGGTATTTGCAGAGCAGACAATTAAAACGATAAAATCCACGATTGCAACTCCTGATTTAGAATGGGGACTTGACCACGGCACCTGGTCTGTACTTTGCAGGATGTATCCCAAAGCTGATATTCCTGTTATTCAGCTTAGTCTTGATTCTAAAAAATCACCGGCTCAGCATTACGAAATCGGTAAGGAACTCAAAGAACTGAGAAAAAGACATATCATGATTATCGGTAGCGGTAACATTGTACACAATCTGCGAATGCTCAATATGCAGGATAAAGCCTATGACTGGGCTACTGAATTTGATGCTATTTCAGCTAAGCTTATTTCAGAGAAAAACCATAACAAACTGATTGATTACAATTCAATCGGAATTTCGGCTAAGCAGGCAATTCCAACAAATGAGCATTATCTACCGCTCCTCTATATTCTGGGTATGCAGGACAACAAAGATAATATCAGCTTTTTCAACGAGAAAATTTCGATGGGCTCCATTTCAATGCGGAGTCTTATCATTTCAAATTAAAAAAAGGGGATAATCGCTATCCCCTTCTAATAAAAATCATTTCGAATTTATTCTATTTTGCTAAGGCTACGCTACGGCGTTCGCGGATAACCGTAACCTTGACCTGACCGGGATATTCCATTTCTGTTTCGATACGTTTTGCAATTTCATTTGCCATATTGTCGGCATTGTTATCGTCAATCCTTTCGGGTTCTACTATAACGCGGATTTCACGTCCGGCTTGGATAGCAAATGTCTTGGCTACGCCTTCGAATCCCTGAGCAAGACCTTCGAGTTTTTCGAGCCGCTTTACGTAATTTTCAAGCGATTCTCTTCTTGCTCCCGGACGTGCCCCGCTAATGCTGTCAGCCGCCTGAACGAGTACTGCGATAGGAGTTTCCATCTCAATATCTTCGTGGTGAGCACCGATTGCATTACAAATCTTAGCATTTTCACGGAATTTCTTTGCAATTTCATATCCTAAGAGAGCATGAGGACCTTCGGTGTTCTGGTCAACACATTTACCTATATCGTGCAATAAACCCGCTCGCTTAGCCATATTGGCATCGAGTCCGAGTTCAGCCGCCATCAAACCGCTGAGGTAAGATACTTCTACAGAGTGGCTCAGAAGATTTTGTCCATAACTGGAGCGGTATTTCATTTTTCCTACTAATCTGAGCAATTCAGGATGAATGTTATGAATGCCAAGTTCAATAGCAGTATTTTCGCCAATCTGGTAAATTTCATTTTCGATTTCCTGACGTGTTTTTTCTACCAGTTCCTCAATACGTGCCGGATGAATTCTGCCGTCAGCCATTAATTTTTCGAGTGAGCGTTTTGCAACTTCTCTGCGGAAGGGGTCGAATCCAGAAATAACTACGGCTTCGGGTGTATCATCAATAATAAGGTCAACACCTGTAGCAGATTCGAATGCACGGATATTCCTGCCTTCACGCCCGATTATTCTACCTTTCATATCGTCGCTGTCAAGATTGACAACAGAAACAGTACTTTCTACGCTATGGTCTGAAGCAGTGCGTTGGATAGCCTGAATGATAATCTTTTGGGCTTCTTTATGAGAATTCAATTGTGCTTCGTCGCGAATTTGTTTAATCAACTGTGCGGCTTCAGCTTTAGCATCGTTAGCAAAAACGTCAATCAAATGTTTTTTTGCTTCTTCCCGTGAAAGCCCGCTAATCATCTCAAGTTGTGTGATTTCTTTAGCAATTAATCCGGTTAGTTCTTCCGATTTTTTCTTGAAATCAACATCTTTGCGTTTCAGGTCTTCTTCGAGAAATTGTAAACTTTTTTCCTTTTTGTTTATAAGTTCGAGTTTACTGTCTATACTCTCTTCTCTGGCTTTAATTTGTTTTTCCAGTACTTGAGTTTTAGCTCTTTTAGACTGAGTTTCATTTTCAAATTCTTGCCTTTTTTTGTGCCATTCTTCTTTGAGTTCAAGCATTTTTTCTTTTTTAAGATTTGCAGCTTCTTTTTCGGAATCTTTTAAAAGTTGTTGAGACCTTTGCTCGGCTTCACGAATTTTGGTTGCCGTAAGTTTGTTTCCCGCAAAATAAGAAAGGACAAAACCTACAATCAAACCAATGGCTGATACAATAATAATCAATAACTGACTCATGGTTTGTTTCCCTTACAGAATAAGTTCAAAAATCTATATTAAGTTGAAATTTCATATTATAATTATTGCTAATTAATAAACATTTGCTTAGGTTATTTTCCATAAACCGGAATTTAATGGAAATAATCTTAAAAAAAATTATGATATAGTCTGGGAAGATTGCAATTTAAAACAACTGAAAAATTGTCATTCTGATTGGAATAAAGCCTACATTTCAATTGACTTTCAACAACATAGATTCTTCGATTTTCTCAAAATGACAACCGAATAAATATTTTATAAAATATAAAATTCAGTATTAAAGCTTAAAACCACAAAACTATAATCAAAAAATAAATTAGTCTGAATTTTTTCTTTGTAGCAGACTGAACTACAAAATTAATAAATTAGTGTGAAAAAAAATAATCTTTTGATTGCACTAATTAATTTGATGATAAAAAAAAACCGCATCTTACCAGCGTATATAGTGAATTGATGGGTAAAGAACCCAAATAATACACAGTGGGTAACAACCTTGCTATTTCAAACTTCCACTGGATATACCTGAGTATATTTTATAATTGACGATGAATTATAAATGAGGCCTGTTTTTAATAGCGAGAGTACATTTCCCTATTAGAATCAATAACGGTTCTTTCCTCTACAATAAAAAAATAACGGTAGCACGATGCGGCTTTTAAAAGAATATATTCAAAGAACTTTGATTGCTTGCTATTCAATCATTGGCGAACTAACAAAAATTAATATATTTATTCAAAATGAATAAAACCTATTGCAATAATTCCTTTTTCATAAATTGAGTCATTTTGTTTAATTCGCTAACTAGAAAATTTTGATTAGCCTCTAATTCATTTTGAAGCTTACAATTTTTTTCTGCAATATTTAAAGCCGCTAATACCGTGATAATCGGTTCTGTTTTATCGGAATTTTTCCTTTTTACCTCGTCTAAGTGTTCATTAACAACACCGGCAGTCCGGTAAACAATGTTTTCATCATCACCCTTTAAAATGTATTCCCTACCGCCAATTAAAACACGCACAGTATTGTTCATTCCGCAAAACTTATAATTATAAATAAAATTTAATTTGAGTGTTAACTAAATAATAAATATTGAGTTCAACTTACGAGTTTATTTGCAAATAATCAAATAATTTTTTTTGTTTTTTTACTCTAAAAAATAAATGCCATTATACGAAAAGCATAATATTAATATTGCAATTGCACACCAGCCTAAAATTGTTCTTATTGTTCCAAGTTTTTCATCGTCTTCAATAACCGGATGGTCTAATTTTATAAGAAATTTCGTTATCAATGCCCAGAAAAGCCAGCCTCCCCAACCTTCCATATACCATGGGAAATTGTGCTTCAACCAATTGAGCGGATTGTATAGCAAGTCTTGAAAAAATATATAAAATTTGCCGGGATAATCAGTCTGCAACGACTCATGCAGTAAGCTTAGCAGCGTACCGAATCCGATGATAAGCATTGTCCACCAAAATACTCTTGCTATTAAACTATGCCACTTTTTACCGAACATCGCATACACAACATGTCCGCCGTCTAATTGTCCAATCGGAATAAGGTTCAACGCCGTTACAAATAGACCGAACCAGCCTACATTTAAAAACGGATAATGATAAATCTCGTTCATCGGAGGCAAAAAACCGTTAGGGTTGGCAAGCAGTTTTGTCATTATTTCGTAAAGCAAAGTGTCGCCAAAATGCAGTCCGGTTGCAGGGATTGCACCTCCCGCCAGACGCAAATATTCAGGATGTATTGAATAAATGAATTCTTTTGAAGGCAGGGTAAGCAATCCTATGCAAAGAAATGTAAAACTGACTACAAATCCCGCAATGGGTCCTGCTACTCCAACATCGAACAAAGCCTTTCTTGAAGTAAAGGGTGTACGAGTTTTGATAACCGCTCCCATTGTTCCAAAAAAGTTTATGTATGGAATTGGAATCGGAATATAAAATGGAAGTGTTGAATCAATTTTGTGAAGTCTTGCGGCGATGTAATGCCCAAACTCGTGAGCAGTCAAGAATGTCATTATCAATACTGCATAAGTCAAGCCGTAATGCCAGTTCAGCAGTTCAGTAAAGTCTTTATTAGCCCATTGCACACCTGCAAGTGCTGTAGAAAAAAAAGTAACAACGAACAACAGAATGTGAATATACAATCTCTTGTTAATAACTGAAGGTAGTTTTGTACTGCTGTATTGGTTATACATTGATTCGTTCATTTTATAAACCGATTATTATTCAATGCCTGCTTCGGGACGCATCTGTGGAAAAAGAATTACGTCGCGAATAGATTTTTCTCCTGTTAAAAGCATTGTTAATCTGTCAATTCCAATACCCAAACCCGCAGTCGGGGGCATACCTATTTCGAGTGCATTCAAAAAATCATCATCAAGAACCATTGCTTCTTCGTCTCCATCAGCACGGATAAGAGCCTGTTCCTCGAATCTTGCTCTTTGGTCGCGGGGGTCATTCAATTCGGAAAAAGCGTTTGCAATTTCAGCGGAATTTACGAATAACTCAAACCGCTCTACCAATCCGGTTTCCGAGCGGTGTTTTTTGGCAAGAGGAGACATTTCGACAGGATAATCGGTTACAAACGTAGGTTGAATAAGGTTCGGTTCAACTTTTGCACCGAAGATTTCATCCAATATTTTCATTGCCGAAGCATTGTTATCTACTTCAACTTCGAGTTCACGAGCAATTTTCAGCAATTCTTCTTTGTCGAGACCTTTCAGGTCTTTGCCGGTAAATTTTTTAAAAAGTTCAAACATCGGAACTCTGCGGAAAGGAGTTTGGAAACTGATTTGGTTGCCGTCTAACTCTACATCAAGTGTATTGTTGATTTCGCGTGCTACATTGCAAATAAGCTCTTCCACGGCATCCATCATCCAATTGTAGTCCTTGTATGCAACGTACAACTCAAGCATAGTAAATTCGGGATTGTGTTTTTTGTCCATGCCTTCGTTGCGGAAGTCTTTAGATATTTCGTACACACCCTCGAAACCTCCTACGATAAGCCGTTTCAGATAGAGTTCGTCGGATATTCGCAGATATAATTCAATATCAAGTGCATTGTGATGCGTAATAAATGGACGTGCTGAAGCACCACCGTAAAGCGGCTGTAACACAGGAGTCTCAACTTCGAGATAGCCTTTTTCGTCGAAATAATTCCTGATTGTTTTTATAATTTTTGCTCTTTTTATAAATGTATCGCGTATTTGAGAATTGACAATTAAGTCAATGTAGCGTTTACGATAGCGCATTTCTTTGTCGGCAAAAGCATCGTGAACAATTTTATTTCCCTGCTCATCAGTTTCTTCCTTTGGAACAGGCAGAATAGCCAACGATTTGCAGAGAAGTTGAATTTCTTTGCAATGAATAGATATTTCACCCATTCTTGTCCGAAAAGCAAATCCTTTAATTCCGATAATATCACCGATATCAAGATTTTTGAAATGTTCGTAAAAATCGGGTAGTTCGTCCTTTTTAAGATATATTTGAATCTTTCCGGTTTCATCTAATATATGACAAAAAGTAGCTTTTCCCATTCTGCGAATACTCATTAGCCGCCCGGCAACTGCAACGTTTTGTAATGCTTCCGGTTGTTCATCATTGAAAGCAGAGAGAATTCCCTGAGCCGAATGCGTTTTGTCAAATGAGTAAGGATAGGCATTAATATTAGCCGATTCCAGCAATTGAAGCTCTTCTTCGCGTCTGAGTTCCTGGTCGTTTTTAGTTTGATTTGCCATAGTTTAATTTAATTTTAATTAAGCGAAATTGTACAAAATAGTAAGTTGCAAAGTTACGGATTTTTTTGTTTTGGTAAGAAGTAATTCATAAGTTTTCTTTGAATCCATAAAATCAGGATATAAACAAATAATTAGAAATTCATATTCATTGAAATATTGAAAAAATAATACTCTTATAAATAGTCTATAATTTTTTTAAGGAGAATAATAAATGAGAACATTTCAAGTAATAATTGAAAAATGTAAAGAAACCGGTAATTATGTCGGTTATATCCCCGGTTTTGCAGGTGCACATTCACAGGGAGAAACAATTGAAGAATTAAGACTGAATTTAATTGAAGTAATTGAAATGCTTCTTGAGGATGGTGAACCTGAAATAGAAAGTTTATTTATTGGTACTCAGAATCTTGTTTTAGTATAAATGCCTAAATATCCCATAAAAAAATCAAGAATTAATAAGAATCCTTTCTCTTTGCAAGATCAAGCATGATTACAAGGACTTTATTCTCTACTATTGTGTAAAATAACCTGAAATCTGCAATTCTATAACGATAAACATCTTTGAATTCACCTTTCAGCTTTTTAATATTAAGTCCGAAAAAGGGATTTTTCCTTAGTTGAGGATAGACATAACTTTTGATTTTATTATATAAAACCTTAAACTCAGGTTTTAATATTTTTTTGGAAAAATTCTCAGTTTCTGCTATTTGAAAATCATTGGACAATAGAATATCTCCCCTTTTTTACATCCGCCAATCCTTTGCGGATACCTGAAAAATGAGGTTTGATTTCTTCCATTTCTTCGTCACTTACATTTACTTCACCCAAGGTATGAGCCAATGCGGCAAATTCAATATAATTGGAGATACTTCTCCGCTCTCCTTCAGCGGCTAATTTAAACAGATTATACAAATCGTCTTCTATTCTCAGAGTCAGTGTCTTTGACATAAATTAATCCTTTGGGTTTTGTATCAAAATTATTCAAAATTATTCATTATTATTCAAATTTCAAAATATATTCATCATAAGTTGTGGCTATTTTTTTAAAGTTGGAAAAGATTTTGTGAAAATGTGAATAAAAGTTTTAATTTTGTTTGTCTTATATTTTTAAAAAATTAATTTAGTTGAATTTCAATCTTAATATCTTTAAAAAGGAGAAAATAATGAATAGGGCACACAATTTTAGCGCAGGTCCCGCAATTCTTCCTGTGGAAGTACTTCAGGAAACAGCACAGGCAGTACTCGATTACAATAATCTGGGTATGTCAATTATGGAAATGAGCCACAGGTCTAAGGAATACGACGCAGTGTTTGTAGAAACTCAGAATGACTGTTTGAAATTAATGGATTTGTCACCTGAAGATTACTATGTT
>Ga0172379_10010805_pt1 | contig 10986 bp, 5 predicted proteins | sample GrowelOW334metaG_FD_119756 | JGI IMG/M metagenome (GOLD analysis project Ga0172379, IMG submission 119756) | Groundwater microbial communities from an aquifer near a municipal landfill in Southern Ontario, Canada - Groundwater well OW334 metaG | ecosystem: Environmental > Aquatic > Deep... | reverse complement strand
TGTATGGATTCATTCTGTTGATATGATGTCTCCGCTATTGTAAGCACTTCCATCTAGTGTCGCTCATGAAAGATTCGTATCTGAGAAGGTGATGGCTTTGTCAGTATTGTAGTATGCTCATGAAGTTATGCCAACAAAACTTGGAAGTGTCTTGTCGATTACAAATGTCACTCCGGTTGAATTTCCTGCAAGATCGCTTACCACAAATACATAGGTATTGTCTGCCGAGATAATTGTTCCTGTATATGCTGCACTATTGAGTGTTGCTCATGATAGCGCAATTGCATCTACGAATGCTATGGAAATATTGGTATTGTAGTATATTCCTGATGTAGCCCCTGCAAATGTAGGTTGTGTCTTATCGATGGTAAATGTCGCGCCTGTCGTGTTGCCAAGAAGGTCGCTCACAATAAATACATGCGTTCATTCAGTAGATATTATTGTTCCGCTTGTATATGTTGTGCCGTCAAGTGTTGCTCCTGAAAGATTAGTATCGCTGAAGGTAATTGATTTATTTCCCGAATAATATGCTCATGATACAACTCCTGCGAAATCAGGCATAGATTTGTCGATCATGAATGTTGCTCCTGTCGAATTCCCTGCAAGATCAGTGACGATGAATATATATGTTCCATCTGCTGATATCACAGTGCTGCTTGTATATATCGCCCCATTCAATGTCGCTCATGATATATTCGCATCCGAGAAGGTGATTGTTACATTTCCAGAATATTGTGCTCCTGATGTCACGCCCGCAAATGTCGGCAGAGTAGTATCGATGCCAGTTATCATTGTTGATCCTGAATACATCGCATTGCCTGCAAAATCGACCATCTTGTAACACACATATTTCCCATTATCGCCTTCTCCTGTGAAGGTGAGTGATGTATATGTCTGGAAGGTGAGTGTTCAATTACATGTGCTTGAAGCGTTTATCGAAAGATAGAATCCACTCATATTGGTATCTGATCATGTGGCCGTAATTGTTTTGCTCAATGCCGGCGAGGTGTTTGGATTGGTAATGTTGATTGTTGGTATCGTTTTATCAAATGTGACGCTTGATGTGTCAGTGGTTACGTTTACCACATCTCCCGAATTCCCAAAAAGATCTTCGAAATTTATTGTAAATGGAATGATTCCATCTGCTTCGCTTCCGTTGGTTGTATAAGTCGCGCTCCATACTGCTCACGCTCCTACTACGCTTGCACTATTCCCAAAGATAGTGACGTTTATTCCTGTGAGATTTTCACTACCGGTAAATAATAATGTAATGATATTTCCTGAGAGCGCTCGTGTTCCTGAGGTATTATCTGATTGAATACTCACATCAGTAAGCGTCGGTTTGACGCCAAATGAAGTAAAGTGATTTGCGATGAATGTACATACTTGCGGACTTGATCCTGTACAGTTGAGCGCACTAATTACACTGCTGCTTGGAGTGACGATTGTTCCATCATTGTCTTTGACTACGATTTTATCTACGTTTACCGCTCCATCGGGCAATAAGGATGGGGTCAGGTACATCGTCAATCTAGTCTGAATATTTTGTAATGCTGATCATGAATCCGTCGAGCTATTGCTGATTATGAAATTGATATATCATCAACTCATAAATAAATAGTCACCAAGATTTTGCAAAAATGCTATCGTACCAGTATCAGTAAGATCAACATTGTTCAAAAATTCTATTTTTCCAGCAGATTGCAGAAAGTAGAGTCATGAAAAACTTGCCGCATTGGCATTGGTTACTTCTCACAAATTTCCGCTGATGTTTGTTGATTGTAATGCGGTCGCAATATCGCTATATTGTTCTTGATAATCAAAGAGTGTCGTGAATGTTCATCAGCTTATTGTTGTCGTGTTGCCAAGAAGATCGGTAGCGGTGATAGTGTATGTGTATGTTTGATTGTCATTTAATGTAGTGATTGATCCTCATACATTTACCAGGTCTCCTGTGCTCAATCAGATAGATCCTATGCCTGTCGCATTTACTATTCATGAATAGGTAAGTGTGATAGTGGCGATTCCAATCCCGCTTTCTGTGACTTGAATACCGCTAAATGTCGCTCATCATGTACTTACGTTTACCGATCCCGTGCTTGTAATGCTTGGTGCGGATTTGTCTATTCATGTGATGTTTGCTGTATTTGCTCCTGTGTTTCCATACGCATCTGTGAAAGTGAAGTCGTATGTTCAATTGCTTGTGAAAGTATATGTTCATGAACTGGTAATGGTTACTCATGTCTTGTTAAATCCAGTAATTTCAGCGAGTACATTACCGCTTGTCCGTCCGGTTGTAGAATATTCAATCGTTCCCGTCACTGGTGATTTATCTATTCGATTTACTGTGGCTGTTTCGCTTCATGAATTTCCGTATATGTCTTGGAATGTGAAGGTGAACGAATCATTACCTGTAAAGGTATGTGTTGTAGTATTGAGTCCTGTGATAGTTTCAGAAAATCCTGTGATTGTTGCGATTACGTCTTGATTGGTAAGTCCTGTCGTGGAGTAAATGATTGATGCTGTCGGTGAAGTTGTATCGATGACGTTTATTGTTCTTGTAGTTGTTCCTGTGTTGCCTGAGCTATCCACTTTTTGATAGGTAATGATATACGTACCTGACGTTTGTGTATCTACTGTTCATGTGGTCTCTGTCACCGTTCCTGTGCCATCGTAGTTGTCTGACCATTCGGCTCATAGTTCTGTATAGCTTTGTGTACGTTCTATGTTGACGGTCGATGCTCCATTGAGTGTCACAGTCGGTGCCGTAGTATCCACTATATTGATTGTTCTATTTGTTGACGTCGAATGAAAGCCATCACTGTATCGATATTCCAGTATATATGATCATATTGTTCCTGTGTTTACTGTTCCACTTATGTTTGTACTTCCTGTAAGTCCATTATCATTCCAGATAGCTCAGCTTTCGATATATGGAGAAAATACTTCTAGGGTGATTGTGGACGTTCCATTGAGCGTCACGATCGGTGTTGTGGTATCAATAGTGAATGTCGCACCGGTGCTATTGCCTGCGGAATCAGTCACTACCAATATATTCGTCCCTTCATTGGTGATAGGATCTCCACTGTTGTATGCTCATCCGTTGATAGTTGCTGTTGCTCAAATATTGTCCGTGAATGTGATGATAACTCCTGTGTTGTAGCTACTTCCTGTGACTACCCCTGTGAATGTTGGCAACTCCATGTCAATTCGTGTCACGGTGGCTGTTGCTTCTCCGGTATTGCCTGCAAGATCTTGAAAATAAAACACGTATCCTGTATTGTCTGTGAATGTATATGTTGCTCATCACGATACGGTTACTCATGCTTTATTGAATCCAGTCATGGTTGCTATTACCCCTGTATTAGTTCGTCCAGTTGTTGAATATTCAATATATCCCGTAATAGCTGCTTTGTCGATCCAATCAATTGTTCATGTAAGTGTTCACGTATTTCCTACAATATCTTGGAAAGTAAATTCGTAATCTCCGTTTCCTGTAAATAAAAAGCTATTTGCATTGAGCCCTGTGATGGCCTCTGTAAACCCTGTAATGGTTACTGTTACATCTTGATTTGTCTGTCCTGTGATAGTGAATTCTGCTGAAGCCGTGGGTTTGGTAACGTCGATATTCAGTTTGTTGCTTGATGTGAGTGTGCTACTATTTCCTGCTGCATCTTCTGCATAGAGGCATATGTATTTATTGTTGCTTGATTCACCTGTGAAGGTAATGTCTGTGTATGTCGTTGTTCCGATATTGTTGCAATCTCAACTACTATCTACTAATTTATAATTGAATATGCTTGCATCTCATCAGCTTGCAATGACAGTATCTGACAGCACTGGTCATGTTTCTATTGTGTCTACGAAGGAAATACTTGGTGCTGTAATGTCATAGGTGATAGAAAATTGTGTTGCTAAGATATTCCCATTTCCTGCCGTATCTGTGCATTGATTTGCTGCAAGATCCACATTGACTGTTCATGCTATCGTGGGCATGAGATCAAACGTGTATTGTGATCAGCTTATTGTTTGAAAATTGCTTTGTGTTCAATTTGTTATTGCGAGGTCTCAGCTATCAAAATTTGTCACTCATTCCGAGAAATCTACGGTAATCGTCAATCATGTATTAGTATATCATGCTTTATTCCCTGTAAGCATTACTGTAGGATTTGTTTTGTCTATCCATGTTACTTCTGCTCTGACTGTCCCAGTTGTGAGATCTCCAGAAAGTTCGAAATCAAAAATTCCGTTGTTGGTAAATACATAGGTATCGCTAGATCCGTTGTTTGTAATTACTGCTCATGATTCATCAAAGGAACCTATGACTGCTGTCACATCTCCGCTCGTAAGTGAACTTGGGGTATAGAGTATAGTCCCTCCTATGCCGTAAACTATGTTGGAGAAATTGTACAAGAAAAGGCTTGCGACTAGTATGTAAGAGGTCGCTTTCTTTGTTCGCTTTTTTTGTAGAAAATTCATTATTGCCTCTATAGGTAATAAAATTTATGTGTATATGAATTTTTACAAAAAAAAAGCTCTAATACAACCGCATGAAACGCCTATTTACAACCACTCACTTGAAATCATGACCTGGTTGGTTGTCAGATACAAAAAAAGTACCTAAAATTTTGTCTTAGATGACCCATAAGGCGGGATATCTATTTTCAAATATTAAAAAAGTCCCATTTTATTTGACAAAAAATCTTTTTTTACTAAAATTGATATGTATAAATTTTATTTTGTTACTTGTATGCGATGTGAAAAATGAGAGATCATTTGGAGACACACAAAGATAAATATATGTATGGTGGTGTCTTGTTGTCAGCATTATTGCACACCTTGAATGGTGTTACTTTCAAGATGTTTCTTCTTGTGTTTACTACATATTTTAGAATGTAAAATATTTATTTTATGACGCTGATATATTTTCTGCGTCGTTTTCAAATACTTCCTTAACTCCATCTTTGAGTGTGTATTTGTGCATAAACTCATCGAGGTGGGGTTTTTTTGTTAAAAGATTTGTAATGCTTTTTTCTAGAAGCGAGTAGTCTCCAGACTTAGGATATACATAGGTGATAGGATCCAGCAATCCTGTCGGTCTAATGAGTTGTTCTACTATTTTATCAGAAATTTCCAACTCATATGGGGCAGGGGTTGCTGAAAGAAAAATCGTTTTGGAATTGTGTTTTGTTCTTCACTTTAAAAGATGTTTAACGGATAACGGTGAACGGTTGACGTTTTCCGTTTCACGTTTTCCGTTTTGCCGATTTAAGATATATTGTAGTTCCTCAAAATTTAGTGGTCTGTGGTCAGACGCAGAAGGTAGTCTAAATCCATATTTGATCAGATTATCTTTTCTTGCTTTGTCTGCTGTCGGCATAGCTTTGAGTTGAGGTATCGTCATATGTGATTCATCAATAATCATCAAAAAATCATCAGGGAAATATTCAAAAATTGTGCTTGGTGCTTCGCCAGGCATCCTGTGATCAAAATAGGCAGAGTAATTTTCGATCCCATTCACAAAGCCCGTTTCTTTGATCATTCTAATATCATATTCTACTCTTTTTTTGATTCTCTCTGCCTCGATAAACATCTTCTGCTCTGTAAATTCTTTCACTCTTATTTCTTTCTCTGCATTCATTTGTTCGAGGATAGTGTCTATATCTGTGATATCTTGCAAGAACTGTGTCGCTGGCCACACCGTGATTTTGTTTAGTTTCCCTTTGTATTCGAAACTTGTTGCATCTTTGAGTTCTATGAGTTCTAGTTTTTCTTCGTTGAAATGAAGTCTGTATACATATTTTTCTGTACTTGAAAAAATATCAATAATATCGCCCTTGATTTCAAACATTCCATGTTCGATTTTGGATGCGATGGGTTTGTATTGCATTCTCAGGAGTTGTCTTTTGAGGCTTTCGAACTGATATTCTTGACCTACTTCGAGCTGAAGACAATTTTCTTGGAAAAATCTTTTTTGCCCCAAACCATAGAGCGATGAAACTGATGCAACGACGATAACATCAGGTCTGGACAGGAGTGATGCCATGGTTCCCAATCTGTACATTTCGATCTCCTGATTGATAGTCGCCTCTTTTTCGATATATAGTCCTTGTGCTGGAAGGTAGGACTCAGGCTGATAATAATCAAAATAAGACACAAAATAATGCACCGCATTGTTGGGAAAAAAATATTTGAATTCTGTCGCCAATTGAGCTGCAAGTGTTTTGTTGTGTGAAATAATCAAAGTCGGTTTTTGGACGTGTTGGATAATATTTGCTATCGTAAACGTCTTTCCGGTACCTGTCGCACCAAGCAAAGTTATTTTACTTTTCCCTTCATCGAAACTTTCTTTGATTTCTTTGATGGCTTTGGGCTGGTCGCCAGCGGGTTTGAAAGAGGATTGGAGGTCGAACATAAATTCTAAATTTTAAATTCTAAATTTTAAATTACGATTTTTATAATTATATTGCATGGAAAGACAAAGGGATTTTTTTGGTGCTTTTTTTATGCGCCTTGCCCGCGCCCGGCCCTACTTTTTGCTTCCAGGTCAAAAAGTAGGCAAAAACCCCTCGTCGAGTGCGGTCTTGGATACATACAGACTCGATTTTTGAGTTTGGGAATGGTCCCACATTAGACATTGCACTCGACTTTTCCTGTCTCGAAATATGTGTTTCTCCTGATAAGAATCAGAAAATTAGCCCCCTTGAGAAAGGGAGGGGGGCGAAGCGGGAGGGGGATTTGTTTATGCTTTTGCTCCATTTCCCCCTCTCTTTTAGAGAGGTTGGGAAGGGTTCGTTAACAAAAAAAAACTACCAGATTGCTTCGCTATGCTCGCAATGACATGGTAGTTTTTTGAAACTATTTGCCCAGCTTTGCTGGATAAGCGCGACGTTACCCCGATTGGTCGGGGTCGGCGTCTTACTTATATTTTTCCTTAAGTTTCTTGATCGTTTCTGCTTTTTCAATTGCTCTTTTTGCTTCTTTTTCAGCTTTCATCTTTTCTTTTTCAACTCTGATTTCTTCTTTTGTCTTTGCCTTAGAAGAGATGACTTCTGCATTTGCTTCGCTTGCTTTTCCGTCAGTTTTGGCGTGTTTTTTTGCTTCTTCTGGATCTGCTTCGATCTTGATTGGGATGTCTTTCTTTAGTTCTTTGTATAAGAACGGAACATTGAACTGTCCAATAGCAGCCAGTTTGTTCTTCATCTTGAAGTTGTGAGCCTCTACTTCTATTCCATATTTTTCTTGGATAGCTTTGACGATATCATGTTCATCAACTTTGGCATACAAATGATTTTCTTTGTTCGCTTTTCTCACGAGTACAAGTCCACCGTCATTTTGGATCTTCATAAACAATTCATCCAGACCCTTAGCTTTGTTTTTTCTTTCTGTCTCGGCAGCGACCATTTTTTGTGCGTACTTGTTTTTGTTGTTGGTGTCAGCAAGAACAACTATCCCCTTGGGTAAAAGAATGTTTCTCGCGTAGACTGGTTTTACTTTAATGATTTCATACCTTTCACCTAGGTGTTTGTCAGCTTGAAGTACTATGACTTCAATTGATCTGTTTTTTGTTGTCCTCTTTGGCATCTTTATAATAACAGATTAAAAACCCTATTATTCAGGGTGGCCTACGTATAGTAATTTGATGAGTAATTGCAAATCAAAAAAAAGGGCGTTGAAATTCAACGCACCTCTTATGCATTTTCTCTACGATTATATTGTGAAGAAGAAGATTTTTGCCCAACGGCCTTTCTTTTTGGGTTGAATCGGTGCTTCAAAAGCATCCTGTCGAACCTCTTCTTGACAATATGTCTCGATGAGTTCCTGAATCTTCTTCTCGATATCGAGCATGAAGACGATGAGATTATTAATAAATACTCTCATATCTTCTTCGTTGCCTATGACTTCTTCAGCCACGATTTTCTCAGTTGTTTTTTTAGATATCAGTTTTTTCGCATCACTGATTTCTATTTTTCTATTTAAGTAGCCTACCGCCACTGTAAATTCGTCATTCTTGAAAATGGCTTTTGCCGATAACAAGCGGCCCGAAAATAATTCTTCATCCTCTAATAAGATTAATTTTGCAAGCTCATTTATAAAAGGATCTTTCGTTTCCTTATCGCTATCTTTCTTAAAGAATGCTTCCAACTTTCTGAACTCGTACATGAACTCCTCGAATACTAGAATTGGCTCCATTTCTGGCTTTTCTATTGGTTCTAGATTCTTGGTTATCATGCTCAATTTTTCATTAAGCCCAATTAACTTTCTTTTTAAATTTTTGATTTTTTCCATTTTTGATTTTTTTTGTTTTTTGATTTTTTTTGAGCTGGACTTATATTCTTTTCTTTCTGATTTGCAAGCTTTTTTTAAAATACAGGTGACTTCTTCTAAGAACTTTACAAAAAATGTACTTATTCTCTCTGTTATACTTAATTTCTAGAATATATTGACTTAGCATTTCAAATGTGTATTAAAATGGCATTTATTTTTTGCATTTTTTGTCGTATGTGAATCCGATCGTCTTCATGATATGAAAATACGAGAGAGCAGAACAATGCTCATAATTTTGAGGTGAATGCAAAAAACTGGAAAACCTGCGATCGAGAACAATTTCAGATTTGGTGGAAAGAGAAGCTTGGTTCTCCAAACGATGTCACTCGTGAAGAAGTAAATCGATATCTCAATAGATATTTTCGAGACTATAATGAAACGCGTGGATATAAAAAATCAGCTAGATTGGTAAATGATTTTTTTACTCCCTTTATGGAGTATGATCCTGGTACTTTGAAAGGAAAACAGCGATTTGCGAAAAAATTTGTCGATGCCTATACGCAGGTTGTTCCTGCATGATCTCTTGAAGATCAAACACAATATCATCAAACTATGCGTGATATATTGGAAAATTCTTCTACTACTTCTTTTGCTGGTTTAGAGAATCATTCAAATTTCATGGGCCCCAATGTCTTTGCTACAGAACTTCATAAATATCTCGCCCAATTAAAAAAAGATAAAGCCAATGCCCATTTCACTTTGCCAAAGTTCTATTTTAGCGTTTCTGGTGCAGTGACTGCACAGTCAAATATAAGGGTTGGACAAAGTTTTGCGACTATCGTTCAGACGATTGCAAATACCGAAAACACTAAAGACATTCTTTTGCCTAGGTGGGCCTTGTTTGAGATTAGGTCAAACTATAAAAAAAAGGTGGAAGAATTGCTTAGTGTTCCTGGTAATTTTGTTTGGACTTCTCCTCCTGCAAAAAGGGATGTTGTGGCGCGTCATGATGATGGTACTACTGCAGAAATGTTTCTAGCTGACGATAGTCATCTAAATGTGTCTTCTTTTCTTGGCATTCTCAGAAAGATATTGGAAAAAAATAAGGTTACTACGGTTTTGATAAGTCTTAATGGCGCTAATCAAAAAGATCCTCTGGGTATCAATCCTTTGGAAAAAGAATTTTCTTCTGCTGGCGAAGAGATTGCTTATGTCATCTGAAATCCCAATGAAAAAACTAATGAACGATGTGAAGGTAATACTTATCTGTGATTGAAAAGTTATAGTCCAGAAGAGATGATTGCTCTGATAGATAATAAAACAGTCATGTCAACTATTGCTGCGTGATTGGAAGATAAGCATGGGAATAAGATAGGTCATGCTTTGAATGCTGAAAATTTGGCAATAAAGGAGAGTGAGATCAAGGCAAAAACTGAGAAACAAAAATTTTCTTTTGCAGTAAAGGAATGACCTGCATATAAAAATGATTTTCGCGATAATATCTATCGTAAAGCTATCAGAAAAATTTTTGAAGCGGGGAAAGATTACAAAAAACTGGATGTAAAATTATATCTTTTGCGTCTTTTGAAATCTGGAGGTAAAACCAAATAATTTCTGTTTTGTTTTTTCACTTGATTATTATCATCATACCATGATATATGGTATGATTTTTATCTGTATATATGTCTATGATTGTACGTAAAGCTATCTTTGTAAAAAGTGCCTCAAAACTTGATGAGTGCCCTTCTTTGAAGGATCAAGACCCCCAAGAAGCATTTCCTGAATTTGCTATGATTGGGAGATCAAATGTCGGGAAATCGTCACTTATCAATACTCTGACCAACAATGGATCTATCTGTAAAACTTCTGCAAAGCCTGGAAAAACTCAGCTTATAAATTTTTTCTTGATCAATGATGAACGATATCTTGTGGATCTTCCTGGATATGGATATGCGGCTTCTTGAGTGAAAGATAGAGGATATTGGATCGATACTACGCAAACTTATTTTCTTGAAAGACCGACCTTGAAAAGAGTGTTTGTTTTGATAGATGGCAGTATTCCTCCTCAAAAAATTGATCTCGAATTCATTCGTACTTTGGAAGATGAAAAGATTCTTTATACGATAGTCATGACCAAGATCGATAAATGTAATCAAAAGGAATTGAGCACCAATACTCGTTTGTTCAAAGAAAAATTGGAAACAATTGTTGATTATATGCCCAAAATATTTCCTATTTCCAATGTCTCTAAAAAATGAAGAGATGCGTTGTTGAATTATATTCAGGACTTGATGGGGTAAATTAGAACTTAGAACTTAGAACTTAGAACTCAGAACTCAGAACTTAGAATTTAGAACTCAGAACTTAGAATTTAGAACTCAGAACTTAGAATTTAGAACTCAGAACTTAGAACTCAGAACTCAGAACTTAGAACTCAGAACTTAGATTGCAGAATGTAGAGTGTCTTAATTTAGTATATTTTTTCTTATGTTGTATCTCAAAGTCACCAATCTTACCAAATCATATACATCAAAAATCCTTGTCGATCATGTGGATTTTACTATTTCTAGATGACAAAAAATTGCGCTTGTTGCCAAGAATGGAGCAGGGAAATCTACTTTACTCAAGGTACTTATGAAAGAGGTGGATCTTGGTGATGGAACAATTGAACGAAGGGAAGGTATTCGTATCTGATATCTTTCGCAAGATATTCGTTTG
>Ga0172379_10010804_pt1 | contig 10986 bp, 4 predicted proteins | sample GrowelOW334metaG_FD_119756 | JGI IMG/M metagenome (GOLD analysis project Ga0172379, IMG submission 119756) | Groundwater microbial communities from an aquifer near a municipal landfill in Southern Ontario, Canada - Groundwater well OW334 metaG | ecosystem: Environmental > Aquatic > Deep... | reverse complement strand
CGTCATAAGTTACCATCGGTTCCGTGTATCCAACGGAACTGTCATCGGAAGCATCCAAAGGATCCATATCGTAAACAACTTCAACAAAATCTGTAACTCCTCCATCATCGGTATCCGGGTCGTAAGGATCGGTTCCGTAAGTATAAATTTCTTCGTTATTGCTCAAGCCGTCTCCGTCCCAATCGTCACCTCGGCAATCATAAATTTCAATCAAGTTGGCAATCATTATCGCGAACTGCGCTCTTGTGATATTGCCTTCAAGCCATCCGATAAATATGCCATCGCTTGCGAGTTGCGGATCAAACCATTCCTTGAACTTGTCACTGCTGTAATGACTTACTTCTACAAAAGGTTCTTCCGGGAAAAGCCCAAGGCTTTGAGCTTTTATCACATAATTATAATACCAAGGCTTATCGGTTCCCAAATAATCGTTTGAAGCAAAACTGCTATCTAAGTTTGCCGCCGCTTGCAAGATTACCTTCGCCGCCTCGGCTCGGCTTATATAAGTTGTCGGTAAATAATAACCTTCATTTTCTCCACCTTTATAACCGGATATCAAGCTCTCGTTTTTCGATTCGGCGATACAGAAATACAGCCCCTCCGAAATATCGGTATCCGGAAATGGGGACTTGTTATATGTTTCATTAATTTCAGTCTGCGTATCTGCGGAAAAACTGTCGCAATACAAACAAATTCCACCCAAATTCAACTTGGTAAACTCCTCGCGTGTTATCGGATTGTCCGGTCTGAAACTGCCGTCATCATAACCATCCAATATGCCTCTTAAATAAAGTTCCAAAACGGAAGAATAAGACTCATCCGTCGAATTCAAATCTGTAAATAGAGGTGCGCCATTTGGAGATAGAGGATCGAAACCGTTTTGCAACTCATCGAAATCGGAATACTCATCACCATCGGTGTCGGACGAGATCAGGTTGGTGCCGATAGTGTATTCATAAAGATCGTTAATGCTGTCCGCATCTGAATCGGGGAGAGAACTTGATGCGGCAAACACAACAGGAATTTTTTGCCACAATGAATCAATCAAACCGCTCAAATAATCCTCGTAAGAATTATTCTCGGCAGGTACTTCTATATCGATACTTGGCTCATCGAAATCAACGCCGATTTTTACCTCGGCAATTTTTTGCGAATCGATATATATATTAAATTCGGAAGCGAAATTCGAGTCGTTGAGCTCGATTGAAACACCGAGATCATCGCGAACAAATACCTGCCCGTTACTCTTGAAGGATGCAATGACGCGCGAGGTTCCTTCCCATAAATATACTTCGGAGGTATCTCCCTGTTTATATTGCAAGAAATAACTATCATCTTCATTTGCATCTCTGACTTGGACATCGGAAACCCCAACCATTTCGCTCAAACTGCGTACGCTGTCTGAAATATTAACTTCGGAAACAGCGGGTACGACATATAAAACGCCAAGGATTTCGTCGGTAGTATCATCATGGAATCCTATCCTTGTCGGCAAATCAGCAACAGCCGGCATGGCCTCCAAGCTCACACTATCGTCCATGAACTCAATCGCACCGGTTTCGGCATCAACCGAAGCCACAACATTCCCATCGGAATCAAGGAGAACAAGATCTTGCAATTGTTGAGTGGTATAAACATTTTGCGCTACGACGGTTTCTATATCATAAGTATAAAGAGCGACTCTCTTTTTTGTGCTTTCAAGCGAAGCGTAATCCGAATCATTCACATCATTATTTACGGCAACGGCCTGTAATTGCATTGCACCGGGTTCTGTCGTGGAAGTAACGGTAAACGAGGCAACACCGTTAATCACGGTTGTCGGATTTTGACTTGTAACATTCCCGAAATCACCGCCGCTCACAATATCCAATTGCACTTGCGTAAAACTATCTTCACCGTTCAAAGCCCCATAATCATCCATTGTCTTAACGGTTACTTGAGTCGTATCAAGTCCATCGGCATAAAGTTTCACGGAATTATCAGCGGAAATATCAAAATAAGCCGAAAGCTCGGCATTGGCAGGGATCCCGTTTTCATTCTCATCGGTAGTCCCTTCCGCCATATCCAAAATCCCATCGCCGTTACTGTCTTCGGAGCACGAGCCGCTACTGTTACAAGCGGTATCTATGGATATAGACAGACTTGTTGTAGTCATGTCGTCAACCCATAACAAAATCATCTCAAGCCAAGCAAAAAGATCAAGTGCCTGATAAGAATCTTGTCCAGACTCTTCGCTTCCACCATCATCAGGTAAAGAATCAGGATCGTAATTGGATTCCGGATTATTTAATTCTGTATCTTCATCGGTAACTTTCGCTTTTCCGTTGAAACTGAAATTATAACCTTTCTGATCACCATCTCCGACTATGTAAGCTATTTCATAACCATTTTCCGGATCTGAAATATACCCTTCATCCGGACCAAGATAATGAGATAAAACATATTCATGTTTCTGATCAATATTCATGTACATCCAAGCGAGGGCATCCGCAAGTTCGGTTTGGTCGATAGATGTATCAAAATAATCTTGCAGAGTAGTGGAATAAGAAGAAGCACCGGGGATATTGGCAAGAGTAGCATCGGTTTGTGCAAGGCTTGTTAAGAAATCATCATTATCCAGAGCTACAAAAACATTTGGGTAATAAACTTCCTGATAATCCTTATTTTGATCTTGGAAACTTACGAATCTCGGATCATCGATAGGCAAAGCGGCGGAAAACTGAGCTTCGACTTGAGAGGTGATAGTACTGTTTAAAGGCTCTTTATGATAATAGGTGCTTGGTATTGAATAAGCCTCACTGGCGTCATCCGTAAAAGCGTCTTCAAATACCGCCGATTGCAACCATGAGCTATCAACGTTATCCGGAACATAATATTTTGTTACGCTGACATCAACCGATTCCATCCCGTAATCATCAAGCGGCAAGTTGAAAGTTCCATCATTATTTAACAAAAATTCAGTTAAAGCATCTTGGCTTTCGGGATCATATCCAAGAAGATTAAATAAATCCGCAAGGGTAAAAGATTCCGGGAAATCGGGGATGTTATCTTCATCATCATAAGAAGAAGATATTAGATCATAAACATACTCGTAATCATAAACACTTATGTCATCCAAGCTCGTATAAGGGATATCGTAGGCGCCATAGGTATTATTCAAGTCGGATACTAACAGTTCTATTTCAATGGCAAAATCCGCTTCGTCATATACGCCATCTTCATTTAAATCATCACCATCATCATGATCATCTTCAAATTTTTTATTTAACTCTTTGGTAAATTCCTCGGCATAATAATAATAACCTTTATCATCTCTATCGAATAAATGTGAAAAAGTATCAGACCAACTTTCATCGGTAAAAAAGTCGACAATAAGACTATTACCGAGAAATCCCCTTAATTCTTTAAAATTATTGCAAGCCCTATAATCAGGAGTCATAGATTCATCGCCTTGTCCCGGAAGAATCTCTTTCGTTCCGACAACGCTTCTTACCGGTTCGCTGGCAATTTCCGGAAAGCAAAAAGTTAAATAACTCACACCGGTACCATAAGAGGACATATCGGAATAATTACCGAAACATCCTCCGTAATCTTTCCCTTCTTCGTCATATTCCCCGGCGGTATCAAGATTGTAAACCCTAAGACCTTCAACCAATTCCGCGCCTGTTTCCTCTTCGTCATAACTTCCCAAATAAGTCGAGCATTGTTTAACAGATGTGATTTCCGTTGCGCTATTGCCGTAAATCATGATGTCAAAAGGATGAATGCTTGATGAAACGGAATGGTTTATGAAATAAATAGGGTCGCCCAAAACCGCCAGAGGTGGATCCTCATCGGGTTCTCCGTCGTCATCCGTATCTTCCCCTTCAAAATTTAAAGAAAGTTGAACATTTACATTTGCAATCAGCTTAACATCCTCTTGTACTGTGTCGACAACGGTGTCGACTTGTTCTTCAATGGAGTCATTCACGCTTCTTAAGTATTCAATCGTATACGCATCTTTCATGCCGATAATAGACATTGGCGAATCCATATCGGTTACATCGGTTCCGTTCTCGTCGACATAATGAGCCGTGTATCTTCCGGTGTAATCTGTCCAGTCTTGTATTTGAGCAATCAGTTTTTCGAAAAGGCTATAATATTTTTTTGTAAATTGATCAAAAAGATTTTTTGATTGTATATCCGGTAAAGAATCAAAAGCTGACGAGCTACTTTCTTCGCTAAACATATCTTCATTGGCAGTCCCATCTCCATCGGCATCGTTGTCGAGATCCGTATCTTCATCGCAATATCCATCTTCATCATCATCCCATTCCGGATGATAGACGCCATCCGCATCGGAACAATTTGGATCAACATCGATATTTTCATCGACAGGATATCCCTCGAAATTATACTTACTTATACCATCCCAGCAGACATAACCCTCTTTGCAAAAATAAGGGTCTTCATCTATAAAAAGTGCCGCGAATTTATCCTGTAAACTCTCATCCCTTAATTTAAATAAAAACGGACTGGATTTTTTGAAAGGATTCCATCCAACCATAACCTCAAGTCCACTCGGCCATCCGTCATCGTCTCCATCAACGCTATCGCCATCATCATCCATTCCGCAAGCCCCGGGACATCCGTCTCCGTTCAAATCACCAATCGGATCTTCATCGTTTTTGCCATCACCATCATTGTCATTATCAGTAACACCATCTTCATCTATTGTGCCATCTCCATCGTTATCTATCCCGGTGAAAGGATCTCCGAAATCTTCATCAAGAAGTCCATCACCATCATTATCAATTCCATCTGAAGGGTCTTCATCAATGAGTCCATCACCATCATTGTCTATCCCGTCTCCATCAAGAACAGATCCGCCGGCTTCAATAAAAAGCTGTTTGGCAAGGTGGCGAGTATATCTGTTATAAGCGACATTTTCCCAGTTCTCGGTATATCTCTGGTAACCGGCAAAAGATGCGCTGTTAATCGCTTTTTCTTCCGCGACCATATCTCCATAAAACAGTTTCTGATCAAACTCGGAATATTCGGTTACACCAAGATGATAAAGATGATTTTTATCAAAATATTCCGCCAATTGCGTTTTCTGCTCGGTTAAGTCCGTAGAAGGTGGAACTATAACTCCATGCCATGCTTCAGGTTCCATAATGGTCGCATTCCCATTTCTTTCGTAATTGCCGGTATCCGGATTGAATATGTAAACCTTATCTTCGAAGTCCGTATAAGGGAGCATGCTCAAAAACTTATTTCCGCCTTTTGTGACGACAGGCAACGGAACATCTCCGACAACAACAACCCCGACAAGATGATTTTTTTCACCTTCAATATCATCACCCTCGAAATAAAGCTTCTCAAGCATTGCCGAAATTCCTTCGACAGTATCTTCAGGCTGAACATCTATAATAAGCGACTTGGTCATCGCCAAGGTTGCTTGCACATCATATGCGTATCGGTCGATTCTCTCGGCAAGTGAGTCTTCGGAAAGGTAAGTGCCATAAGAATCGGACAATCCATCATAAGAACCTGTGTCGTTATAGATGGCGCTTTCAACAAGTATCGCAACAATGCCGTACTCCTCGATTACAGGTTTACTGAAAGATATATCAAAGGTAATGGTTTGCGATATAAAAAACGCAACGACTATCCAGCTGGCAATAACACGCTTTAGTGCGGATGAAATTGGCATTTGTTTTTGTTTCAGTGCGCAGTCCAACTCTCGGGACGAAGCACTTTGTTACTCAACCGAAATTATACCTAAAAAAACAGATTTGAAACAACACGAAAAATGCCTAAAAATCGTCGCATATGAAAAAGGACTTTACAGGTAAGGAAATGTTATAAAAAAAGCCCCCTGCGGGAGGGGGCTTTCTGAGAAAAGCAATCTTTAATAAACAGCGTAATAAGCTTGTCCAGTGCTGTAAGTTGGGAAAGTTGTTGCGCCAATTGAAGTATATTCTGATCCGGTGACAGCAACTGGGAGACCGTAGGTAAAATCCCCACCTGTATCCGTAGATTCAAGCGCAGCTACAACAGCATACTTTGTAACAGTTGCATTGGTGTCTGATTCTTCCATGAAATAAATAACATAATCGGCACATCCAATAGCTCCAAAAGCTCCATTCGAAGTGGTACTTTTTGGATCGGAAGGTAGTTGTCCTATAGAAGATGCCAACGCTGTAGCTAAAACAGTAGAAGTCGAACAAACTTTAGCTCCAGCGGTTGCAACTGTAATCCCGCTGAAACTACCATTCTCACTCAAATAATACTCAAGACCAGTTACAATTGTTTGAACATCAGTTTTCCTTCTAGCATCTCTTGCAGCTGCACTTCCTCCGATAATTCTCGGAACTAGCGCAACAGCCAAGATACCGATAATGGTTACTACGATGAGCAACTCAATTAAGGTAAATCCTTTTCGTTTCATCATTTGTGTTTTTGTTAGATTTTTTTAAAAGTCTGAAAAGACTTAAAACAATTATATTGGATTTAATTTTAAAAGCAAATTTTTCGAGATAGGGGACAGCTTGTAGCTTATAGCTTATAACTTGCAACTTGAAGAGTATTTGCGAAACACAACTTTCAGGCTTTGAAAAGATATTTGAGGATATTATTGAGTGCTTACTGTTTTCGATATCTGAATTGTTTGAGAATTTAAAGACGATTAAATTTTAAAATCACAAACAAAAATGTTTCTCAAACAATTCAGGTGGAGAAAACAGGAAAGCGAAATCCATCCGAAATTTAAGGCTTTGTAGAATATTTGCGAATAATTGTGTAACGCACAATATCCACGAAGTCTGGATTATTCAAAAATTAGAAACTATTTATATCCGAATTTACAAGAAAAAATGTTTTTTGAATAATCCAGGGTGAGTGGATATGGAAGTGAAACACTATTCGCAAATATTCCTACAAAGCCTTCCCTACATCCGTCAAATCCATAATCGGCTGCATGACAGCCGCGACAAGTCCGCCTACAGTTACGCCCATGACAACAAGGATTACCGGCTCAAGCATTTTGCTCAAACCTTTAATGGTCTCATCGACTTGTTCTTCGTAGAATTCCGCAATTTTATCGGCAACCTCATCAACTTTTGCAGTTTGTTCTCCGACTGTGATCATGGATACGACCATGTCGGGGAATAGAAATTTGGAATCATTCAAGTTTTCACCCAAAGGTATACCTTGTGCGACATCTTCCGCCGCCATAAGGATTCTTTTTTTATAAACTTCATTACCTACAGCATTTGCATTTATTTCAAGAGCGCGGACGATTGCAACTCCGCTTTTCATTAAGCTCGATAAGTTACGAGAGAATCTTGATAAAGCAACTTTTTTGAAAATCTCACCAAAAACCGGGATTCTCAAAAGGGCATTATCGATCATGTATTTACCGGTACTTGTTTGTTTGAAAAGCCAGAACGCAACAACGAATATGATAATAACAGATAGCGCTTCAATATAATGATCCTTCGCGATATCGCTCATCCATATAAGAACTTTTGTTGATGTCGGTAATTCAACACCGGATTGATCGAAAATCTCTGTTATTTTCGGAACAACTTTTACAAGGATGACAACCACGGCGCCAAGCATGATACACACGATAGAAGCCGGATAAATCATTGCGCCTTTTACTTTGCCCATAATGCTCGCGTTTTTTTCAGCCTGCATCGCGATTTGTTTCAAAACTTCATTCAGTTTACCGGTGGCCTCGCCGCTTCTTACCATACCTATTTCGGCATCGGTGAAAACCTTGGAATATGATGCCATCGCATCGGAAAATTTCTTGCCGCTTTCCACTTTTTTAGCCATCTCTCTTGTAATTAATTTCAATTTAACATTTTTGGTTTGATCGCTTAAAACATAAAGGGATCTTATTAGAGGTACTCCGGCGTTTAACATGACGGACAATAACTCGAAAAACATAACCTTATCTCGCGTTTTGACACTTGCCATTGCCTGAAAATACAGATTTATCTTGTTGTAAATATCAACAATTACATTCCCGGTCGATGCAATGACTTCATCGCTACCGATAGGGGATGTATCATTTAACGCTTTCAATCTGGCTTCATCTTCGTTGCTCAAACCGATATCGAGATGAACCTCTTTTTCGCCCGGATTGTTATTAATTTCAGCCATATAAATTTATTTTTTTACTTCAGTGGATGCAGCTTCGCTGTGTCTTGCCACTCTGTAAACTTCTTCAAGAGTTGTAATACCTGAAAGGGCTTTGATTACACCGCTTTGTTCAAGGGTTACCATTCCGGCATATTTTTTACCGGCGGCTTCGACCTCCATAGCAGTGGCTCTCTGCAAAATCAATTTTCTAATCTCGTTATTAATGTGAAGAACTTCATATAAACCTACGCGACCTTGATATCCGATATTGTCGCATTTTTCACAACCTTTCCCGTGATAAAATTTAGGATTCTTAATCAAATTCGGATCAACATCGGCATCTGGAGGTAAAGTGTCTAGTGCTGCTTTCACAAGCTCCATAGTGCTGGCATCAACAGGAATTTCTTCTTTGCAATTTTGACAAACTTTTCTCACAAGTCTTTGCGCAATAATTGTGTTAATTGTAGATGTCATTAAGAAAGGCGGAACACCCATATTATCGATACGAGTTAGAGTTTCAACCGCACTATTCGTATGTATTGTTGAAAGTACCAAATGACCTGTTAGCGAAGCCTCGATTGCGACATCGATAGTTTCACGATCACGAATTTCACCCACCATTATAATATTAGGATCTTGACGAAGAGCGGTTCTTAATCCGAACGCGAAAGTATAATCAATATCGGGGTGGACCTGACTCTGATTAAGACCATCCATCTGAATTTCAACCGGATCTTCAATAGTTAAAATATTAACTTCAGGTTTGTTTAATCGGCTCAAGCAGGAATAAAGAGTTGTCGTTTTACCTGAACCGGTAGGTCCCGTTGTCAAAATAATTCCATTCGGCATTGTAAGACTTTCTTCGATGAACTTAAGAGATTTTCCTTCAATCCCAAGTTCGGGAAGATCGGGAATCTTACGCGATTGATCCTGAAGACGCATAACAACTTTTTCGCCGTTTACGGTTGGTAAAGTTGAGATACGAAGATCCATTTCGCGACCGTCTGCGGTTGTGACCTGGCTTCGTCCGTCTTGAGGAATTCTTTGCTCGTCAATCTTCAAGTTAGACATGATTTTGATACGAGAGACGACAGCCGGATGTATATTAAGAGGATATTCAACAATCCTTCTAAGTACGCCGTCGATTCTGAATCTCATTCGTACGAGATTTTTTTCAGGTTCGATATGCACATCACTTGAACGGATTTCTATTGCGTGCGAAAGAGCGCTCATCACAAGCTGGGGAATGTTCCCCGCGATTATCGCATCTTCAAGTTGTTGTAGTTTTTCTCCAGCCATTTATTTTTGAAAGTAAGCGTTGATACTAAGTGAAAAAGAAATCGTGTTACTGTCTTCATCTTCTACGAAAGTCGTTGAAACATCCGTGATATCCATAAGTCTGACTCGATTATCAAGATTCCCGGAATTCTCTATATATTCCAGGAATTTATAGAAATTATCTTCCGAACTCTCAACCTTTATCGATAAAGGAAGCATCATATATGTTCCCGTATCGGATTCTGTACTGTCGTTATATGTTATTGAACTGATGAAGAAAGGATTGTTTGAAAAATTATTCTCTATCGAGAATTCATCAAAAGCCCTGGTTAAAGAAGTTATATCTTCATCCGATGGAAGAACATCTGCAATGTCGCTGTTTTTCGAGTCGTTGGTTTCTTGGAATATGGTTTTTGCTTCGGCGATCTCGGAATTCAAGCCTTCCGTTGCGGTTATTGCGCCGGAAATACTTGTTTCAAGATTTTTATTGTAAGAATAAAAGTCGAGAAAAGATGTAACTTTGAAGAATCCAAAAATGCCAAGACCGGCAAGCAATACAAGGGCGAAACCGGCAATGATTTTATTTGTGATTTTATCCATAAAAATTTGTTAAGAAGCAGGGATGATTTCTTCATCTATTGTTTCGTCGGTGTCGGTGGTTGTCGTTACTGTCGTTGTTTCATCGGTTGGCGTGTTGGCGGTGGTTTCGTTTACGGGGATCTGTACTGTCGACTCATCTTCGGTTTCGGTCGATAATGTGAATGTCGCGTCACGACTGTCTTCACCTTCCTGTATATCAAATGATAATCTGAAAGAAGCCTCGTATTGGGAATCTTCTTCGTCATTTGAATCGCTTTTCGAGAAACTTCTCTCTTCAACATTCATAAACAGGGGTGATTGTTCAAGCGCATCGACCAGATTGGCGATTAATGTAAAATTCTTGGTATCATCCGTAATCGTTGTCCCTTGTATTGAAACGGTCTTCGATTCGGATTCAAGGCTGAAAGAAGCATAGCTGATATTGCTTTCAATCGCGCTTCCATAAAGCGGATCGACTTCTTTCGTTATCTCTTCGAGTTCTTTAATTATATTTTCCCAACTTTGTCTCGAGTTTTTTATGGAAAGAATTAGCGTAAAATTATCCTGAACTATTGAGTTCAAGCTGTTAACAACCGATTCGACGGTCTCGGAATCAAGTCCGGTTGTCGTATCAATTGCCAAAACCTGTTTGACGAAAGCGCCGTTTTTCACGAGCGCCAAAGCTCCGGTCAATCCGTTGATCTCAAGTTTTATATCCGGATCGTTGTTTTGTTCATATTCGGTATTTAGTTTGCCGAGCTGTTCTTCTATATAAGCGCTTGTCGCTTCTTTGAATTCGACTTCGGGTCCAATCTCCGTTTTTAGAGTAATCCCTTCTGGTACGACAGGTTCCGATAATTTTTCTTGGACTATCGAAATTGAAGAAATAAGTGTTGCTTCGAGATCGGCCAATTCGGTCTCAAGAGTGACTTTTTCTTTTGCGGAAGTGTAATCGGAATCGTATTGAGATTTTTTGTAAGTATACGAGTCCGCATT
>Ga0172379_10010803_pt1 | contig 10986 bp, 8 predicted proteins | sample GrowelOW334metaG_FD_119756 | JGI IMG/M metagenome (GOLD analysis project Ga0172379, IMG submission 119756) | Groundwater microbial communities from an aquifer near a municipal landfill in Southern Ontario, Canada - Groundwater well OW334 metaG | ecosystem: Environmental > Aquatic > Deep... | reverse complement strand
TGGTTCATCAAATGTAGATGAAACAACTTCAGCACGTACGCTGCGAGCCATATCGGTTACTTCTTCCGGACGTTCATCGATCAATAAAACAATCATATAAACTTCCGGGTGGTTTTCAGCAATTGCATTCGCAATTTCTTTTAATAAAACGGTCTTACCAGTTTTAGGTTGTGCAACAATCAATCCACGTTGCCCCTTGCCAATCGGGCAAAACAAATCAACAATACGCGTTGAAAGTGTATCGTTTTTTCCGCTGGTAAGATTAAATTTTACATCCGGGAAAAGTGGCGTCAGATGTTCAAATGGTACGCGGTCACGAACATATTCGGGCGAACGGCCATTGATTTTTCCAACTTTAATAAGAGGAAAGTATTTTTCGCCTTCTTTGGGCGGACGGATTGCACCTTTTACAGTATCTCCGGTTTTTAATCCAAAAAGTTTAATTTGAGATTGTGAAACGTAAATATCATCCGGAGAAGCCAGATAATTATAATCGGCTGAACGAAGAAATCCATATCCATCGGCCATCATTTCCAATGTTCCGGTTCCCTCCAGGATTCCATCAAAATCGAATTGCTTTTCGCCTTTATCCGGACGTTGATTAAATTTATTGCGATTATTGTTATTTACATTATTGTTGTTATTATTCAGGGGTTTGTTATGCCTTACTTCAGCCATTTCAGGTTTTGCAACCGGACTTTCAGTCGTTTCTTCTGTTACCGCTTCCAAAGCAACTTCCGGAACAAATAATGTTTCTTCCAAATCGGAATCATCATCCCGTTTATCATCTAAAACAAAAACCCGTGGTGCCGGTGTTGCAACAATCTCCGCTTCGACAGGGACAACTGTTTCAGCAGTTTCAGCAGTTTCAACAATTGGTTTCTTGATTAATGGTTTCGGAGATTTTTGAGGTTTACTTTTCTTTAAAGGTTTAGTCTCAGCAAGGGGAGCTTTTACTGTTACATCAGTTTTTTCAATTATCTGTTCTACTGCTTTAATGACTGGTTTTGCAATTTCAACAGGTTCTTTGATTGTGTTTTTTTGCTCCGGTTTTTCAATAATCTTTGGCGAATTGTTTTGATTCAGTACGATTTTTTGTTCCGCCGTCTTTTTTACCGGAACGCGTAAACGTTTCTTACGATTGACTTCCTGATTGTCGATTGAGATGGTTTTTCGTTGTGCGTTGACAACGGCTTGTTGGTCGAGAATATCATAGACCAGAATTTCTTTTTTGGTTGAATTAGTTACTTTTAAACCTAATTCCGTAGCGATGTCCTTTAATTCGGACAGTTCTTTCGCATTCAATTGCAAAATGTTGTAATTGCTCATAAAGTGTTTAATAAACGTTTTGGGGAGAATTTCCTTGTGGAAAGATCAACGTTGAATTTTTTGTGAATGTTATTTTTGATTGAAAAACAAAAGCAGGACTGCTTTGTCATTTTGAAAACGTTGCAAATTTACGACTTAATTTCGACTCTACAAATAATTATCGTATTTTTATTTATTTTTTAATCTAATATGAGAGTTTAGTTTTGATACTAACAGCGTCAATAATTTACAAAAAAACCTATCGAAGAATTGTTCGTTAGGTTTTTTTGTTTTATTGTCGGCAACATTATTTGTTTACAGTAAATATTGTTCACTGATTGATTGGTTTTCCTGAACCCGATGAATAGTATCGGCAAACATTTTAGATATACTCAGGACTTTTACCTTCGGACTTAAACTTGAGTCATAAGGAATTGAATCGGTAAATGCTATTTCAGTAAGCGACGAATCACAAATAATCTGAGAAGCTTTTCCCGACATAACACCGTGTGATACAATGGCCCGAACACTTTTAGCTCCGTTTGCTATCATTAAATCGGCTGCCAGACAAAGCGTTCCGGCAGTATCTACCATGTCATCGGTAATGACTACATCCTTACCGGCCACATCTCCGATAATTCTCATTTCTCCCACAACATTAGCTCTTTCGCGTGTTTTATAGCAAATAACCATAGGCACACCCAAATGTTTCGAATAGGAACCCGCCCTTTTTGATCCACCCACATCGGGTGATGCAATGACCAAATCTTTCAATTTTAGCGATTTAATATAGGGCACAAAAATAGTTGAAGCATAAAGATGATCAACCGGAACATCAAAAAAGCCCTGAATCTGATCGGCATGCAAATCCATGGTAATAATTCTGTCGACTCCGGCAACACTCAACATATCAGCAATTAGTTTCGCTCCGATAGAAACCCTCGGTTTGTCTTTTCTGTCCTGACGTGCCCAACCGAAATAAGGTATAACAGCAATTATTTTATAGGCTGATGCCCTTTTGGCAGCATCAATCATTAAAAGTAATTCCATTAAATTATCTGAATTCGGGAACGTGGATTGGATTAAATAAATGTATTGACCACGAATGGATTCTTCATACGAAACTGAAAATTCACCATCCGAAAAGTGCTCAATTTTCATATTTCCGAGTGGGCAATTTAAACTTTGACAGATTTTCTCAGCAAGATGACGACTTTTTGTGCCCGAAAACACTTTAAATTGCGTATTTGAAAGAGACATAAGTTGAAGTGTATAAAGTAATGGAAAATTTTCTGCAAAAGTACGGATTTAAATTATAAAATGGTCATGATAATCCATAAAAAAATGAGGAATATTTATCTGATAATTATGCAACAAATTAAAACTATCTTACTTATAATTTATTAAACATGTAATACATGTGTCGTTTTACTGCTGGTTTTACTAATTTGAATATATTTCCGCAAACGTTTGAAATCAAATACTGCATATTTATTAGCAGTATAAAATTATAGATGTCAATTTTCTATTACTTTTGAATCGAATTTGACAAGAATTCTTTCTAAGACACTACAATACAACAATCTATGAAGATATATTTTAAATTACCATATTATACATACTGGGGTCAGAAATTGATGGTAAGCGGGAATATTCCAGAATTAGGAAACGGAGATGTAACAAAAGCATTGTCTCTCAATTTCCATGCAACCGAAGATTGGATTGGAGAAATTGAAATTGACAGAAATGCCGCCATCGAATTGACATATAAATATGTTTTATATACTGAGCAAGATGGACAATATACTCAGGAATGGGGTGGTGATCGGCTTCTAGTGCTTGATCCAACAAAAACGGATCATTTTTTTTGTTTTGATTCATGGAACGCTCCGGGTAGTCTTGAAAACGTTTTTCTAACGACTCCATTTCAGGAAGTTTTATTGAAAACTGAAAAGAATACTGAGATCTCAAACCCAACGAAAAAATACACACATATATTCAAGGTAAAAGCTCCTTTATTACCTAAAAACAAGTCACTTTGCCTGGTTGGCGATTGTGATGCTTTGGGAAAATGGTCAACAAATTCTCCGATAATTTTGAACCGTACTGATGGAAATTGGTGGTCTACTGCAATCGATTTAAGTAAAGCGAAGGCTGAAGTTCATTATAAATATGGTATTTACGATCCGGATGACAAACGTTTTCTGTATTTTGAATCGGGACCGGATCGCATTGCAACAATCATAAATTCTAAAAAAACGATTGTTCAACTCTCAGATGGATTTGTGAGGATAGAAAATAATTCATGGAAAGGAGCCGGTGTCAGTTTACCGGTTTTCAGCATTCGGACAAAAAACAGTTTAGGTGTCGGTGATTTTGCAGATATAAAATTATTTGTCGATTGGGCCGAAAAAGTTGGACTGAAACTGATTCAGGTACTTCCATTAAACGATACTACAGGCACTCATACCGATGCAGATGTGTTACCTTATGCTGCAATTTCGGCATTTGCCCTTAATCCACTCTTTTTGAATTTACAATCAATGGGTAAACTTCCTGATTCAAATCCTTTACAAAAAGAATTTGAGACCAGACAAACCGAATGGAATTCATTGGATCTGGTTGCATTTTTAGACATAATAAATTATAAACTTAAGTATGCCAAAAATTTATATCTTCTGGAAAAACAAAACTTCTTAAAAAACAAATCCTATCTGAAGTTTTTTGAAGAGAATAAATACTGGTTGATTCCATATGCCGCATACTGTGTTTTACGCGATCAGTTTGGAACACCGGATTATCGCGAATGGAAAGAATTTTCAAGCTACGATGTTACCAGAATTGCCGAATTTTCATCACCTGAGCATTCGCATTTTGATGATATTGCTGTAAATTATTTCATACAATATCATTTACATGTTCAATTGTCCGATGCGGCTGCCTATGCACATGAACACGGCATTGTGCTTAAAGGTGATATTCCTATAGGTGTAAACAGAAACAGTGTGGATACCTGGGTGTCTCCCGAACTCTTCCACATGGATATGCAGGCAGGTGCGCCACCGGATATGTTTTCCATCAAGGGTCAAAACTGGGAATTACCTACCTATAATTGGGAGGTGATGAAGCGGACTGATTATGATTGGTGGAAAAAACGTTTTGCCCAAATGTCATTTTATTTCGATACATTCCGTATCGATCATATTTTGGGATTTTTCCGTATCTGGCAAATACCGATCAATCAGGTTGAAGGAATTATGGGTCATTTGAATCCATCAATCCCTATCCACATCAATGAATTTACTGAAAAAGGATTGTGGTTTGATTTCAACCGGTTTTGCAAACCCTATATTACAGACGATATTCTATCGGATTTTTTTGGAAATGAAGCATCATGGGTGAAAGCAAATTGTCTTCAAATTGAAGATGGTTGGGTGTTTCGCCTAAAACCAGCCTATCAGACACAATTAGCCATAGAGCAGTTTTTCAAAGATGGTAAAATTACAGAAAAGGTGAAATGGGGCTTGTTTGATCTCATCTCAAACGTACTTTTATTTGAAGTTGAAGGCAGCCATGGCACTCAGTTTTATCCCCGTTTCGGGATGGAAAGTTTACGAACTTACCGGGATTTGGATAATCACAGCAAAAATTGCCTTCGCGAATTGAATGTTGATTATTTTTATCGTCGCCAGGATGCTGCCTGGTACAAATCGGGAATGGAAAAATTACCGGCTCTGAAACGTGCTACTAACATGATGATTTGTGGCGAGGATCTGGGGATGATGACGCCCTGTGTAACTTCAGTAATGAGGGAATTGGGTATTTTAAGTCTGGAAGTTCAGCGTGCACCAAAATCGAACAAGAGAGAATTTTTTCATCCTTCCAAAGCACCTTATTTATCCGTTGTAACACCATCTACTCACGACATGAGTACAATCCGTGGCTGGTGGGAAGAAGACCGGGCAGTAACCCAACGTTTTTATAACTCACAGTTGGGACACCGGGGCGAAGCTCCTTATTTCTGCGATTGGTGGATTTGTCGGGATATTATCCTGCAACATCTGTATTCTCCGGCCATGTGGACTATTTTTCAAATGCAGGATTTATTGGGAATTTCCGAAACAATCCGACGCCCCAATCCACACGAAGAGCGGATAAATGTTCCGTCAAACTCCATGAGTAGTTGGCGGTACCGTTTGCATTTGAATCTGGAAGATTTATTGGAGAAAGATGCTTTTAACACCGAATTAAGAAATTATATAACACAATCTGGAAGATAAAAAATCATGTAGTTTGAACTTAACAAAATACAGTCTAAAATCGGCGTTGATCAATTCCCTGAAAAATTAATCATCCGGTGTCAGATTTTTGTGCAAATATTGATAATACTGGTAAGGAGTCATAAACATTGCCCGATTGCTATCTTTATAAAAATGAATTAATTGATCAAATTCATTAAAATCTTCATCGGTCCATCCTGCCGGATGAATTTGAATAAGTATATAGGGTTTATTTTTATCTTCATTGTAATTGTCAATGATTTTATCAGCCGGAAAATCGTGAACATATAAATAATCAACATTCAGAATAATGTGTTTGTCGTACAAATGAATTACTTTTTGATTCGGATCTTTCCAGTCTTTTGAATATTCGGTCTCTAATTTTTGATAACACATCCACACATTAATTTCCGGGAAATGAGACAGCACCGAAAGAGTTTCTTTTGATGTTTTATTAAATGGAGCACTAAAAGTATGGGCGGTAAAATGTAAATTCTGCACAAAGAAATTTTGAGCCAGTTGAATATGCTCAAATTGAAAATTGTCTGTAGTCCTCATGAATTCCTCCACTCCATTAATTTTAGAATGATCATAACCATGATTCCAAAATTCAATAACAGGAAATTTATTGTCTTGTAAAATATTGGATACTCGTTGTATCTCGGTGATAGAACCACTTTTTGTGACTTTTTTGGCAATTATACCTACCCCTGCATTAATTTGCTTATCAACCACCATTTTCATAAATCTGTTCCAGTTAGGCGTAGTATCTCCTAAGTCATCCGCTTTGATGATAACAACCAATCCTTTTGGTGAGTTTAATGAGATATTATCCCCGCATGAGAAGAGAACCAACAATAAAATCACTTCTATTGCTGTGAAGAAAATCTTTTTAATCTTGAAACGGGGAATTGCCATCTGTCAACTGATTTGTAAAGTTCATTGAATTGACAATATTGGAAGTTAGCTAATTTCAACAGACTATAGTTGAAATGAAACGTTTAATCTTAAAAAAAGTTCCAGATGGGTAAGTTAAAAAACAATTAAGGATCTGTAGATTTTTTATTATGTGGTTAAGTTCTTCTATTCAACTTTCCTGATCAATGACATACCAATCTGAATGGCTTTTTCATTCATAGGAATAAGATGATGATGACGACTGGGGAGTGATTTTTTCAATCCTTTCAACACATTTTCAATCAATACAATCGGACGAATCTTGAGCAAGCCGCCCAAAATAATCATATTCAGGGTTTTAGTTGTATCATTGGCATAAGCGTATTCCGTAGCATCAATACGATAAATATTGATATCGGTACGAGTCGGAAATTTGTGAAAACCATTTCCGTCAAAAATCAACGTTCCACCCGGTTTTACTTTACTTTCGAACTTTTCGAGCGATGGTTGATTTAAAACGATGGCGGTATCGTAAGAATTCAAAACCGGTGAGCTGATTCGTTCGTCACTTAATATGACAGTTACGTTAGCGGTTCCACCACGTTGTTCGGGACCATAGGAAGGCATCCAACTGACTTCCTGACCTTGCATTAAACCTGAATAGGCAAGTATTTTACCCATCGAAAGGACTCCCTGTCCACCAAATCCGGCTATAATAATTTCTTCTTTCATTCCCTGAATTGTAAAATGTAAATTTTCAAATTGTAAAACTTAGAGGTCTTTTAAATCACCTAACGGGTAAGCCGGAAACATATTCTCAACCATCCAGGTATTTGAATCGGCGGGGCTGAGTTTCCAGCCGGAATTACATGTTGAAACGACTTCAACAATCGAAGTCCCTTTTCCCAACATGGAGTTTTCAAAAGCTTTCCGAATCGCTTTCTTGGCTTTTCGAACATTCGCCACGTTGTGTACGCTTTGACGGGTAACATAACAGGTACCATCCAACTGTGCCAGTAATTTGGTAATATCCAATGGATTTCCATTCAATGGAACTGTACGCCCGTTGGGAGAAGTAGAAGATTTCATGCCGACCAAAGTTGTTGGTGCCATTTGTCCACCTGTCATTCCATAAATTCCGTTATTAATAAAAATAATGGCAATATTCTCACCCCTGTTACAGGCATGAAGGGTTTCAGCCGTACCAATCGCTGCTAAATCCCCATCTCCCTGATAAGTGAAAACAAGGCGATCCGGAAGTAGTCGTTTTGTAGCTGTAGCTAATGCCGGTGCACGACCGTGGGCAGCTTGTTGCCAATCGATATCAAGATATTTATAGGCAAAAACGGCACATCCCACCGGAGCAATACCGATTGTTTTTTCCTGGTAATCCATTTCTTCAATAACTTCAGCGATCAATTTGTGAACTACACCATGACTGCACCCGGGGCAATAGTGCATTGGATTATCATTCAATACTTTCGGTTTGATATATACTAAATTTTCCGGGTTTATTATTTCGGTTGTCGTCATAATTTGTTTTTTCAAATTAACTATTTATCATTGAACGATTTAAAATCGAAAGCAATAATAAATTTTATGATTAATAACAAGTTACATTATTTGAAATGAAAGAATTACATATAATGAATGAATTATAATTCTTTTATCTGTCAATTATTTTTTACGATTTTAGTTTTAAGTGCTTCCAGAACTTCATCGGGCGCAGGTACAATACCTCCCATTCGTCCGTAAAATTCAACCGGAACACGACCATTTACAGCCAACCGTACATCATCTACCATTTGACCGGCATTCATTTCGACAGTCAGCATACCCTTCACTTTATCGGCATAATTGCTTAAAGCAATAGTCGGGAAAGGAAAAAGCGTTATCGGGCGTAATAAACCGGCTTTAATACCTTCTGAACGTGCCATTTCTACTGCTTTCTGACAGACTCTGGCACTGGTTCCAAAAGCTACAACGAGATATTCTGCATCTTCGCACGAAAACTCTTCAAACATTACTTCATTTTTTTCAATCTCCCTGTATTTAGCTTGTAAACGCAGGTTTATTGCCTCCATTTCTTCAGCTTCGAGCGATAATGAGGTTATTATATTCGGTTTCCTGTTGGCCGGTTTACCAAGTGTAGCCCAGGGTGTATTTTTGCGGATTTCATCTTCCGTTAAACGGGGTTGAAACGGAGGTAAAATGACTTTCTCCATCATCTGACCAATAACACCATCCGCTAAAATTAATGCCGGAGTACAGTATTTGAATGCCAATTCAAAGGCCAGAACGGTATGATCAGCCATTTCCTGAACTGAAGCCGGTGCTAAGGTAATTAATTTGTAATCACCATGGCCTCCACCTTTAACTGATTGATAGTAATCCGCCTGACTGGGTTGAATAGTTCCTAATCCGGGTCCGCCACGCATAACATTTACAATAACACATGGCAATTCGGCACAAGCGATATATGAAATTCCTTCCTGCATCAGGCTTACTCCCGGACTTGATGAACTCGTCATAGATTTTTTACCACAACAAGCAGCACCATAAACCATATTGATGGACGAAGTCTCACTTTCAGCCTGTAAAACCACCATTCCAGTCGTATTCCAGGGCTCTTGTTCCATCAAAGTCTCCATTATTTCAGACTGAGGTGTAATAGGATAACCGAAATAACCATCGCAACCGCAACGTATGGCCGCGTGGGCTATGGCTTCGTTACCTTTCATCAATCTTACTTCTTCTTTGTCCAGTTTTTTTGAATTGCTCATGATATTGATACAAATTTAAAATTGAAAATAATCTAATAACCTAGACTCTAACCTTATAAACGGTAATACAAGCATCTGGACAGACATACGCACAGGCCGAACAACCAACGCATGAGTCGGGATCTTCCATATAAGAATAATTGTATCCTTTGGAATTAGCCTCGTTATTTAATGATAATACTTTTGATGGACAAGCTACTACGCATAAATTACAGCCCTTACACCGTTCTATGTTAACTACTATTGCCCCCTTTATTTTTGCCATTGTATTATAATTTAAAATTGCCGTACAAATTTAATTAAAAATAATTAGGAATAAATCTGTTCCGTGTTTTTTATGTTTATATTTTTCAGTACTTCTAAACTCTAACTTTTATGTAATAAATTTAGCCCTGATTACAAATATTTCCGCATTATTTATGTTGATTAAAAAGCCATGTTAAAAAATCTGGTTGTGCAAAAGCAGACGTCCAGCTATCATGCCCGACTCCCGGAAATGAAATAATTTCAACTTTTTGAGAACCCTCCGCTTTTAATTCAACATAAGCATTGCGGGCATATTCCGGCGATACGACATTATCGTCACTACCATAATAAATCCGAATCGGCATTTTTCGTACTTTCTTCAACCTTTCAATGTTTACCGCTCCACAGATTGAAATGGCTGCAGCGAATGTTTTGGGATACCTGCAAATCAAATCCAATGTACCCATTCCACCAAGCGATAATCCTCCAATATAAATTCGTTTGCTATCAATCAGACCTTCACTTTTATAAGTATCAATTAATTTTTTTACCAAATAGAGTGGTTTTGTTGGGCGACGTGTGTCGATAATGTCAAATTTATCGTTTGGAAGATCCTTCAGGGTTACCCACGATGCATTTTCCGGACATTGTGGAAAAACGACAATTGCCGGATAATTCGCTCTGTTTAATGAGTCCGTAAATAGTGAAGATCCGTGTATGAGTTGTTTTTCATTGTCATTTCCACATTCACCCGGGCCATGAAGAAAAATTACCAATGGATAAACTACTGATTTATTGTTATTAACCGGTAAAAGGACTCTGTAAAGTAAGGTGTCACCTTTGTAAATAAATTCCTTTTTTTGAAAAAAAATATTTTGAGCCGGAGCTAAAATTGTGATCAAAAAGAAAAATAATCCAACTAAATGATAACGTTTCATGCAATAATATATTTTTGTTGTAAAACCCGGAAATTACAGGTTTCAATAAATAATTTTTATGTACTAAATTGTATTTGCACTATACCCTGATTCTCGTTTGGAGAAGCAAAAGAAACACTTGAAATCAGTTTTCGCAAATATCTGGTGAATTTATACAAGCATTGGGATGAAAATTTTATATTCGGGATAGAAAATTCAATACCGGGACGAAAAATACTGAATTATTGCTATCAAAATGTATATTTTATTGTTTCAAACCTTCATTTTAAGATTACTGAATTCAAAAAAAGTCAGGTTTCCTAAATCCGGACAACATTTCGGTTATTCTATTTATAATTTACTATGAATATGACAATTAGCATTATATCCTTTTTAAAAGCCACATTCAACCTGTATTTTTTTTACTTTTAGCGGTTACAAACTCCGGCATAGGGGCAATACCGGCAAACTTTTGTGTTTTCGGTTTGAATGAATGCAAGTTCTGGATTGAAAATATCTTCCAGGCAACCGGTCAGATGCTGCCGGAAGTCGGAT
>Ga0172379_10010802_pt1 | contig 10986 bp, 13 predicted proteins | sample GrowelOW334metaG_FD_119756 | JGI IMG/M metagenome (GOLD analysis project Ga0172379, IMG submission 119756) | Groundwater microbial communities from an aquifer near a municipal landfill in Southern Ontario, Canada - Groundwater well OW334 metaG | ecosystem: Environmental > Aquatic > Deep... | reverse complement strand
CCAGGGAGAGATGGAGGAAGACGAGCACGATGTCCGGGAAAGAGAACAAATGGTAGATGATCTCATGAAAAATCTCGGAGATTTCAGCAAACAAGGAAAGGAGCCATAATGGTCAAGACAATCAATATCTTGTTGCAAAGATAATCCCCTTCCGACTCCGAGGGGAGATAAAGCCTTTTATGATTAACAAGCCCTGCGAAATTTTAGATCGCCGGGCTTCTTGTTTTTAATGATCTTTAAAAAATGACCGGAGCATCGTTGAGGCCGTCAACGAACAAGGCGGTAAATCCCGATTGCCGCCCCTTGCTCCGGTTTTTTAATAGACATCGGGGAACCGCTGGCCAGCGGTTAAGCAGGGGAGCCATCTTCTCCCCTGCCCTCCCCGATCTAACCTAAGATGGAGGTTAAAGATGAAAAGAGAATTATCCTTCCACCGTGACCTATTTTTCCAATTGCTCCTAAAACGCATAGACCTCTGGATTGATGAAGAGGAAAAATCCCGGTTCAAAGAGAATAACGCCATTCGTATTGATCTGCTTGATGAAGATGAATACAAACTTGATGAAGATGGTTATTTTGATGTGCGATCAGACATCATAAAGGCTGTTTTCGCTGCCAATAACGATTTTACCAAGTATCTCAAAGACAATTTTCAGGCTGAACTTAGCTACCGCAAGAATGATCTTTTCCCTCGCAAATGGATGTTGGATGATCGTCAAATCAAAAACGCCATTGATCGCTGCTCCCGTTTTCTCCCGATCATGAACGCCCTACATAATCGCAATCGAGATTCAAGGGGAGAAGAGTTGAAGGTTATGAAGGCCGAAGCCGACAAGATCATCGGAAAGCGGAGGATTGACATATTGAAAAAGGAAGCTGCTTATATTTCCTATTTTGTTGGTAATGCACATTTTTACGCCGATCTTAAGGGGAGAACCGATATTCCCATAAACACCATCAAAAAATATATTCAGGCCTTTGTCAAGATCGGCATTATCAAAAAGATCCATGACGGCGGTAGCAAGGGGACTTTATACGCCGATGGATGGTTTCAACAAATGCCAGATAATAAATTGAGGAAATTCCCCTTCCTGATAAAAACCACGGAGATCATGAAAGGGTTGAGGAGGCTCCCGGCTCTAATCAATTCCAACAACTGATTTCAAAAATATCGGATATTTTTGAAGGATATTTATGACAGGGAATATTCACGATTTCAAAAATATCCAACATATAAACAATGATCAATCTCTATGGTGATTATTATTAATCTTTTACCGACTACAAAATTTATCTACATGCAGACACTAATATTAACCTGTTTTTAACGGGTGACCATATAACAGATCAATCGAACCTTCGTTCTTCCATTCGTTATGTTATCTCCGCTTCGCTCCGATAAACACAACTTCATTACAGAACGAAGGTTGGCAAAATAAATTTTGCCAACTTGTTTGTTTTTTGAACCCTCCTGCAGCGGTTTTTTTAATCACCCTTGCAAGGGATTCCTGATGGCTCTCTGAAAAAGGATTGTCAACGTTGCCCAGAATGCCGGATTTAAGATAAACAGGTTTGACCCGGCCCTGATCCTGCTGAACGGCTCCCGACATTGCCTTTTACATCAACGATCTCTCTTTCCCCTGCCTGCTGATCACCCCATAGCCGAAAATTGATTGTCGAGCTTGTCAGGAGTGAAATAATTTCTTTTATAACCCATTGTTTTTGGAACAAGTATGTAATAAAGTTGTCAGTAGTGAAACAACATTAAAGGAGGATCTTAAAATGAATATGACAGAATTAAATATTTCAGAATTAAGAGTTGAAGAACCTTATAAGAGCTTGTTTCGCATCAATCCAGATGTATTATCTGACATCCAGAAGGACATGGAGAAAAGGGGCTTTGATCGAAGCCAACCGATCACCATCTCGGTTGTTGATAATATTGTCATTGACGGACATACGCGGCTGCAAGCCGCTCGTAATCTTGGCATCAAAGAAATCCCAGTTGTCGAGCGTTATTTTAAATATCAAGACGAGGCTATCAAATACGCAATTAATGCTCAAAAAAACCGAAGGAATCTGGATGACGCCGATCGTCTTCATTTTGTTGAAGAATTAGACAAGCTTTTCGATAGAGGAGGTGACAGGAAATCAAAATTCTGGGATCAGAATATTGGTCGGGAAAGGATGACTCGGAGTTCCAGAGAGATCACGGCAGAGTTGCTTGGTATCTCTACTGATAAGGTCAGTCAATGTAGACGTATTCTAAATAATTGCTCAAAGCGTGAGATTGAAGAAATCAAAAACGGTTCAAAGTCAATCCATCAAGCATATAAATCATCTCTGGACGCCGAAAAAAGAGAGAAAAAGAAACAAGAAGAAAATTACAGAAAATGGGAAATTATACAGGAATTGAAACTCAAAGATTTTCCCGGTGAGCTGACACGAAAATTTATCATGAAACATGATGACCTTTTTCAAAACTTATTACCATCTTTAAGCAAGAGGGCTCCAGAGGTCTATAAAGTTAGAGAGGCCATTGAGTTCTTTCAGTCTCAAGATAAAGATAGATTTAGAATAATCTGTGAAAGAAAACCCACTCTAAGTTTCCTTGGCAGCTTATTTGTCTGCGATTTTATCGCCACGCTTGAATGCTTTGGTTACAAAATCGAAAAACCATCCGATCTAAACATCATTGAAGAAAAAAGAATTGTCCCAGTTAAAAAGAAAAGGCCTTCCCCGACTTGGAGCATTGCAATGGTAAATGAACCGGGTTTCATGAGCAAGGCAGAGCGTAGAGAAATGGACAGGAAGCTGGCGCTTGATGCTGAACGCTTCTTAGACAAAATGAATGAGTGAAATAAAAACCGTTTTTTCTCAACTAATAATTCATGTAAAGACTTTACGAAAGTCAGTCATTTTCATTTCATGCAAACTGTTTGTGGAATCGTTCGTTTAGGCTTAACAGCAAATACATCAGTAAGTAGCCGTTTTCGAAAGTTAATTCTAAACATACTCTCTTGCAAATTTTATTTAATATATGCATCAGAGTAAAATATATTTCTGTAAACGAATTGTTGACAATCTTAAATTATTATGAAATGAGAATCACATCGCATGTTAATTACTGTTCTAATGACAATAAATATTATGAATTTATGCTCACATAATTCCTTCTACAGATTTTCTATTTTTACGAGTATTTCAAATAAAGGTATTCCTATATGAAGATAAAAAAAATTATGATTACTGGATTATATGGATATATAGACAAAGAGATCGATTTTTACGAAGACATTAATCTCTTAGTTGGCATTAATGGATCGGGGAAAACCAGCATCTTAAATATAATAAGTTGGCTTTTAAAACCATCTTTGCATTTTCTATGTGTGACTGAATTCAAAAGAATATCTATGCACTTTTCATATAAGGATGCCGAGTACACTATTGAATGTCGTCATTCGAAATCCTTCTTAAAATATTCCATAAAGTCATCAAAACAAAGTGAGACATTTAATAACCTGTCTGTTAGGTTAATTCTTCCTCCATCTAAAATATCTGATGATAATGAAACAAGAAATTCACTTTTAGAAAGATATTATCATTTAGGCCCAAGCGAACATGAAGCTAAAACCTGGGATTTTATTAATAATTTCCCAAATCCAGTCATCGTAGGTTTGGACAGAAATTTATATATTGAAGAAAAGGAAGAAAAAATTTTTCTTGATCCACAGCACAAAATAAGAGTTTCAAGAAAACCGGAAATCATCAGAACTTCACCATTAAATATTGTAAAGGATTTAGTTAATACATCATATAGGAAGAGGAAAAATGAAATCCTGAATTTAACAAATAACCTAAAGAATCATTTAATGTTCTCTGCGTTTGAGGGGATCATTACTATGGATTCCCTTTCAAGTGGATTGAAGCAAAAGCTTTCAGTTAACCAAATTGAATCCGTTGAAAAGCGATTCAACGACTATTTAAATAAATTTGAAAGTGATGTTTTTTCTAACGATCAATTATCGCTCATCTCCAATTATTTCAGTCAGCTAAAAGATATTGCAGGTGCAGATCAAGCTTCTCCCAAAAGTGAACATGCTGCTTTATTTGCTTTCAACGCTAATCATTTTTTAAAATTAAGAAAGTTGTTATCACAATTAGAAAAGTTTGAACGAGAATCTAAGAATATATTGGCTTTGATTTATTTATATCTAGAAACTCTAAATTCCTTTTTTAAAGATTCATTCAAACAATTAGTATTCAAGGAAGACACTTCGGAGATTAAATTTAATACTATTGATAAAAATGGTGCCCTTTCTCCAACATATAGAGATATTAGTGGCCTCTCTTCCGGAGAACAGCAAATTTTGATCTTATTTTCTTATCTTGCATTTAATAGTCAAGAAGGGCGAATATTTATTATTGATGAACCTGAGCTTTCTCTGCATATTAAATGGCAGGAAGAATTCTTAAATAATTTGGAAATATTAACACAAAAATCGACGCAAGTATTTATTGCTACCCATTCACCAATAATTGTTGGCAAGAAAAAAGACAAAGCGATATTGCTATTGCCATACAATAAATAGTTATTATGGATCAATATTTCCCTAAAATAACAGATTCTTTTTTAAAAGGTCAGGATGTTCTTTATGGGCAATTTAATGATATCAGTGTTTATGTGGAAGATGAAAAGCACGAGAATTTTTACTACCAAGTATTAAGAAAACTATTCCCAAGCATAAAAATTGAAAAGATATTTCCACTAAATGGAAAAAACAATGTTGTTAATGAAGCAAAGCAAACGATTAATGTGAAGGATAAAATCTATATAGTAGATAGAGATTTTGATCACATCCTACATAATATTGAAAATTTACCAAATTTATTCTATTTGGATGCATATTGTATTGAGAATTATCTTATTGAAGAGGCTGCTATTCACGAGGTCATAATTGAAGAAAAACCGAAAACAGAGAGATCATCTCTTAAAACAATATTTCCACTTGATAATTGGATTAAGGAAGCAATATTTCTGTTTCCACCAATAACTACGATATATTTCATTATTCAGAAACATAAGTTGGGGTTAATAAATACCAAAAATAATGCGGAAAGGTTTTTTGCTTTTAACCCTATAGCAATCCCTAAGGGTTTAGAAATAAAAAAATATATATATTCTGTTGAACTTTTATTAAAGAAAAAAGACAAACGATTGTCTATGAAGGCTCAACTAACCAAATATAACAAATATTTTAAAAATATTAAAGATATGCCCGGGAAATATTTGGTTCAATTTTTAAAATCAAGGTTACGTCACCTATTTTCAATACAAATGGACTTCGATTCTTTCTCTTATAGATTGGCAAAGAATTGCAGATTTGACTCATTATCATATTTGAAGGCGCCTATATTAAATTTCATTAGCTGAGGTTCCTAATTTAAAAGGGTAAACGAGAAATTGTTTAACCTTGTTGCTTGTCAGGTCAAGCATAAATCAGGATAGATTTGTTTACCACCCCTTAATATCCTACACTTTTAAGACGGCGACAAGCACCCTGACGCCTAATTACCCTGAATAAAAATCACACTCAGACAATCTAATTATATTTCTTAAAATCCATAGGCACAATTATCTGTTCTATCGTCTGATTGTTCCTGATAACAGCGTCTTGCACAATAATATAAGTTTGAATTTTTTTAATTCTGGGATCTAATGGTCCTAAAGGATCATTAAACGGAATTGAGAGGTCATTTATGAAGAAAATAAAAACTATCGGAGGTCCTCCCCGATATGGGGCCAGCGATGAGGAAAAGGCCATCCTTGATTTTATATCTTATGCAAGGAGATTGCAGCCCGGTCAAGTCAAACGGAGATCATATAAAAAGATTGCAGATGATCTGAATGCCCGGTCGATGTTTCCCCGAATAGCGGCAAAATGGACCCCGGTTCTGGTCTTCCATGCTGATCGACGAAATGGGGAAAGGAGGCAAGGTTAATGGAATTGCTAATCTTTGGTCATCATGAAGGCGGACATGGGCTCACCGCTCATATGTATGGCGGGAAAGATATAAAAATGAGCCTTAGTGATGCAGGAGGATCAACCGAGTATGATAGCTCATGTTTTAAGAACACTCCGAGAGATCATATGGCTCTAATGATTATCCATGCCTCTGGCTTTATTGCGGAGTATCTTTTTTGTGGGGCATCTTTTTGGCATTTCCATTCACGGGAAGGAGTTTTGACAAGCTCTGATATTGAGAAATTGTCAAAATATGCCCCATTTCTTACAAAGGATTTTTTTCATGGAATGCTTGTGAGGCTGCAAAACGCTTTCTCAAATCCCGTTTCATGGGGGAGAGTGCAAATGTTGGCCGAAAGGCTCCGTTGGTCTGAAAGGAGGAGTATAAGCGGCATTGGCCCATTGATCGATGATTGCAACCTATATCATCAACCTGCCAATGATGCCATGCCTCTGATCGATTTTATTGTTGATAGTTTGTATCAGGAAAAGACAAAAAAATGAGGGGAAGCAGCGATAAAAAACAACCGAAATTGGATCGGGAAGGCACTGGGGATAAGGCAAGGAGGGCTGATCCCCCCCCCTGTCGTCATCGAGTCCATTTGAAAGGGCCGGAAGATGTCAGGCGGTTGCTGTCGGCCATTGCGAACGATCTCCGGCAACAAAAGATCGATCCCCTTGTGGCCGGAAAGGTCATTTATTGCGCTCAAACCCTGTTGGATGTCTTCAAGCAGCATGATTTTATTGTCAAGATCGGCGAGCTTGAAGCGATGATCAAGGATTCAGGTTATTATGGAAGGCGGGGCTAAGGGCGGATATGCTGGTCATCGTCGATTGTGGCCCCTATTCCGTGAGCCAGACCGAGAGAATAAAGAGGTGCAGGAGATGAAAAAACTGATTGAGAGGGTGGAAGCCCTGAAATTGTTGTTAAGGCCGAAGGCAGTCGAAATCGACTGGGGTATGATTCATGATTGTCTCCGGGAAATGGATAAGGCAACCGTTGCGGGGCCTCCTGAATGGACAGCGGAGGAATGGGAACAGAATTTTATAGGGCGGTATGGAACCCGGGAAGAATTTGTCAAGGGAAAGGAGCGTTATCATGATTGATTATAAGCAGGAGGCAATCAAAATCAACAGCGAACTAATTGGAGCGTTGGAAGGAGTTTTGATTTTGAATCGTCTGGTTCGGGAGGTTTGTCCTCCAAAGGCGTATATGTTGGCATTCGATGATGTTAGAAGCCATATAAATAATGTCGAAAGCCAGATAAATTTGGCGAAAGCCCGGGAAAAAACATTTAAGGAGGATCAAGATCATGGCCTATAAAAGACCTGTTGGTGATTTAAACAAGAAAATGCATCCCATTCAAGAGGAATTTGCCCCGTTTGAAATGCTGTCCCTTCAGACAGATCAATCATGGATCAATTTGGATGATCTGCATGATGATGCAAGGTATGCCCTGTCCAGTTTCCTGTCGATGGTTAAAGATGCGAAGCAAATGGATTTGAGCGAATATAAAGATGATGTTGCGAAGGCCAAGCGTTCAGCGCCAATTTTGCAAGGCCGCAAGGCATTGATGACCTATCTCACAAAACATATCAGCAAAGCAAAGAGCGATGTAGCCGCCGCAGCAAATGCGATCTTGAGGGTAACAGAGCCGGAAACACACGGAGATGCGACAAAGGCCTTGCTTGCAGAATTGAGAAATCAGGAGATTCGGGGGATCATCCGGGCAACTGATCCGAAACATAGAAATGATCTTGTTGCGGGCAATCTGGATTTCATCCGGGCGTTGGTCAATGCTCCTGATCAAATTTTCGACAAAGACCATTTGACCAATCTCCGCAGACAATTTGCCTTTCAGAATGACCCAAGCCTTGAATTGATGGAGCGGGATGCTCAAGCCGTTTATCGGGCTGTTCGGAAAAGATGCGGCGAAGTCAATGCGATTTCAACCAAGGCATTGATCGACAGCAAAATGGATGATCCTCTAAGTCCGGAAGAATATTTTAAGGTTTTTACGCCTAAAACAGATAGCGAAAGGATTTATGCCGACAAACGAGTTTTATCATGGCAGCGCCAACAGGATGCAGCCGCACGGACAAAGGCATTTGAGGCCAAGCAAGCCGGTGTCAATCTGGAAATTGGAGCGAGGGCCGAAAGAAGGCTGAGACAATGAAATCACCAAACCAAGCCATCGAAGATTATTGCGGGCAATGCCAAAAGGATTGTGATGCCAGTTGTCCGTTGAGCAAGGGCAGGCCATCGAGAAGCATCGTTGAGCATTGCCATGATTGTCAGGCCCGTCAAGGCATAACAACTCATGGCTGTCAGGCATGGAGTTGTCCCTTGCACCCATATTCAGAGCGAAAGAGCCTTGATCGGGTTATGCGGGAGTTAAGACAATGAATGGGGCCACCATGCTTTGCACTTTTCCATGGTCGGCTCGGGAGCCCGGAAGGTTTTTAAGCCATCTCCTTCCGGGCTCCCCCTCCTTTTATAAACGAAATAACGACCATATAAAAAACATGATTATAACATAAAAAACCTGTTGCCTTTTATTTGATTTGAATGGAAATAAAAATCATCAAATAAACGATTTTATCTAAGGAGGCAGCTATGGCACGGGTTAAAAGGACAGAGCAGACAAAACGGGAAATCAGGAATATGGCTTATCTGCGGGTTTCGACCATCGATCAGGATTGCGAAAAGAACAAGGCGGACATCCTGATGTTTGCCAATGAGCGGCAATTCGGCAATATCGAATTTATCGAAGAGAAGATATCAGGGGCCGTTTCATGGAAAAATCGGAAGATATCGCAGATTGTCGATGATCTGCAAGCCGGAGACAGATTGATTGTCCCCGAGCTATCCAGACTTGGCAGGAGCCTCCTTGACATCATGGAAATCTTGTCTATTGCCAAACGAAAGGGAATCTGCATCTATGACATCAAGAACAAGACCGAATTAAACGGGGGCTTTCAGGCCGAGATCATGGCGACTATCTTCGGAATCGCCGCACAAATCGAAAGAGACCTGATCAGCGCCAGAACAAAGGAGGGCCTTCGGGCTGCAAGGGCACAAGGGAAACTGCTGGGAAGACCGAAAGGGCCGGGAAAGAGCAAGCTTGACCAATTCCGGCCAGAGATAGAGGCCATGCTTGCAAATGGCAGCACAAAGACCTTTGTTGCCAAACGATACGGCTCCAGCCTTCCGAATTTCCACAACTGGCTGGGCAAGAACAAAATCAAAGGGAGGGCATGATGATAAAACCGGGATTAAGATTTGCGCCCCTTGTCCGGGTATCGACAGAGCGTCAGGAAGCACAAGGGGAATCGCTCAACACTCAACGATCTGACCTTGAATCAGACATCAAGAGCTTGGGCGGCGAGGTTTTTAAATGGTTTTTAGGCCAGGAGCACGCCACCCCTGATTATGAGAGGAAAATCCTTGACGAGTTATTGCAGGATGCTCAAGCAGGAAAATTCGATGCGCTGATTATATGGGACATCTCCCGATGGAGCCGGGATGATTTGCGAGGCCCGCAAGACCTAAAAATCCTCCGGGATAACGGAATCAAGTTTTTTGTTCGGACAAAGGAATATGATCTCCATAATGAAAATGAATATTTTTTCATCAGTCTTTACTCGCTCATGGGCCGGACACAATCGCTTTCTCAAAGCCGGAAAAGCGTTGGAAGCAGGATTGCGAGAGCTAGAGAGGGCGCACCGACAGGCGGGAAACTTCCCTATGGGAGAACCTATGACAAAAAGAATGGCTGGGGAATCGACGAGGACAAGAAAAAGATCGTCGAAGATTCGGCCCGGAGATTCCTGCAAGGGGAATCCTTGATCGACATTGCCAAGATTCACGGAATAAGCATGCCACAGCTCAATCTGATTTTAAAATGGCGGTCAGGCGATACATGGGAGCAAAGATTTACATCCAAAAGATTAAACATTGATGAAACCATCCCTTGCAAGATTCCCCGATTATTGCCGGAAGAAACCATCTTGAAAATCCATAAGCGAAGCGAAGGCAACAAAACCTATTTCCACGGCCAACCGAGCAAGCATTCCTATTTGCTCGGAAGGATGATTTTTTGCGAGACCTGCGGTTGCCCCCTATACGGCCATGAGAATCAAAACAAAGGGCTATATTACAGACATGCCCGAGATCGTGACCGGCATTCCGGCGAGAAAGGCTGCAAAGCCTTTAACTATATCCCTTGCAAGATCATTGAAGACGCTGTCTTCGACGAAATCTTCCGAATGCTGGGCGATCTCCCAAGGATTGAGCAAGCAGCAAAGGACGCGGTTCCTGACCTTGCAGAGCTTGAGGTTTTAAAGCAGGGAATCGAACAGGCCGAGAAAGAGCTTGTCAAGATCAAGAAGAGCAAAGACAACCTGATAATGCAGATTGAGGAAGGGAATATATCAGGCGAGGATGTCAAGGCGAGGATGGGCAAGCTAAAAGAGCAAGAGGCCTTTTTGAAAGGTCAGATTGATATATCAGCGATGAAATGCGCCATGATCCCGACCCAACAGGATCTGAAAAGGAAATCCGGCCTGCTGCTGGCCCTGATGCGCAACATCCTAAAGAGCCAAGCACATCTTGATGAGATGAGCTTCGACGACAAACGGAAGCTGCTCCAGACCGCTTTCAATGGAAAAACTATTGACGACAAGAGGCTGGGGGTTTATATTGGTAAATCTGAAAATGGGAATTGGCTCTATGCAATCAAGGGAATTTTTTATGATGCGAAGGGCGAGGCAAAGGAAATTGATCATCTTGATTTCGCCAAAAAACCTTTAATTTCTAATGGAGGAAATAATACAGATGGTCAAGACAATCCTGATTCCTATCGACGGTTCCGATTACGGGAACACGGCCATTGATTATGGCGTTTACATCGCCAAACGTTTGGAGGCGCGGCTAACGGGCTTGCACGTCATGGACATT
>Ga0172379_10010801_pt1 | contig 10988 bp, 10 predicted proteins | sample GrowelOW334metaG_FD_119756 | JGI IMG/M metagenome (GOLD analysis project Ga0172379, IMG submission 119756) | Groundwater microbial communities from an aquifer near a municipal landfill in Southern Ontario, Canada - Groundwater well OW334 metaG | ecosystem: Environmental > Aquatic > Deep... | reverse complement strand
GCCTCGGAACTTCTTCATGAAATTTCCCGTCTCAAATTGAAGTACAAGGAAGTTCCGGTGACGATAGTCTATACGGAATATTCCAAGAAAAAAGGCCAGAGCATTTTCAATGCTTTCAATATAATTTGGGATTTGATTTTTAAGAAATAATAAATTATGATTGTTCAAATTGTTCTCATTGTCATTATCGCGGTGATGCTAATAAGGCTGATTTTGAAAATGAAATCACGCGAGATAACTGCCGGATATTTTGTTATTTGGCTGATAATCTGGCTTTTGGCCATTCTTCTTATTGCTTTCCCCAGTATTGCCAGCTACCTGGCTGATACTGTCGGCGTGGGCAGGGGAGTTGATTTGATAATTTATGTTTCTGTAATTGTGATATTTTATCTCCAATTCAAGTTGCTTATGCGAATTGAGAAGATAGAAAAAGATATTACTAGTATTACTCGGCATTTGGCCATAAAAGAGGCGGAACCTATGCATAAAAATAATGACCAGCCATAGGAAGGTGACAATTGCCATTATAAGTTTTAACTCCAGACATAAGTTGCCGGATTGTTTGGAGAGTGTTTTTAATTCTAATTATCCGAAAAATTTATATAAGGTGGTGCTAATTGATAATAATTCCAGCGATAGTAGTGTGGGATATGTGCGGGAGAGATATCCTCAAGTCAAATTGATTACCAATGGGAAAAACATCGGCTTTGACGGCGCCAATAATCAGGCTTACTTTTTGGCACAGAAGCAGAAATCGGATTATTTGGTGCTCCTCAATGATGACACGATTGTAGAGAGTAATTGGCTCAGGCGCATGGTTGATCTTGCTGAAAGCAACAAAAAAATAGGTGTGGTACAAGCCAAGCTTTTGCTTCATCCGGAGAAAAATCTTATCAACAGCTTTGGCAATAGTATTCATTTTTTGGGATTCGGCTATTGTGATAAATATCAAGAAGAAAACAATAATCGCATTACCGAGCCGGTAGAAATCGCTTACGCCTCGGGCGCGGCATGCGCCATCAAAATGTCGGCTTTGAAGAAAACCGGATTATTTGATGACAAGATGTTTATGTATCATGAGGATTTGGATTTGTGTTGGAGAATGCGACTAGCCGGATACAAAATCATGCTTGATCCGTTGGCGGTCGTTTATCATAAATACAATTACAGCAAAGCCAAGTATAAATTCTACTACATGGATCGCAATCGCTGGATGGTGCTTTTGGAAAATTATCGTCTAGCCACTTTGCTTTTGATTCTGCCACCATTACTGGTGATGGAGCTGGGCATAATATTTTTTTCCATCAAGAACAAATGGTTTAAGGAGAAGATGAGAGGTTGGGGCTGGATTTTGTGTCATTTGCCTCATATCATAATCAATAGATTTAATGTCCAGTTTAAAATTAGAAAAGTCAAAGACAGGGAACTGCTTAAATTTTTTGTCGGATCCATAAGTTATCAGGAAATTGACAGTCCTATTTTGAGGTTGGTAGTAAATCCTTTGATGGAGGTTTATTTGTGGATTTTGAAGAGAGTGGTATTTTGGTAATATTTTCGTGTGTGTCATAATATTCCAAATTTAGCTAAGATATTATATTTTAGCTATTTTTTGTTGACAGGATTTATAAATTATACTATAATAGCAAAGGCACTGGGGCTGTTCTCAGTGTGTTCGTTGAAGGTAGTCTATGCGGGTCTTTCTCGCTCCCTGGTCATTCCGGGTAGAAAATAGGCAAGAAGAGCACCTCATTGGTGCAAGTGCCTCACTGGCACTGGGAGGATTTGATCATGTTGAGTTTTAGCGTTACGTCAGCTCTGATTACTGCTGCGATCATGTTCGCCATCCTGGCGACGTTGGTTGCTTATGGTCGCCAGAAGGTGAATCGGCGGCGGGAAGCCAAGGCGCCTGAGGAGGCACGCGATCGTCGGAAATGGATGGAGGAGCGGATTCTGCATTCGTCTGTCCCATTTTTTGAGCTATTGAATAGATTGAGGGATGCGGATAGGCGTAGTCGGAACCAGAATGGTCGTCATCTATTTTTTTATGACGACGGCATGTTTAACATCCATGCCATGTCCAAGATTTTTGAGCTGGACCAGATCTGGCTATTACTGGAAATTCTCGTGCACTATGTCATTCTTCATCAGAATAGTGGCGCTCTGGAAATCTCTGGTGGTAGCTTTAAAACCGCAGAGTCTTTTATAAAAGTTGTCTCTGTGCAAATTGTGTATTATTTTGATGGGGATTATGATCAGGCCATGGCAGAAATTCAGCATGTCAGATGGAATCGTCATGATGACGTGCCAAGGTTTTTAATCATAAATATAGAAGATCTCAAGCGGAGTAACGAGCGGGCACTCGCTCAAAGGGCCAGGGATCAGGCCGATCGCAGGGCGTATTTCGCCCTGGGTATCAGGTAATCCGCGGTCCTCCTGCATGTTCCTCGCTAGCTAGTCACCGCGACTAGTTGGCAAATCGCAAACAAAACAACGGGCTCACCGAGATAATATCAAAGTGGGCTCGATTCTTTTTTACAAAAATATTTTAATTTTAGTATCCGGTAAAGATCTCGGTAAGAACATTTTCTTTCTTGATGCCCATTTCTGAGAGCGTCTTGGACACGCCTTCTACCATGGCAGGCGGACCCGCCATCATAAAAGTATTATCTGTCCAATCGGGCAGATATTTTTTAATTAATTCAGGCGTGACTTTTTCTTTTTCGCCAGGCCAAGTCTTATCATCGGTCATAATTAAAATAAGATAGAAATTTTTGATCTCTTGGCTTAATTTTTGCAATTCACTCAAGAAAGCTGTAGAGGTTTGGGTTCTATTGAAATAAAACATGGTTAAATTATAATCCAAATCGTTTTCCCGGATATATCTGAGCATGCTCATAAACGGCGTGATGCCGATTCCGCCGGTAATAAATGTCAAAGGCTTGATTTGATTTTTGGGCAAGGTAAAATTTCCGCCGATGCTTTTGATTTCTAATTCCGAACCCAAAGGCATCTCATTGAGTGATTTTTTGAAAGCGCTGTCGCTTAGTCTAGTTGCGATTGTAATTTCTTGATTATGGCTAGGTGAATTATTGATACTAAAATATCTGTCCGATCCTTTGTCGTCTTGATATGGTGGATCAATTAAGGAAACTACGGCAAATTGTCCCGCCATGAAGTCAATCTTTTCAGTAAGAGAAAAGGTGGCCATCAGGGTATTATCCGCGATAAGCTCGCGGTTTTTTAATTTAGCTAACATAATTACAAATAATATTTATTTAAGTTTTCCCGTAGTCTGGCCAAGACTTCATAATTGATCGTGCCAATTTGTTTAGCTAGGTCATCAGCAGTAATTTGTTCTTTTCCTTGGCGTCCGATAATAACTGCCTCATCTCCAATTTTTACACCATCAATGGCAGTGATGTCAACTATAGTTAGATTCATGCAGATTCTTCCGATTATTTTGGCCTTCTTTCCATCGACTAGAATCTCGCCTTTGTTACTTAATTTTCTATCTAAGCCATCATAATACCCAACTGGCAAGATTGCAACTCTCATTTGTTTCTTGGCTTTAAAAGTCCCACCATAGCCCACCAATGAATCAACAGGTATATCTTTGATTTGCGTGACTATGGTTTTGAAACTAAGAGCAGGAATTAAAGGTTTTCCTTTCCAAATCTTTTTGGTCTCAATGCTGGGATAATAGCCATAGGCAGAGATTCCTATTCGTGCCATGTCTAATCTGGCCTGTGGATAAGTCAAAGAGGCAGCACTATTGGCGCAACAGAGAATTACTGAATTATATGAAGCTTGAACTATCTCAGCCGATTTTTGGAAAGAGTTTAATTGTTTGAGAAATTCTTTGTTGTTGATTTTTCCATCAGCTGTAGCGAAGTGCGTTGATAGCCCGGTGATATTTAAATACGGAAGTTTTTTTATTTTTTTAATTAAATCCGAAATCTGATCAGCTAAAATTCCTTGTCTGGACATTCCAGTATCGATTTTCAGATAGATGCTCGCATGTTTTTTTATTTTTTTGGCTTCACTTGAGATGATTTTGAGATAATCATAATTAAAGCCGAATAGGTCAGCTTTCAATTTTATGGCTTGCTTGATTTGTCTAGGTGGCACATAACCAATAATTAAAATAGGGCATTTAATGCTCTCATTTTTTAATTTCAATAGCTCTTCAAAAGAATTAACGCATAGGCCGTCAGCTCCATTGCGCAAGAAGATACGAGAAGTCTCGACAATTCCATGTCCGTAAGCGTTAGCCTTTACGGAGACGCTTAATTTTGTTTTCGAGCCGAGTGTGCTTTTCAAAATCCTGATATTTTGACTAAGAGCTTTCTGGGAAACTTCTATCCAGGATAAATCTTTTCTAATCATATTTGATGGCGCTTAAAGGGATTCCTCCACTTGGCCTTGAGGCCTCGGTCGGAATGACAAAGGATTACATTTGATATTTTTTATCATAAATTTTGTAAAAGATTTGTTTCATAATTTCCACCATAATTAGATAAACAAAAACGAGTCCGGCAATAGATCCAATCACAGGCCATGGCAGGCAAGAGAAGCCGAAGAATTTATTGAAAAGACCGGTTGTAAGAATAAAACCAATGAGAATAACTCCCAACGTTGCCCCTACTAAATATTTGCTTGGGCGAGATTCTAGAAAAGGAATTTTACGAGTACGTATGATGTAAATAACAAGCGTTTGCGTGGCAAGGGACTCTATAAACCAACCTGTTTGAAAAGCGGTGCTCTGTAGATGAAAAACAGAGAAAAGCATAATAAAAGTCAGAATATCAAATAGGGAACTGATCGGACCGAATACGATCATAAAATTTTTAATAAATTTCATATCCCAATGCTTTGGTTTTTTCAAATATTCTGGATCTACTTTGTCTGATGGTATGGCAAGTTGGGATGTGTCATAAAGAAAATTATTGATGAGAATTTGTCCGGGCAACATGGGGAAGAAGGGAAGATATAGTGCTGCCGCGACCATGGAAAACATATTGCCGAAATTAGAACTAAGTCCCATCATGAGGTATTTCATGGTATTGCCAAAGGTTTTTCTGCCTTCAAGCACGCCCTCCATCAGTTCTTGGAGGCCTTTTTTCATCAGAATAATATCAGCGGTTTCTTTGGCTACATCAACAGCATTATCCACGGAGATTCCCACATCGGCGCTTTTGAGCGATGGCGCATCATTTATGCCGTCTCCCAAATATCCCACCACAAATCCTTTCTTGCGAAGAGCTGAGATGATTTTTTCTTTTTGGCTGGGAGATAATCTGGCCAGGATATTGGCATTTTGCGCTTTATAGGCAATAACGTCATCATTCATTTTATCTGAATCTAAATCTTCTCCCAAAAGTATTCCCTTGATTGGTATTCCTAATTCTTCACAAATCTTTTTGGTGACGAGTGGGCTATCTCCAGTGAGGATTTTTATCTCTACACCATGGCTTCTCATAAATTCAATGGTTTCTTTGGCGCTTTGTTTGGGTGGATCATAGAAAGCGACAAAACCATTGAGAGTCATTTCCGTCTCGTCGGCTTTCGTATAGGCACTGCTTTTTGCTTTTTTGGTAGCAACAGCTAGAACCCTAAGTCCTTCGCTGGATAATTTCTCATAAAGAGCGTTAATTTTTTTGAGTTGAGCGGCAGTGAGCTTGGCATTCTTTTTGTTGTTGTAGTATGTGGAACAAATTTTGAAAACTTCTTCTGGAGCGCCTTTGGTGACCATAGTAATCTCCTTTTTTTCTTTAAAAATAATTGATGACCTCTTACGCATGAAATCATAAGGGATTTCATAGGCTTTTGTGATTCCCTTGGTATCTATGTCTTTAAAATCCAAAATGGCCTTATCCAAAATGCTTTTGATGCCAGTTTCTAGAAAGCCATTGATGTAGGCAAAACGCAGAACCGTCTGACATTCGTTTCCAAAAACATCCATGTGCCTGATTAGGGTAATGTGATCTTCTGTCAGGGTGCCGGTTTTATCGGTGCACAATATATCCATACTACCGAAATCGGGAATAGCGTTGAGTCTTTTGACGATGACGCCTTTTTTGGCCATTTTAATCGCTCCTTTGGCCATATTGACGCTCATAATCATAGGAAGTAATTCCGGGGTGACTCCGACAGCCACGGCAATACAAAAAACAAAAGAAGAAAATAAATCTTTACCGAGAAATCCGTTTATAAGAAAGATTATAACAACAATAAAAATAATTACTTTGACAATCAAATACCCAAAATCTTTTATTCCTGATTCAAAAGCATTGATTTCTTCCGGAGTAGAAATATCCTTGGCTATCTTGCCATATTCGGTTTCGGCGCCAGTGGCTGTTATGAGTACTTGGCAGTATCCGGAAACCACGTTGGTCCCAGAAAAAACCAATCCAGATTTATTTTTTCCGCCAAAGATTTTTTCAACCGGAAAACTTTCTCCGGTAAGTGCTGATTCATTGACAAAAAAATCATCCGCTTCAAATATGACGCCATCGGCCGGAACAATATTTCCTGCAGATAGAAGAATGACATCTCCGGGCACGATATATTTTGTGAGTATTTCTTTCTTTTTGCCGTCCCTAAGCACCGTAGTTCGCACAGCTAATTTCTTGGCAATTTTTTCTGCGGCTTTATTGGATTTATGCTCCTGATAAAAATTTAATCCGATGCTGAGGAATACCATGCCAGTGATAATGATGGAATTCTTGAACGCTCCCGTCAATCCGGAGATAAATGCTGCTACTAGGAGAATCAAAATGAGAGGATTTTTGAAATAAGAAAGAAATTTAATAAAAGGGTGGATTTTCTTTTTTTTGCAAATCTCATTAAGCCCGTATTTTCTGGATCTTTTTGTCGCCTCCTTTTCGCTTAATCCTTTGGGATTTGATTTCAAAGACAAAAAAATATTTTTGATGTCTGAAGTTTTATTGTCTGGTTTTTTTCTTCGCATATTAATTAAATTATAACATAAAAGTGGTGATATAGAGAAATATCCACCCTTTGACTAAGCGCCTTATTCAAAGTATAATCAACATAGCGATTATAATTTAAAATTTTAAAGAAATGCCAAAAAAGTCCATAGCTATTATCGTCTGCGCCTGGCCTCCTGGTGGTGGCGGAATCGGCAATACTGCCTTTTATCATGCTAAATATCTCAATCCTGATAAATATGAAGTTGGTGTGTTTACGCCAAAATATCATGACACTTTGAGCCTCACGGAGAGCGGTGCTAAGCAATTCGCCATTAAGCCATTTCCCGCTTTCGGCAAAGCTGGATTTATGTGGTCGCTTTTGTGGCGTCTGAAAGATTATGACATTCTGCATTTGTATTATCCTTTTTTCGGCACGGATTGGATCGTTTTGTTTGCCAAATTAATTTATCGCAAAAAAATGATTTTGCATCATCAGATGGATCCCATTGGCGATGGATTCAAAAAATATTTTTTCAAAATTTATATCAAATTATTCTTGGGTTTGTTTGTCTATTTCAGTGATCGGGTAGTTGGCTTATCTACGGATCAATTAGAACATTGCTATCTGACCAAGTATTATAGGAAGAATCCGGCTAAGTTTTTTGTCGTGCCCAATATGGTGGATGCGGAAAAATTTTATCCGCAACCAAAAGATTCTGCATTGATGCAGAAATTAAATTTGAAGTCAGAGGACAAGGTGTTAATTTTTGTCGGTTGCTTGGACGCCCATCATTATTTTAAAGGAGTAAGCCTGATTATGAAAGCAGTGCAATTGCTTCAAGGCAAATACCCCAACTTGAAATTTTTGGTTGTCGGAGATGGCAATAGGCGGTTACAGTATGAACAAGAAGCCAAGGAATTGGGAATTGATGCGAGGGTGATTTTTGCCGGTTGGGTGGATAATGTCGATTTACCGAAGTATTATTGTCTGGCCGATATCCAAGTTCTGCCTTCCACTGACAGCACTGAAGCCTTTGGTGGCGTGATTGCCGAAGCGCAGTGTTGCGGAATCTGCTCCATTGGCAGCAATTGGCCTGGTAGCAGAATGACTTTGGCTGATAAAGAAACCGGATTGCTGGTTCAGCCAGGCAATCAGGATGATTTGACCGCCAAGATAGACTTGTTGCTTGGAGATGATTCTTTGCGCCAGCAAATGGGGGAGAAGGCCACCTTGCGCGCTAGGCATTTATTTTCTGCTAATTATGCGGTTGGTGAATTATTGCCACAGCTTTATGAAAGTTTAAAATAATATGAGAAACATTTTGAAGACAAAATGGTTTAATTGGAGTCTGGCCGTAATTTGGATGACGTTCATTTTTTGTCTTTCCTCAGTACCTCAATTTCCGGTTCAAATTCAGGATCCTTGGGCAAGTTATGTTTCTTACGGCGCGCATATATTTTTGTATTTCGTTTTGACTTTCTTTTTGGTCAGGGCTTTTAATTCCGCAGGCATGACATTAAAAAAATCTCTTGTCTGGGCTTTTCTGATCGCCGTTCTCTATGGTGCTACGGATGAATTTCATCAGTCATATGTCCCATATAGAAGCATGGACATCAAAGATTGGCTGGTGGATATTGTCAGCGCTTTGGCCGTGGTCTATTTATATAATTATATTTATAAATTGAAGATGTTCAAATGAAAATTGCCGTCATACATTCAATCTATAAACCATATTATAGAGGCGGAGCAGAAACTGTTGTAGAAAATATTGTAGCTGGCCTCAAGAAAAAGGACCCGCCTTCGCCAAAAGGCTTCGGCGAGGCAAGCGATGAGGTTTTTGTAATTAGCTTGGGATATGAAAATAAGGTGGAGGAAATTGATGGCGTGAAAGTCTACCGTATCAAGCCTTTTAATTTGTTTAATTATTTGGATATTAATTCTAAGCCGGTTTGGCTTCGTCTGCCTTGGCATATCATTGACATGATAAATGATGTGGCCACTTGGAAAATTTATAAAATTTTGAATAGTGAAAAACCTGATTTGGCGCTTACTCACAATCTCAAAGGAATAAGTTATTATATTCCTCGTTTGCTGAAAAGTTTGAAAATAAAAAATATTTATACGGTTCATGACGCTCAGTTGCTTCATCCTTCAGGATTAATTAATGCTAAATCAGAATTGGGATTTGTAGCCAAAATATATTGTTGGACTTGCAGGCAACTATTTGGTTCTCCAGAATTGGTTATTTTCCCATCCAAGTATTTTCACGGAGTTTATGAAAAATTTGGGTTTTTCAAGGAATCTCAAAAAGAAAGTCTCCCTAACCCCTTAAGTTGTCAAAATTCGCCCCTTCCTAGGCGTAGTGTCAAAGAAGCAGTCAATCTTCTATATTTGGGGCAAGTTTTGGAATATAAGGGCATTTTTGACCTTCTAGATGCCTTCCAGAAGGCCGATGTGGGGTCAAATTTGCCTGTTTTTTTGCATATTGTGGGAGATGGGCGTACTTTGGCTCAAGCCAAGGAAAAAGCCAAAAATAACCGAAAAATCATTTTTTGGGGCAGAATGGATCCTGAAGAATTAGACAAGGAGATTTGGCCCAGAATTGATTTGCTCATCAACCCCAGCAAGGTGCCCGAGAGTTTTGGTATGGTTGTAATTGAGGCTAACGCCAAAGGTATTCCAGTCTTGGCGACAAAAGTCGGCGCTTTGCCTGAATTAATTGAGGAAGGCAAAAACGGCTGGTTGATTGACTCAGGCGACGCAGTAAAGTTAAAAGAAAAAATTGAAAGTATTTTGAAAGACAGGGGAAAATTAGAAAAAATGAAAAACGATTGTATAGAGTCGTCCCAAAAATACGGCGTGGAAGATTATTTAAATAAATTATTATCTCTCAATTCCCATGAATAAAAAAGTTTTGGATTTAGGCTGTGGCAATGGTGATAATGTTTTTTATCTGTCCCAAAAGGGAGATGATGTGGTTGGTGTTGATCTGGATGTGAATGAGGCGATAAGAAAATATCCTGGTTTGAGATTTTTAACTATGCCTGCGGAAAAGTTAGAATTTGAAGATAATTCTTTTGATGAAATTTATAGTTATGATGTTTTGGAGCATGTCGGTGATTTGGATCAGACAATCGCGGAGATTAAAAGAGTGCTTAAGTCAGGAGGAATTTGGCATATCACAGTGCCTAATGCCAGGAGTGAAAAAGTTTTGTTGAAAATTAATCCCAAATACTTTGAACAGGTAGGTCACAGGAGAATGTTTGAGGCCGGAGTTTTGAAAAATATCTTGAAAAACAATGGTTTTGAGGTAATTAAATCTAGCAAAAAAGGATTTTTTAATTTTTTTATAATTTGGCTGATGTTTAAATTGGGCAGAGATATAAATAGCCAAAAGGGTGATTTTGATGAAACCAAGTTTTATTATTTTTTGAAATTAATTAATCAATTTTTTGATGTTGATTTGACTTTTCAAACCAAAGCCAAGTTTGTGCCGATTTGGATGGTGACGTTGCCGATAGCATTTGCATTTAATCAGATAGTTTCTAAGACGATTAGAGTGGTCGCCAGGAAAAAGGCGGTTTGAATTTAAAATGTCTTTCTGTTAATATCTAATTGAAAATAACCAAATTTTATGGAAATAATTTTAGTAATTTGTGTCATAGTATTAATTGTCGCTATCGCCGGCATGGCTTGGTTTTTCAATAAAAAGTTTAGTTTAATTACTGAAGGCAAAAAAGACGATCAATCATTTCTCATGTTGCAAGAGAGAATCAAGGAACTCAACCAGACCATGGATAGTAGTATTAAGGGACTTAATCAAACGGTGGATAATAAATTGGCGCAATCAACTCATCAGATGCAAACCCAGTTTTCCGAAAGTATGAATGTGATTCGTGGCGTGACCGAAAAGGTGACCCAGCTTCATGAAACCAACAAGCAGGTCATGGGGTTTTCCGAACAGCTCAAAAATTTGGAAAAGGTTCTGACTTCGCAGAAGCAACGCGGTAATTTGGGTGAGGCAAGTTTGAAATTAGTTTTGGAAAATATTTTGC
>Ga0172379_10010799_pt1 | contig 10989 bp, 12 predicted proteins | sample GrowelOW334metaG_FD_119756 | JGI IMG/M metagenome (GOLD analysis project Ga0172379, IMG submission 119756) | Groundwater microbial communities from an aquifer near a municipal landfill in Southern Ontario, Canada - Groundwater well OW334 metaG | ecosystem: Environmental > Aquatic > Deep... | reverse complement strand
TGGTAAACCCACTCGTCAATGAGTAACTTGAGCTTGTACCAACTTAAGTTACTGTGTTTAATTTTTGCATACATACCCCCAGTTTACCACTGAAGAAGACCAAAGATTCTAGGCCAGACCGCTAAAGGAGGGGCGGCCATGACACGTTCTTTAACTTTCTGCATGAAGATGACCCGGTTTCACCTCGCTGTAATGGCGGCCATAGCTGCGTGGGTAGCAGCAATGCTGTCCAATGGTCCGCATTGGATTACGGTTCCTAAAGTCGCTGCTCCGGCCATTATGTTTTTCGCCGTCATCGGCGCCAGCACTTTTCACTTTGTAGCCGCTAACCCAATGTACAAGCGCAAGAACGAACATTGGGCTATTGATGGTTGGTGGCACAGGGCATCGTTGATCATCTTCGGTCTGGCGGGTATGCTTTTGGCTGTGGGCATCGCAAGCAGATACCTGAACCGCTATTGTCAGATTGTGGTAGCGGTAGATGCCGTGATCATTGTCTGCTATGCCGCATGGCTGTCGCGGTATTGGTTGACAAAGAACTTGCTGATTGCTGTCGTCTGCGTCTCACCTATCATACTGGGGTGGTTGGCGGGTCACAGAACTCATCCTAGTATGCCTTATGCAATTCTGGTTGCATTTTTCGCTTATCTCGCTCGCGAGATTGTAAAAGACGTGGAGGATAGGTACATCAACCATGGTCGCAGAATCACGTTGCCGCTGTGGCTGGGTGTAGAACCAGCACGTCATATAGCTGGCACCGTGATGCTCGTTGCCGATGCACTCCTAGTCGTATCTGGCCCGAGGTTGCAGGAGCACACTTGGTATGTGCTTCTGACATACTTGGTGGTCCTGCATGTTTTCTTGTCGGTTACTCATTCCTTGCTCTTCAGGCCAGTGGGCCGAGAGCATGATGAGATCAAAGCCATTCTGCTAGGGAGTGGTTGGCTGATGCTAACCTTTTTCCTGCAGATAGTCTAGACAGAGGGGGGGGCGACTGATGAAGAAATTGTGGGTTGCTTACGCGCTTTATGTACTCATGGTGGTAGTTGTTACTGTAATTACGTTCGATACCGTAAGCGAAAAAATACTCATACCTCGCGGTGAGCGGATCAACTTGATGGTGATTGGCTTCACCTACGGACTTTTCTACGGTTGGCGCAAGCGGAAGCTCTTTGACGGCATTGGTTTCGGCTTGATATACTGTGTTGCAATCAGCATAGTACTACATCCGAAATCCACTATTTTCTATGGACTCGTGATGATACAGCCATTTTACATTTCGTATTTGCCTCTGTATCTGATCTGGCGTTATAAGCAGCCAAAGAAACCCCACAAAGGTGTGGTATTGGTGAGCTGGCGCTTGCCCGATGATGACGAGTTCTAGGGTTTATGCCCGCCCGCCACGTTGTTGCTTCGGCGACAACGTGGCGGGCGCTTTTCTTTTTATTGGCATTTTGCTAAGATGTTTTTATATGCGACAAATAATTGATTTTCACCCCGCAAAATTTCGCTTTGCTCAGTTTGCGGGGCAAGTATTCACTCTATAAATTTATGAGAAATATACTTGATTTTCACATTCATTCCAAATATTCACGGGCCACTTCCAAGAATTTTGACTTGGAGGAGATGTATAAATGGTCAAAAATAAAAGGCGTGGATATTATTTCCGCTGCTGATTTTACGCATCCGGCCTGGTTTAAGATTTTGGAGCAAAATCTAGCAGAATATCAACCTGGCGCTGGATTGTATCAGCATAAAAATAAACTAGCCGATGTTTTGTTCATAATTTCTACCGAAATATCCTGCATTTATGGGCAGGGTGGCAAAACTAGGCGGGTGCACTTATGTTTATTAGCGCCAAGTCTTCAAATCGCCAAAAAAATAAATGAAAATTTATCAGCCCGTGGTGCCAAGCTAGCTTCTGATGGTCGGCCTATATTAGGCATGAGTGCCAAAAATATTTTGGAAATGATTTTGGAAATTGACGAGCGGATTATGTTAATACCAGCTCATGCTTGGACACCGTGGTTTGCCGTCTTTGGTTCCAAATCGGGTTTTGATTCCTTAGAAGAATGTTTTGAAGACCTTACTCCTTATGTGCACGCGGTCGAGACAGGTCTATCATCTGATCCACTGATGAATTGGCGATTGTCTAAGCTTGATAATATTACTTTGGTTTCCAATTCAGATGCCCACTCTGGTCCGCGCATTGGTCGCGAAGCCAATGTTTTGGATTTGCACGATATTACCTTTGATGAAATTAGAGAAATAATTAATCAACAAGATAAAAAAAGATTTCTATACACAGTAGAATTTTACCCCGAGGAGGGCATGTATCATTTTGATGGACACCGCGATTGTCAGTTTAGCTGTAGTCCGCAAGAATCTATCAAAAAATACAAAAATATTTGTCCGCTTTGTAAGAAACCACTTACTCTTGGGGTCTTAAATCAAGTAGAAAAATTGGCTGATAGAGCTGAACAAAAAATTGATACAGCCGGACGCACCCCTTACAAAAATATCGTGCCTTTGCCAGAAATAATTGCCGATTATTTTGGAGTCAATCGTAGTAGCAAAAAAGTAGAAAAACTATATTTTGAAATAATTGCCAAAGCTGGCAATGAATTTGTTGTTACCTTGGACCTAAGCGAAGAAGAATTAAAAAAAATAATGCCCATAGAGCTAGCAGAGGGCATTATGAAAATGCGGGCTAGAGAAATACAAGTTTTACCTGGCTTTGACGGTCAGTATGGGCAAGTAAAAATATTTAGCGAGCCAGATCGTCAAAAAGCTAAGATTATTAGGCCACAGGAAACACTATTTTAATATTTAGACAATCATAAAAACCCCACCAATTGGTCTAGGGTTTTTATGTTTTTGAAAAAGAATTATCTCTTTCTCTTCTTGGTTGTTTTCTTGGCCACCTTTCTTTTTTTGGTGGTTTTCTTAGCTACTTTTCTCTTAGCTACTTTTCTTTTCTTTGCCACGGGAACTCACCCCCTTTCTTAATTAAAAAATATTTATTTTAATTTTAATTTTTATTTCATCTGTCTAGGACCGAACATGTTGCCCAGAGTTGCCTCAAAAAAAGCACTTATTAAATCAGTCGCTATCAACAAACCAACTATTATTAAAAGAAAACCGATAATTTTGTAAAATAGACGACTGCCTCCGGAAGTTTGTAAATGTTTTTCAGCAAAACCAATGGCGCCAAAGTTTACAAATAACCATTCAGATTTCCAAACAACTAAGTATCCAATGCCAGCAATTATTAGGCCGAAGATAAATTTTTCAAATGTCATAAAATGAAATTACAATATCAAAAACATTTCTAGTAATTATTATAGCACATTATTTAAATGTTGAGAATAGTTTTGCACAATTTTTTGTAAAAAAATATTTTTTGTAATAATTTTTGTGCATTAATATTATTTTTTTAAATTTTTGCAAAACAAAAAATAGTTTTTAGAAAACTATTTTAGAAATTATTTTAGAGCCTTTCGGTTTTTAGTTTTTTTGTCTCATGCCTTTCGACTCGCTACGCTCGCTCAGGGCATTCGACTCCTCCTAAGTGGTCGAAGCCCGAGGCAAGGCCGAGGGCGCAGACCATGAGCGAAGTTCCGAGCCTGCGAGGAACGGAGTCGAATGGTGGACGGCACAGGATTCGAACCTGTGACCTCCTCGGTGTAAACGAGGCGCTCTAACCAGCTGAGCTAGCCGTCCTGGTGGACTCGAGCGGATTCGAACCGCTGACCCTCGCGATGCAAACGCGATGCTCTAGCCAACTGAGCTACGAGCCCGAAATCATTGATAATGTATATATTTTTTATTTTGATATACTCCGCGACCCGCCTTGCCTTCGCCTATCCCGCAATGCGGGATGGCGGGCAGGTGCAAACGCGATGCTCTAGCCAACTGAGCTACGAGCCCTGAACTGAAAAATTAATGTCCCTCGATTCTCCCTAGATAAGTTCGGGATACTCGATCATTTTATAGAAATTATCCTTGTGTCTCTCGGCTCGCTACGCTCGCTCGAGACATTCACCTCGTCTTTTTTTATGAATGGTTGAAGCACTGAACAAAGTGAGGTGCTGAAACCATGAGCGAGAAGGCGCGAAGCGACGACGAGTCGAATGGTGGGCGGAAAGGGACTTGCCACCGCCTTTGGCGGGGTCCCGCCCGCGGCGGGAAACCCAGATATTATTTTGATCTTGGTGCCGAGGACAGGACTTGAACCTGCAAGGGGTTGCCCCCACTACCACCTCAAGGTAGCGTGTCTACCAATTTCACCACCTCGGCTGGACCCGAGTCTCAAACCCAGGTGACTTTTAATACACTGGTCAAATTATCATGAAGACAGTTAGGCCTTTTTTTCTCTAAGTTTCTTTTTGTTAGTTCTAGTATAGCCCAATTTTGCGCGATGCACAGCGAATTCTTTGACTACTTCGATTTTGGCAACGGCTGGTGAAAAAATATGATAGATTTTTTCGACAGCAATACCATCGGATATTTTGCGGACAGTGATGGTGGCACCGGCTTCATTGCCGTGTTTACGAGCCAAGACTAATCCTTCAAAAATTTGAATTCTTTCTTTTTCAACGCCTTTAGCGTTTTTTTCTTTGATTTTTTCGTGTACCTTAACTACCATGCCAGACTTGATAGCAGACAATTCTTGGGCAGGATTTTTGGCAGAAATTTTTACAGCAGTCATAAATTTGCTTTATTTAGTTAGTTATTCAATAAAAAGTTACTATTTCCCTTAATAATAACTACGCTATTTTAGCCCAAATTTGATTTTTTGTCAATAAAATTAGGTGGGGTTTATTTGGCTCTTTTGGCTGTTTATTTCGACTCTTTATCTAAAAAATGCAGGGTTTTTTCAATAGCTTCTTCGGCTGAAATATGGCTAGTGTCCAACACAAAATCGTAGTGTTTTAATAGGTAGTGATTGAGGTGGTAATATTTTTTGTAGCGCAAAAGTTCACTCTTTTTTCTAATTAATATTTGTTTTTTGAGCTCCCCAATATTTTTTACTTTTGCTTCATTGCGTTCTTTATTTTTTTGGGCATCTTTTAGATCTTTCCAAATACGTTTGGCCGCCTCTGTTACATTAGCTTTGATAAATATTTTTGTTGATTCCGGTAGAAAATGAAATTGGACCCTTCCTTCCACTACTACTGAGTATTTTTTTGCCAAGTAACGGGCTCGCTTGGCGGTTTCTTTGTCGGCCTTGATGTCGATGCTAGGGTCAGATTGGGCCAAATAGTTTAGTTCAGCCAGAGTCATATTTTTTTGGCGTGCCAATTCTCTCATGTATTGCCCCACATAAACACGCCTGGCTTTGAATTTTTTACACAAGGCCTTAGCCACCGTACTTTTACCACTACCCGGTGTACCAGAAATAGTAATGATGCGTTGCATAATATTATTTCAAATCTTTTAGATAATTTTTTAATTCTTGGGGCAGAGGAGAGCTGGTGCGCACGCTTTTTTTGTCAGGTCCTAAGAATTTTAAGAGATGAGCGTGTAAAAATATTCGGACCTCAGCTTGTTTTTTCTTTTTACGAACATCTTTGGTTTGGTATAGTTTATCACCAACAACGGAGTGACCGATGCTGAAGAGGTGGGCGCGAATCTGGTGCGTGCGTCCAGTTTTGATTTGGACTTTGAGTAGGGTGCAATTGGTATACCTAGTTACTACCTCATATATAGTGTGGGCCTCTAGTCCTTCACCCGGAGTTTGTATTTTGGTCAAGCCAGTTTGTCGATCGCGGGCTAGGTTGGAATTTATTTCCCCAGTATCATTGAGTACGCGGCCATTTACTAGGCACAAATATTCTTTGAGCACCTGACGCTCGACAAATTGTTTTTTTAATTCCTCGAAAAATTTTTTGTTTAATGGTATGACCATTAGACCAGAGACATCTCTATCCAGGCGCTGAACCAAACCAGGGCGCAAAGTATCGTTGTTTATTTTTTTGACTTGGGGATATTTTTTCAATAGCCAAGTAATCAAAGTATTTTTTTCTCCTTTGTCAGTCGGGTGCACCAGTAAGCCGCTGGGTTTTTCGATTACAATATAATCAGCTGTTTCTTTTTTTACTTTCGGCTCGATCAAAACGGTATCATCTAGGCGATGACTTTTTAAGTCATAATTAACAACATCATTTTCTTTGAGCCAAAAATGAACTGACGGCGCTTGGTCATTTACCTTTACTTGGCCATCGAGGATAAATTTTTTGATCTGACTACGATTGATGTCAGGACAGTGTTCGCTCAAGAATATGTCTAGCCGTTGTTTTTGTTGGCCTTGATAGGTAGTTTTCATATGAGTACTTTAGCAGAAAAATCAGGATAAATAAAGCTTAAGAAAAGCCAGCGCTTGAGGCGCTGGCTGGTGAGGGGCGGAAAGCCAAGTGACGAACTAGTCGTCGGGATGCGGACTCCACTGTCCGTGGAAATCTCCGGAGCCCAAGCCCCGGTCAGTGTCTTCGTCTCCGGTCGGCAGGGGCGGGGTCAACGTGACATCCGGCAGTGGTGTCTGAGGTGGCGTCTTGGGCGGTGTCTGGGGTGGTTTTCCCGCGTCTTTGCACATGGCTTATTCCTTTGGTTGAAGGGACCGTCTATAGGCATAAATTAACAAGTAGGGTCGTTTTTGTCAAATAAAAAAAACCCATCGGGTTGTTTATTAATAACTTATCTTATTTTTTGTCTTATGCCCTTCGGCTTCGCTCAGGGCACTCGCCTCGTCTTATAAATTACCAATGGTTGAAGTTCCGAACACAATGAGGAACTGAAACCACGAGCGAGGAGGAGTAAAACGACGACGAGTCGAGTGGTGCCCCCAGCAGGACTCGAACCTGCGACCGTTTGCTTAAGAGGCAACTGCTCTACCAACTGAGCTATAAGGGCTTGTGTAATAATATGTTTTTTATATGATCAAGGACTTCCGCCTCGTTCTATCTGTGTGGCCAAAGGCCATGAGCGAGTGCCCTTCGACTCACTACGTTCTCAGGGCACTCGATTCGTATGAATTGAGAATGGTCGGAGGTGCGACAAAGCACCGTAGACCACGAGTGAGTCTTTTGCGAAGCAAAAGGCGAATCGAGTGGTGCGGCCGGTAGGAGTCGAACCCACAACCCCTTGGTCCGAAGCCAAGTGCTCTATCCATTGAGCTACGACCGCAAAGTGATAAATATTTATAGGCAGTCTTTTTTGGAAAACTAGCCTTAATCCATTGCCACCCACAGGGTGGTCGCCCTGTGGGCGAAGCTACCCGTCTCGCCTTCGGCTCGCCGAGGCGGGCGACCGCATGTATAAAAAAATAGCATAATAGCTATAGGGTATGGGCATTATAGTACATCGTGTAGAAAATTTCAATACTTAATAAGGCAGGTCAATATATTCTCTTTTTAGAGAGTTTTCAGCTTCTTCCCACTCTTGTGAGCGGATGTTTTGGATCAAGCCAGCTAGTTGGTTGGCTAGGGCCTCTAGTAAGATAATATTATTAGCACTGTATTCTTGGCCCTTGGTTTTGTAGGACAAACTGATGAAACCAATGGTTTTTTGGCCAGCCAAAATAGGAGTAACTATGCTTTGTTTGTTGGACAAGGGCCATAAGACAGCACCTTGGGGCAAACTTTTTGGGTTGAAAATAACAGTGCGTGGAGATTTTATAATGTCTTGTAATAGTGGCAAATTTTTCAAGGGATAGTAATTATTTTTTTTCAAAAAGGGATAATTTTTTATTTCATAAACATGTATTTTTTCAGTGGTGTGTGAATAAGAACAAAGTAGGGCTTGTTCCGAAGGAATGATTTCCAAAATTGTTTTTAAAATATAACTACTGATTGCTTTTAGATTATTTTGTCCGGTCAAATATTGGCCAATAGCAAATAAGGCAACAAGTTTATTGTCAGCATGCTCCAACCTTTGGTGCAAAATCATAGTCAGGTTGGTCAGCACTTTTTCTTTGAGAGTTTTATTTTTTTTAATAGCTGTGTACCAATTTTTGTTGGATAATTCATAGGTCATCAAAGTCGGACTGCTGACTCGCAGGCTGTGCTGGTAAAGAGCACGGTCTTTTAGCAGACATAGCTCGCCGACAAAATCATTGTTTCTAAAAATTGCTAAATTTTGTACACGATTTTCCAAAGTGGCTTCAAGAGTGGCTTGCCCAGAGGCAATGATAATCAACTTGTTGTTTATTTTTTTGGCTTGGAAGATGTAATCGCCTTTTTTATATTTTTTTTCTACAAAAAAATTACCAAGCAGGTTTAATTCCTGCTTAGTCAAACCCTCAAACAAATCTATTTTTTGCCAGAAGTTGTTCATTAAGAACTATGGTGATTAAGGTAGGCCAAGGCAGTTGTTTCATCAATTGAATTGTTGTCTAACAACTCTTTGATGTTTTGTTCCATGCTAAACATACCCTCGTCAGCGCTGGTTTGGATAACACTTTTGATTTGCGGTATTTTGTTCTCGCGGATGATATTGGAGATGGCTGGAGTATTGATCAAAATTTCGCGGACAGCCACGCGTCCACCGCCGACTTTGGGTACTAGTTGTTGAGTCAAGACGCCACTCAAGGAAATAGACAACTGCAAACGGACTTGAGATTGTTGGTGAGGAGGAAAGACATCAATAATACGATCAATGGTTTGAGAGGCGCTATGGGTATGCAAGGTCGCCAAGACCAAGTGGCCGGTTTCCGCCAGTGTGATGGTGGCGGCAATGGTTTCTAAATCACGCATTTCGCCAACCATAATGACATTAGGGTCTTGCCTGAGAACGTGTTTCAAGGCATCTTCAAAACTCAAAATATCAGTACCCAACTGCCTTTGTTTGATAATACTTTTTTTGGGCTGGTGGACAAACTCAATTGGATCCTCCAGGGTGATGATGTGAGCCGAGCGAGTTTGGTTGATTCGCTCTATCATAGCAGCCAGAGTGGTTGATTTACCGCAACCGGTGGGGCCAGTTACTAAAAAGAGGCCGCTAGTTCTTTGAATCAGCTGGGTGACTATCTCGGGCATTTGGAGGTCTTCCATGCTGGGTATTTGGTTGGAAATGACGCGAGCTACTAGACCGACATTGTCTTTTTCGTAGTGCAGGTTGACGCGGTAGCGTGAGTACTCAGCGATTTCATAGGAGATGTCTAACTCTCTTTCATCAATGAATTTTTTTTGTTGGCGTTCGGTCAAAATGCCAAAAATCATTTTTTCGGCTAGCTCGCGAGTAACCACCTCTATATCAGGAATTATTTTTAGTTCACCATCTACTCTCAAAATTGGCGGCTTGCCAACAATAATATGCAAATCAGAGGCCTTGTTTTTGGTCGCCAGTTTAAATAGGTTATTGATATTCATATAATGTTTTTATTTTTCTTTTGAGTTTTTATCGTTTAATATATTATAACATATTTTGATATAAAATAAAAAAGCCCCAGTAATGTACAAAGACTATTTTACTTTTAGCTATATTTTTTTAGCTAACCAATAAAGACTTTTACCCCTTGTGACTTTATTAGCCCCTAGCGGAAATAAAAGCATACCGCTATTTGTTATATATTCTTCTTCACCATTAGAGTATTTTCCTAGCAGTTGCTCTTTACTTACCAGCTGCCAACCTTGATCCATATTTTTTTGATAGACAAAACCATCATAACGAGCTTTAAAGCAATTTGTTAATTTAAATATTTGTTGTTTTGAGTTGAAGCTAAAATTATAGTAGGATTGTTTTATTAATTCATTATCATTTATTACTCCAGTAGCACTAAGCATTCGGATCACAGTAAAAAATATTTCGTCTAATTTTGACAAATCAGACTGAAAGCCGGTTTCATAACATAAAGCGAGAGCTTGCTTGTAGCCAAATTTTTTTACACCCCATTGACTGCCACCGTATTTATAGACATAGTTATCAGTAGTGCCAGGTTCGGGTAAATTATATTCTTTAGTAATTACATTATTTGGATCAATCAAAATGTTTTCTATTGGCATTAACTCTAAATATTTTTTGTATTCAGGCGTATAACTGGTCAAACAAACAAATTGTGGAGCAGGATTACTGGTGGCATGTATGTCAAAAAGAAAATCCGTATCTTCTAGTAATGGTGATAACTCCCTAGCTCTTTTTAGATCTATTGAGTCATTATTTTTGGCAGGGCTTTCTAATTCTTCTTTTACGAAAGAGCGATTTAGATCTCTTAATCCGGAAGCCGAGCGAGTTTGTTTTTTAATTGCCTCTGGGTTACCAAAACCAACAAAAAGATTACCCTTAATATCAGGTAGATTGTATGTCCCGCTAGGTTTATCAAGTAGCTTAAATTCAGCTAGTATTTTTTTGATAATTTCTATACCAGTGAGTTCATCGCCATGCGTTCCTCCCAAGACAACCACATTGGGGCCACATTGATTTTTGCCTTTTAATTGCCAAATATTTTTAGGTAATTGCATATTTTTAGATATATTATCTTTAATTTATCATACTAATATCTTATGGTAAATGGTTGGGTGGTTTAATATGTTTATGCTATCATTAATTTATGGGCAACAAATACCAGCATCTACAAACTCCCCAAGCAGAATTTGATTTTCACAACTTAGGAATTTTGACTCACGATCAAATTTTGGGTTTAACTGATGATTTTTTACAAACTAGCGTTGATAATGGTTACAAATTAGTTAGCATTATCACTGGCGTGGGCCTACATTCCAAAAATGGTCCAGTAGTCAAACCAGTGGTGGCTGATTTTTTGACTAGTCATCCCTTAGTTCAAAGTTTCAGCGAGGGCAAATACACTCAAGGCGGTCAAGGCGTTTTTATAGTCAAACTAAAAACACCCAAATAATTTTAAGTGTTTTTTACCCCCTCTGTCCCTCGACTTCTCTCGGGACATCTCCCCCTTACTAACGGTCTGGCCTAGAATCTTTGGTCTTCTTCAGTGGTAAACTGGGGGTATGTATGCAAAAATTAAACACAGTAACT
>Ga0172379_10010798_pt1 | contig 10990 bp, 13 predicted proteins | sample GrowelOW334metaG_FD_119756 | JGI IMG/M metagenome (GOLD analysis project Ga0172379, IMG submission 119756) | Groundwater microbial communities from an aquifer near a municipal landfill in Southern Ontario, Canada - Groundwater well OW334 metaG | ecosystem: Environmental > Aquatic > Deep... | reverse complement strand
TAGAGGGCATTCATCTGCGGGGCGGGAAAGTGGCTCGTGGTGGGCTTCGCTGGTCGGATCGGGCTGATGATTTCCGCACCGAAGTTTTGGGGCTGATGAAAGCACAAATGGTGAAAAATTCGGTGATTGTGCCTGTTGGTTCAAAAGGTGGTTTTTATGTAAAAAACCCGCCAGCCGCTCGTGATGCGCTAATGGCAGAAGGAATTGAATGTTATAAATTATATTTAAGTGGTTTGCTTGATATTACCGACAACATTGTGGACGGGAAAATCGTACCACCAGCAAATCTTGTTCGCCATGATGGTGATGATCCTTATCTGGTGGTGGCGGCGGACAAAGGCACAGCCAGCTTTTCTGATATAGCGAATGGTGTTTCCGCGGCTTATAATTTTTGGCTGGGGGATGCTTTTGCTTCGGGCGGCTCGGTTGGCTATGACCATAAAAAAATGGCGATTACTGCGCGAGGGGCATTTGTTTCCGTACGTCGCCATTTTGCAGAAATGGGCGTGGATATTGACAAAACACCGTTTACTACGGTGGGAATTGGCGATATGGCGGGTGATGTGTTTGGTAATGGTATGTTGCTTTCGGAAAATATCCGTTTGGTTGCCGCATTTAACCATCAGCATATTTTTATTGATCCAACACCGAATGAAAAAACCAGCTACGGTGAGCGCCAGCGCATGTTTAACCTTCCGCGCTCTAGCTGGATGGATTATGATCAGAAACTGATTTCCAAAGGTGGCGGTATTTTTGAGCGTAGTGCAAAATCAATCACTATCAGCAAGGAAGCGGCAACGGCAATTGGTGTTGATAAAACCAGCTTTACTCCTGATGCACTTATTCGTGCGATATTGCTCGCCCCTGTGGATTTGCTGTGGAATGGCGGTATCGGCACTTATGTTAAAGCAGAAGATGAAACTAATGAAAAAGTTGGCGATCGTGCTAATAATAATTTACGGGTGAACGGGCGTGAATTGCGCTGTAAAATAATCGGCGAAGGTGGCAATCTTGGTTTTACCCAAAAAGGCCGCATTGAATATGCAAGATTTGGTGCAAATGGCAATGGCGGGCGCATAAATACGGATGCGATTGATAATTCTGCGGGTGTTGATTGCTCCGACCATGAGGTGAATATCAAAATTGCCTTTAGCGGGGAAGTGGCAAGCGGTAAGATTTTAATGGCAAAACGTGATGAAATCCTTGCCAGTATGACTGATGAAGTTGCGGATTTGGTGTTAAAAGACAATATCTTGCAAACGCAAGCAATAACCGTGGCGCAAGCGCAGGGCGTGCATTTGCTGGATTCACAAACAAGTCTCATGCGTTTTTTAGAGGGCAAAGGTCTGCTTAATCGTGAGATTGAGTTTCTGCCCGATGACAAGCAACTTGCAGAACTTCAAACATCTGGGTGTGGCCTTACCCGCCCTGAAATCGCGGTGTTGCTATCCTATAGCAAAATGGAGTTATATAAGGAATTGCTGGAATCGGATTTGCCCGATGATGCTTATTTCATTGCCGATCTGAAGCGCTATTTCCCCAAAGCTATGCGTGAGGATTTTATTACAGCAATTGAACAGCACCGTTTGCGCCGCGAAATCATCGCCACCTCCATAACCAATAGTCTGGTCAATCGGGCTGGTATTGGCTTTGCTTTTGATATTGCACGAGAAACTGGCGCAAGCCTGCGTGATGTGGCAGCTTCTTATGCGCTTACGCGTGATTTATTCAATCTGCAACCATTCTGGCAAAAAACTACCAATACGGACGCACTTATTGCAGTACAGCAATTTATGGAAAATAGCGTTTTGTGGTTGTTGCACAATATGCCAAAACCGCTAAATGTTTCTAAGATTTTTGCGGAGTTTGCGCCGAAAATTGCTGATCTGAAAATAGAAAAAATTGAAGATTTGGCTCGCTGCGTTTCGGCGTTTGACATCATCACCATCGCGGGTAGTAGTAAACTTCCGTTTTCCGAGATTGAAAAGATCTATGTGAAAATCGAAAGCAGATTGCTTGCTAACAGAGGCTAACAGGCAAAGGTCATAAACAGGGTGCGTTTGTCCTCGCTTAGCCACATGTCTTCGGTCATGGCCTTAATGAAAAGAAGCCCCCGCCCATGCGCTAGATGCTTGTCTGGTGCGAGCAGGTTGCGTGATAAATCAAACCCATTTCCCTCATCGCTAACTGCGATTTTCAGGCGACTATGCCCGTCCCATGCGCTGATATGGATGCGTTTATATTTGTACTCATCTTGCTGCAAATGCTGGTCAATTTTTGCCTGATATTCGTCAAAATCGTGCATTGTATCGAATTCACTGCTTACACCAAGATTGCCGTGCAAAATTGCGTTTGCTATTGCCTCTTGCAAGCAGGTGGCAATGTCAGAAGTTTTTTCGGCGGCAAGCCCCATCCTTTCACTTAATATATCGGCAAAACATAAGGCGATGTCGTTTTTGTAGCAAGTGGCCGTGGTAATAGAAAGTATGATTTCCGAGTTCTTATGCAAGATCGAATTCAGCAGTGACTCTAATTGATCATGCCCACTTATTTCCACAAAAACGGAATATGGACGACTTAATATCGCGGCCATTGATTCCCCGCGCTTAAGCGAGAAGAAATGAGGGATGCGCGAAGGGCGCGTCGGAACGCGGGCGCTTATGCCAAACGTGCTTATAACTTTTTTTTGTGCAGTGGCGGATATGGCTGGTGAAAATATCATGGAAACCCCCTGCATTTAGTGGATTGAAAACAGCTTATCAAATTTGGAGATGTGGAAGATTTTCTGCACCTGTCCCTGTGTCGAGTGAATGGAAAGCGGGATCTTTCGTGACTGGCACTCATCGCGTAGCAGTAGCAACATTCCCATACCCGCAGAATCTATAAAAGTGACATCGGCAAAATCAAAACTTATGGTTTTAACTTTGCCACCAGAGACCAGATCAAGAATTGGCTTAAAATTATGAGTATCGGCGAAGGTAAACTGCCCTGACATTTGGATTGAAGTTCCATTTTCGTGGGAATTTATAGTATATTCCATGCATTACTCCTGAGGTTGTAAACTAAAATAATTCAATATCTTCCATCTCTGGTTTTGCAGATGTGGATATGGTGTTTTCTGCTGTCTGGTTTAGGCACAGATTGTCAAAATCTGTTCCGTTAATACTGGCGCGGAACATTCTTTCAAACTCGCTGAGGCTGAATTGTTGGGCAATTTTTTCTGCGAGTACGCCATCCATTTTGACATTGGCAATATCTGGAAAACTACGTCTGTTTTCTGCGCCAAATTCAGCGATTGTACTGTCCATATATTCGAGCAGGCGCACACTGCTGCTGACATATTGCGAGGTGCGATCCTGAAATTGCAAACTCATAACCATGCCAGAAATGGTGTTGGAAATTTCATCGCTGGCACTGGCTGAATCTTGCAATACCGCGCTGAAATTTTGTTTCTGTTTGATAAGGCTATCCATAAGGGTGTTGAGCTTATCCTGTGCCATGATATTTTCTGACATATCAGTAGTGGCAACATCGCTTAACACTTCATATCCATCACGCACGCTCTGACCCACAACATTTATACGCTCGTTTATGGAATCAGAAAGCTGGCGGATGGTTTCCGAGACTTGTTTCACTTCATCAGCTACCACGCTAAAGCCCTTGCCCAATTCTCCAGCCCTTGCCGCCTCTATGCTGGCATTGAGCGCCAGTAAATTCGCCTTTTTGGTGATGTTACGAATGTCGCTGACAAAGCTTTCAATCGTCGCAATGCTTTTCATTGCCTCATCCAACATGTAAACCATGGTAATTGCCCGTTTGGAAACGAACATGATTTTTTCTATAGAGTTGGAAAGAGTTTCCGAGAAAAGATTGGTGAATTCCTCCAAAGTTATTTGTTCGTTGCCAAACTCCAAGCTGTTTGCCATCTCCGAAATCTGGCGCACCGCGTTGCTTTGTTGTTTTATGCCACTGGAAAGATCGGCAAAACGTGAAGACATTTCCCGAACTGAATTTTCAACTAACGTAGCCGTTTGTGGTAATTGACAGCGCACAACATTTATTGCGTGATGATATACTTCCATCATGGAAAGCCAGCGGCTGAGTGCTTCAAAAGATGGTTGCTCGTGCCTTGTGTCAATTTGGTCTGTTTGGCTCATGATTTGGCTTTTCAAGCAGTTAGGAGGTTGTTGTCCGCAAATAATACATCACATTAATAGATAATTCAAATAAAATTACAACCAATAATGGCAAAATAATGGTGTTTAGTTTATTTAAGAAAAAATGCAAAAAATGATTTTAGTCACTTCCTGACCATTCCCCATCACATTATCTCTTAAATATAGGCTGCAAGTTTTGTTTCATTTCATTGGGTTAATAATCAGGGAGAAGCGCATGGCTAAATTGCTAGATCGGTTGCTGGGTAAGGATTCGAAGAACCAAATGGCGCGTAAGGCCGCAAGTCCTGCAACAATTGGTTATGGGATGCGTTCCTATATGGTAATGCCGGGGCAGGCGGTGTGGATGGGGCGTGATTATTCGCAATTCGCACAGGAAGCTTATATCAAAAACGTCATCGCTCACCGCGCTATTGATCTGGTAACCACCTCAGCGGCTTCGGTGAAGCTGAAACTTTATGCTATTAATTCTAAAGGCGAGCGGCGGGAAGTAAAAAAACACCCAGTGCTGGATATTATAAAACAGCCCAACCCGATGCAAGGGATGAGTGATTTTTTCCAAGCCCTTTATCATTATTACCAAATCAGCGGCAATGCTTTTGTGCAGGCGGTGGGGGTCAAGGATGCGCCGCCTAAAGAGCTGCATTTGTTGCGCCCCGACCGTATGGCCGTAATTGCAGGCAAGGGGGCTTTGCCCGAAGCTTATCGTTATATAGTGGGCAGCAATAGTCGTGATTTCCCTGTGAATAAAATCAGCGGCAAATCGCAAATTCTGCATTTGCGTAGCTTTCATCCGCTTAATGATTGGCATGGCTTGTCGCCTGTGGAGGCCGCCGCTTATAGCATTGACCAGCATAATCAATCTGGTGCGTGGAATCAGGCCTTGCTGCAAAATGGGGCAAGACCAAGCGGGGCATTGGTAGTGCGAGCTGATGCCAGTGGTGGCGGGGTGCTTTCTGGCGACCAATATACTCGTATTAAACAACAAATTGATGAGCAATTTTCAGGTGCGGCAAATGCAGGCAGACCGCTATTATTAGAAGGCGGGCTGGAATGGAAAGAAATGAGTATTTCGCCCAAAGATATGGATTTTGTGCAGGCCAAACATTCTTCCGCCCGCGATATTGCCCTTGCTTTTGGTGTGCCACCGCAACTGCTCGGCATACCAGGGGATAATACCTATTCCAATCTGCAAGAAGCGCGTCTTTCCCTGTGGGAGCAAACGGTATTGCCACTGGTGCAACGCACCGCCGATGCGCTTAATAGTTGGCTCGTGCCGATGTTTGCCAATCTTGCTGGAAACAGCAATATAGAAATAACGCCCGATATTGATGGCATTTCTGCCCTCGCCACCCGCAATCAAGCCATCTGGGACAGAGTGGAAAAAGCCAGCTTCCTTAGCGATAATGAAAAACGCGCCGCAGTGGGTTATGGGACGGTGGAGGCTGGCGTGCCGCCTGCTGTGTAGAGTTAGTTTGTCTTGATTTTGCCCTGAAAAACTTGTATAGTGAGCCTGTATAGTAAATCATAGGTAAAAATTATGGCAAATCGTGAAACAGTTTCTTACAGTGAATTCCGCGCACATCTTTCTGGTTATTTGGATAAGGTGTGTGATGGTAGTTCATCATTGGTGGTTACGCGCCGTGATGGGCAGAAATTTACTGTCGCGCCTATGGACGAAACGGCATATTTAATGTCCACCGAGGCGAATAAGAAGGCTTTGCTTGAGGCATTGAATGGTGATCCCAAAAATCGCATAAGATATAATTCTGTGGATGAGCTTCGTGAAGAACTTGGACTTTGAGCCGCGTGCGCGGAAGGAAATTGAACATTGGCGGCGGGTTGATAAAAATACTACCAATAAAATTCTTGGGTTGCTCAATGAAATCCGCGAAACTCCATATTATGGTACAGGAAAACCAGAACCGCTGAAACACGAGCTTTTTGGCTGCTGGTCACGCCGAATTGATAGGGAACATCGGCTGGTTTATCGCGTGGAAGAAGATGTCATTGTCATTCTGTCCTGTCGGTTTCATTATTAGGATTTATCCAGAATTAACCAAATTGTCATCAAATCTTCATAAAATCTTAGCCCTCCCTGTGTTATAAAAGAGGCTGTTAATAATTTTATGGAGGGTTTATGGGGCAAGAATTAGACAGAGCTAAACAAGAACTGAGTGCAACTACAAATGCAATTAGCAATAATGTGGCTGATTGGGGAAAAATGACTCAGAGTGAGTTCTTTTTCGGTCTTGATAAATACCTACAAGAAAAGATTCCAAACTATACTTTTGGCGCAAGCGAATTTGTTAATACTATGATCAGTTGCATAATGATCATCGGTGGACGTAAAGAAGAGTCTATTATTCACCCTCAACATCCTGTTTCTGATTTAGTTGGTGAGTTGGAATCTATAGCTTGGTTGCGGCAATACGTTGCAAATACACGGCAGGAATATGCCCAGAGCACTCACCTTTTTCCTGCTGATCAGGCTGCCATTACAGCTAGCTGTAATGCTATAAATGAAGTTCTGACTAGGCTTGAAAATGGTTTGCAGCAAGGTAAACTCGATGATTCTAAGACTTTTTCTGGTGAATTCACTGTCGAAAAACCAAGCGTTTATACAGAAAATGCCCACCCAGAGAGCATTTGGCAAAGACTTAGACCTGATACTGCCAAATTTGTTGATAAAATAGAGTTTAACAATTCTTCGTTCTTGGCAAAATAAAATCAATTGCCTACTCGCTGATTTCTGGTTAAAAATAATGCAGGTTTAACCATTAGAGGGTGGCATCATGTCTTTACGCAATACTCTTAATTCCTACGGTTTTCTGGCAAAAGTTTTCCACTGGCTGATGGCGCTTTTGATTATTGGTTTGCTTGCGCTCGGGCTTTCTTTGGAAAGTTTTGAAAACACTCCCGACTTCCGCCAGCTTATTGGTTGGCATAAAGAATTTGGTATTGTGGTGCTGGCTCTTGCCTGCGTTCGCCTTGGCTGGAAGGTGCTGGATGTAAGCCCATCGCTTCCTGAAAGCATGGGCGGGGTGATGAAATTGGCGGCAAAACTTGGTCACGGCGGGTTATATGTGCTGATGTTTGCCATTCCGCTTTCGGGGTGGGTTATGTCTAATGCGGCGGGGCATCCTGTTTCCATGTTCGGCCTGTTTGATCTGCCGATTTTGGCTGCCGCTGATGAAGACTTTGCCCATAGTGTGAAAGAGTTGCACGAAACTCTTGCCTTCGTGCTTATTGGGCTGCTGGCGCTGCATATTATGGCGGCACTGGTGCATCATTTTATCTATAAGGACGATGTGTTGCGCCGTATGCTGCCTGCTTGCAAAAATTGCAAAATTGGCTGCGGTAAATAGCTAATTAGTTGATTTAGGTGTTAAGGGCGTGAGATTTGTTTCTCGCGCCCTTTTTTATTCTCGTTTTTACAAAATGTAAAAAGCAAAAGGTTATCCATGTATTACGAAACAAAAATTAGTGCGTTAGCGCACGAACGAAGGCGGCTTGACTTTAATTTGAGCCTCAAGTCGCTGGACACACAAGGAAAATTCGCTGGTTACGCCAGCGTTTTTGATGTGGTGGACAGCCAGAAAGATGTGATTTTGCGCGGTGCATTTGCCCAGACTCTGAAAGGGCGGGTGCATGAAATCAAAATGCTTTGGCAACACCAGCAAGATGAGCCGATCGGCGTTTTTGAACGGATGTTTGAAGACAAGCGCGGCTTGTATGTCGAGGGTAAATTACTGCTCGATGTGGCGCGGGCAAAAGAGGCCTACGCCTTAATGAAAGAAGGGGCGCTGGGCGGGCTTTCTATCGGTTATTCACCCGTAAAATATCGGGTGGATGAAAAAACGGGGGTGCGGATGCTGTCGCAGGTGGATTTATGGGAGGTAAGCCTCGTTACTTTCCCCGCTAATGAAGCCGCCCAAATAACGGTGGTGAAACATGGCATTGCACCAATGCAGCTGGTTGCTCTATCGCAGGCACTGGATAGGGCGATTGGCGCGTTGCGGTAGTTTATTCTTTGCCGAGTACGCTCCACCAATCTTGCGAAGCATGAAGAACCCGTACGATAGATATGCCAGCATGACGGGGGATGTAGAAAATAAGTATGTTATTGAAATTATTGACGAACCATTTACGCATACCAGCAAGTTCTGGGCTGCGTAGCGTCAGGGTAGAGCCTATCAACGGATTTCTGGTTAATTCATTGAAACTTGCCTCTGCATTTGTCAGAAATTGCTCGGCTATTTCAATGCTGGCGTTTTCTGCCAGATAAACAAAATGTTCAACAAGGTCACACCTTGCCTGCTCGTGTTGGAAAATTTTTGCCATCAATGCTGCTTTTTTCTGGATTTTAGAAGGGTGAGTGCTTCTTGGCGAATTTCTTTCCAATCCATCACGTTAAGCTTGCTTTCAGGGCTATTTAAGCCTGCGAGTAGTTTTGCTTCTAGCTGTTCTTGTGCTTTCAGTTTTTCATCGGCACGAATTAGCTCGCGCATATATTCGCTGGTGCTGCTGTACCGCCCTTGTGCAACTTGCCCATCTACAAATTGTTTCAATGGGTCAGGTAGGGAAATGTTCATGCTTTGCATAGTGGATACCTCCTCAAATTCTATTGATATGAGAACACCATAACATAAATGACAGGAAATGGCAAGAACTGTCATTAAATACAAATCAACAACAACAAAGGAAAAAATTATGAGTATAAATGAAATTACAGATCGTGTTGCATCTCTTGGTAATGCTTGGGAGCAATTTAAGCAGGTAAATGATGAGCGTTTGCGCGAAATTGAACGCAAAGGCAGTGCTGATGGCTTGTATGATGAGCATTTGCACAATATCAATATGGCGCTCGACAACCATAAATCACGCATGGATACCATCGAAACCGCTTATAACCGCCCCATTCTCGGCGGTGAGCCGACGAGCATAAAATCAGCCGCACCACAAGGTGAATATAGCAAAGCCTTCCGCAATTATTTACGCAAAGGCATGGAAGGCGGGTTGGAAGCGCTGCAAAGTAAATCTCTTTCCGTTGGTTCAGATCCTGATGGCGGTTATTTGGTAACGCCAACCATGTCTTCGCGCATTGTGCAGGCGATTTTTGAAACCTCGCCCATGCGTCAACTAGCCTCAGTGGAAACCATTTCTTCGGATTCACTTGAACTGATTGACGACCACGACCAAGCAGCAGCAGGCTGGACTTCGGAAGCTGGCGCGATTAGTGAAACTGGCACTCCAACCCTTGCCAAACGCAATATCCAGACTCATGAGCTATATGCCCAGCCAAAAGCAACCCAGAAATTGGTGGATGATTCGGCGATTGATATTGAATCGTGGCTTTCGGGAAAAATCGCGGATATTTTCGGGCGCAAAGAAAATACCGCCTTTATTGGTGGCTCTGGCGTTGGGCAGCCGCGCGGTATCCTTACCTATGCGGCAGGCACAAGCTGGGGGCAGATTGAGCAGGTAAACTCTGGCTCAAGCGGCACGGTTACGGCTGATGCGATTATCAACCTGTTCTATTCGCTGAAAGATGCTTACAGCAAACGTGCGAATTTCCTGATGAATCGCACGGTGGTGCAGTCGGTTCGCTTGCTCAAACAAGCAACTACCAATCAATATCTGTGGCAACCTGGTCTTGCGGCGGGTGCGCCTGATACGCTGATGGGTGTTCCTGTGCATATGGCGGTTGATATGCCTGTGGCGGCGGTTAGTTCGCTGTCTATCGCAGTTGGTGATTTTGCTGCGGCTTACCAAATTGTTGACCGCCAAGGTATCAGCATTCTGCGCGACCCATTCACTGAAAAACCATTTGTGAAATTCTATGCCACCAAGCGTGTCGGCGGTGATGTGGTGAATTTTGACGCAATCAAATTGATGAAATTGGCATAACCTTAGGAGGAGAAAAACATGAGAGATATTTACCATAATGTGCTGGTTAGCCAGCATTTAAGCCCAGTGGTGGCCACTGCTACCAAAACTTCAACTGCCATTGACCTGAAGGGGTATAATGGCGCAAGCGTGGTGTTTGATATTGGGCAATCGGGCGACACGCTGTCTGGCTCGGTCTATTGGACGCTGAAACTGCAACATAGCGATGATGACAGCGCGTATAGTGATTTGGCGGCAACTGACCTCAACAGCCCAAATCTGACTGTGGCGGTTAATTCGCCATCACTTGATGAGACTGTTTATAGCTTTGGCTACCAAGGCGGCAAACGCTACCTAAAAGCAGTCGCCACCCCAACGGGAACACACACTAACGGCACGCCAATTGGTGTCGTGGCTCTGCGGGCAGTAGCTGGTTACGCACCTGTGGTGTAAAAGGGACTAGGTGGTTCGTACTCGGTACTTGGAAAGATTGTTCTTCACCGAGTACCGAGTACCCATAACCAGTCACCACCTGTTGCAAAAATGCAACTCGCGTTTAATGCTTTGTTAATCCTCTTGATTTATGGTGCAGTTTTAGGGTACACTTAGGCAATAACATTTGAGGTATAGCGTGGCTAAACTTTCCAGAACTGAACAAATTATCGCGGAAAAAACCGTGTGTGTGCTGTTGGTGCGTGGCGAAAGCCCTGATGGTGAAAAGATGTTCGCCTATATGGCGGTGCGGGCTGATAAGCTGGAATCCTTTATCGAAGCCCAGAAAAGCGGGACTTTCTACCCTGAGGACTACGGAATCGTGATCGAATCGGGCATGGGTGAGCCATCGGATGAAATAAAGCAAAAAATGACCACGGAATATGGCTTTAACCATGAGGCTATGCTCGATCTTGATACCCCAGAAAGCGCAC
>Ga0172379_10010797_pt1 | contig 10992 bp, 9 predicted proteins | sample GrowelOW334metaG_FD_119756 | JGI IMG/M metagenome (GOLD analysis project Ga0172379, IMG submission 119756) | Groundwater microbial communities from an aquifer near a municipal landfill in Southern Ontario, Canada - Groundwater well OW334 metaG | ecosystem: Environmental > Aquatic > Deep... | reverse complement strand
GCGGCCATGATCTTTTCGCGAAGTTCATCGGTAAGGAGTTCCCGCTCATCGAGGGATTTGAGAATCGCCTCACGGCGTTCATCCAGATCACGGAGCTGTTTCAGGCGGTCACGTATCGCTGCGATGGCCACCTCATCAAGGCTTGCGGTTGCTTCTTTCCGGTACCGCGCGATAAAGGGAATAGTCGCTCCATCGTCAAGAAGCTCTGCTGTTGCGGTCACCTGGCGCGGTGACAGGTTCAATTCGCGGGCGATTTTTTTTATGTGATGTTCGTTCATTTTCTGTTTTCCGGTGAGACGGTTGAAAAGAGTAATGTTCTAAGGGCGTTATGATAAAAATAACCAAAAAGACAGGTAAGGAGAAGTGAAAATGCGATAGGCATAAGATATGCTTATGGTAAACATATATTGCGCGGTATTATTGCAAGTTTGGAAAAAAGGAATTTTCCCCCGATTCTAATATAACGCTTGGATCAGTTTTCGGGGGGGCAGGCCACAGCCTCATTTTTAAAATTATCATGCTTTTTAAGTTTTCCGAAGTTACATATCGGAAAGCTCAAAATCGAGAATTGAATTATCCCCCAGCGAAAGTCTCCGCGGTTTTTCGATGATTTCTGCATGATCTCCGATGAGAGAGCCAACCAGCGATGCACGGACCACCCTGGCGTCGCTTCCGATAATACTGTCCGAAATGAGAGAATACTGGATTACCGCATTGTCGCCGATCGAAACATGAGGCCCGATGATAGAATGAGTCACCTCGGCGTTGTCAGGGATGAACACGGGGGGAATGATAATCGAATCGGGAAGTTGTCGCATATAATTGTCTTTTTCGAGCATAAATCGATTGGTTTCCAGAAGCGTTTCCGGAGTACCGCAGTCATACCATCCTTCGACCACTATCGGTTTGAAAATGAGACCTTGTTTCAGCATGAGATCAAATGCATCGGTAATTTGGAATTCGCCCCTGGTTTTGATATTCTTCGCGATGATTTGATTCATGCATTCAAAAAGGATGCGCGGTTTTTTAAAGTAATTAAATCCTACGATAGCCAGGTTTGACTTGGGTACAGCCGGTTTCTCTTCGAATTTAGTGATGATTCCGTTGGTTATTTCCACCACACCGTACCGGCGGGGGTCCTGTACCTTCTTTACAGCAATAACCCCATCTCCTTCAATCTCACGCACATCCGAAAGATCACAGTCAATGATAGTATCGCCGTACATTACAATCAATTCGTCGTCGAGAGACAAATCCGCCGCAAGATTCACCGCGTGACCGAGGCCGAGCCGTTCTTCCTGGATGACTGTCTCGATTCCGATTCCCGGATAACGATCCTGTACGAACTGTGGGATGTTTACCCCCTCACGGCTGACAATCAGAATGAGATTATCACACCCCAGAGAAACGAGCGTATCGACAATATGGGAGATGATTGGTTTTGAACCGACACGGAGCATCGCTTTGGGTTTGGTATAAGTAAGAGGTCTGAGTCTTGTCCCCGATCCGGCCATGGGAATAATTGCCTGCATGATAAAATCCTCGGAAAGATGATTGGATAAACCCTGGATTCCCCTATCAAAATCATGAGCAATCAAAATTATTGATAAAGGAACATTGCTTTCATATAATTCATTAGAAAGTATATATTTTGTGATTACCGATGAATTATGTTGCGTATATGATTGTTATACAATGAGATAATCAATCTTTAGATACGTACGGGTGCGCCCAAAAATGACCGTTGCAGGCTTATCCTTCCTGCTCGCCAGGGCAAAGCGCTTTATGGCCCTCAGTTTATTTTTCATCAGGAAGAGTACTCGGAGGTGTGGTCGATATTCTCACGAAAGAGGATACTATGCTGCACAAACATAATCCTCGCAATAAGCTCAGAAACTTCTGCATACTCAAACGGCCTGGATTATCAAGACCCAGGCCGTTTATTATGTTTCAGATCTCTGCATAAATGACGTCGTTACATTACTCACGTTCAGGCAGTTTTGTAGTTCTTCCTTCTTATGCTCCATATCGCGAAACCGGCAATGAACAGCGCGAACAGGATAAGTCCCCATTGATTCAAGGTTGGGGTGGCAAAACCGGCCACACCGGTCAACTCTATATCCGTGCCGTTCAACGTTTGCACAAAGCCGGTATTATTTACAGTGAACGTAGCTGGAGCGCCGGCCGGGACCGAAAGAATAATATACTGCTGGGGCAGAGTGCCTGTCGCAGTACCAAGCAGAATCTGTGCTCCTGCCGTAACCGTACAGGGCGAGCCGCCGCCAACCACCAGTTTATCGCCTGAGCCGGCATTGATATCAATGTAATATTTCGATAAGTTCGAGAACGTGAACGCTTTCGTCGTGGTGAGCGTTCCCACGCCGCTGGTAACCGCGGGATCGCCGGGATTCAAAAAGGCGCCGCCATTGATGGTTGCCACGCCATTCATGGTTCCGATGCCGCCGAGCGTTGCTCCAGAGAAGACTGTGTAAGCGCCGGTACCGGTTTGTGTTGCTACGCCGTTAACGAGGAGTGTGCCGCCGCTGACGAGCGTTGTGCCACCGTAAGTGTTGGCGCCGCCGTTAAGCCTGAGGATCCCAGTGCCAGTCTTATCGAGTGTACATCCTACGCCGCCGAGAACGTTGCTGAAAGTCACTTTACCGGTACCGTTCGCCACGTTGATGGTGGTGGTGGGTGCGGTGAGATTGAGCGCACCAGCAAGACCAGAAAAGCTCAATGTAAGAAGCTGAGTGGCCGAATTTTGCGTAATGCCGGCACCAACACCGTCGGTAATTGCTAGAGCAACATTGTTGGCATTGATTGAAACGGGTCCACCAACATTAGCGTTAATTTGTATTGTAACGGCATGAGCAGCATCGCACTGAGTAGCCAGATTAGTTGAGTTATTATCGAAAATAACAACATCACCATCTATTAGAGCCGCGCCAGCGGCTCCCCCACTAGTTAAAGACCAATTATTTGCTGTACTCCAATTAAAATCTCCAGCACCTGCAGTACCCAGCCAAAATTTGTCTGCCGTATACCCGCTCTCCGCACCGACCAGCATAGCCGCCATTATAGTCATCGTGACCACGAGTTTCCATTTTTTAATCATGAATTCCTCCTTTAAAAGATTCCCCTTATAATTGGGAACGAGCATAAAATCGCTTGAAATATGTATATCTTTAAATACAACAATAGGTAAATAAAATCAATCGGACAAGGGGATGAAAAAGGAACTACATCTTAAGGAGTATAAAACTACATCCAATGGGTGAGGAATTATTCGGAGAATGGAGGGTTCTGCATCGGATTGACATAATCGGTCCGGATTTCTTCTCTTTTATACTCTTTAGCGTCAATTTGAGCCGCAACTATACCTGCCTCAAGAAAGGCATTTAACCATATTCCCCTGTCCAGTTTCTGGTGAAAATTACATCGGCTATCATCAGAGGTCTTCAATAATCGAGGATTTCCGGTTTACTCCCCACAAAATCGATCGGGAGAATCCTTTTTTCGCCGGAGGAGGTAAAGGCATATGCGTTGTGATCAACCGGCAGGTTCGGATACCAGGCAAACCGTACCTGAACTGTCTCGATACCGAAGGTTTCGCTGTGAATTCGGACTCCGAGGCCGAGCCCGGAATAATAGTCTTGAGTCAATATTTTTTTATAGTTCGGGCTGATGATGTCCACATCCGCGAAAGAGTAGAGCGCGAAAGTGAACCCATGCGTTTCCCAGGGGGTGAACATGACCGTATCCAAGTTGAAAAATAACCGTCGTGTCCCTGTTATATTATGGTTGTAACCCACGCCCCTGATACTTTCCTCCCTGGTAAAATCTATACTGTCATCACTGAAGCGATGTATTCCGGTGGTATATCCCGTTTTAATGAACTGACGAAAGCGGAAGTTCCCAAAGTTCATTATATCAGTGAAGTAAAGGGTCTGCAGCTTCAGGATTCCCAACACAATCGTTCCTCCATCGGGACACCCGCTGAAATTCAGCTTAACGGCGCCGTATCCCAGCCGCTTGATTCGATTGCCGGCGGCAAGCGTGGTGGAAACATACCACTTTGGGTGATAATGATCGTCGACCAATCCCGAAGTGAGATTGGTAAGGAAACCATAGGGGATATTCTCCGTCCGGCCATAGTCATATAAGAGATTCGTCTGGTAATATCGGTGCTGAATGAAAGCGATATTCCCGAGATAGTAGTTCTTATCGTGATACCGGTACCAGGTGGAGGCGGTGATGTCTGGGTGTTTTGTGAAAAGGACCTGACGGAACCTTCCCGAAATGACCAGGCTGCGGCGGTGGTCGATATCCTTTTTCGTCGGTTCGAAATGAATTGTCCTTCCCACCCAGAGGCCCATGAGACTGTATGCGTTGTCGGCGAAGAACGGGAGCGAATCTTTTATTATTGTCGAGGTTCTGCTAAGTTCCAGTCCTCCGGAATACTTCAGGACGGGGGAGACGAGTTCCCGGGAAAATTCCAGCCCCACCATATTATTGTCGGGTATTTTAAGATAGGCCAGTTTCCCGGTAACGAAAGAGCCCTGGATGTTTTGTACAGAATAGTCAATACCGAATCGGGGGGTAGTATGAGGAATATATGTTATCGCGCTGGAAACCTTGTGCCCCAAACCGAATATATTCCCCTCGGTCATGTTGAGGTGGAAACCGTTTTTTTGCTTTGGTCCGCCGGAGAGCACGAGCGACCACTGGTCTTTCACGATGACCAATATGGATACGCTCTTTGTATCGACTTTATCAGGTATCACAACGATCCTGGCATCCTTTATGAAATCCAGATATCGCAGCAGACGCTCACTGTCTGCGAGCACATAGGGATCGACACTGTCGCCCTCTTTGAATAGAAGACTTTGTCTGATTGTCGAATCATGTGTGTTGAAATTGACGCGGTTCAGTGCCTTTTCAAGCCGTGTTGTCTTCACCCGGGTTGTATCTTTCACCGATGAGTCGAAAACCTCCAGACGCTTGATCCTGATACTCCCGATGCGCTTTCCGGCATAGCGGAGGAACTTCTGCTCGCTCCTTTCCAAGGCATAATTCGGGCTGATTTGCTCCGTTTCGTCCACACCTGTTTCCGTCTTCGGGGCAGATACAGTCGGCTCAGCAGAAAAACAAACACCTGAAGTGAATTCTGCCAGCAGAAGTACGAGTAAACCTGTATTTATCCAGCTTACTATACATTCCGAATATGGATGGGCGAGGCAAAAATGCCGACGGATATATGAGAAGGAGATCACGGGATATTTTTCTCGGATGTTTTGCCTCATGATACTTAAAATCCCTCCTTCAATTCCATGTTCATCCGTGCGATTCTTCGCCTCCGGTATTCATACAAACAAATTACCAAATAATGCAACTGGGTGGTTTGCAAATCAGGCCATTCATTCTTTACACTGGGATTTTCTCTTTTATCCTTACTCATTCATTCTTACTCATTTTTCTTTGGGTTTTGGTTTTTTTCCAATTTTCCTCATATTCCTCTCGGAACATGCGTATGAGGATGATAAGGATAGTGATGATGAGAGGTCCGAGCACCAACCCGATGAATCCCCATTCCTTGATCCCGATAATAACTCCAAGGAGAACGGTAACCGGATGGATGTTCCCGAGTGAGCTGGTCAGCTTTGGCCGTACAATATTATCAATAGTGCCTACTAACAGGCCGCCCCAGAGCATGATACCGACACCGCTGAAGTAATTATGCTGGGCAATCTCGATAAGTCCTGCCGGTAGCCAGACCACTATCGCTCCGAGGAACGGTATAAGCGACATAATCACCGTTACGAATCCCCAGAGTAATGCGCCCGGGATGCCGAAAATGAGAAAACCGATGCCCCCAAGGGTACCCTGCAGGATGGCAATGAGAAGCTGTCCCAGAACGAGAGACCGGGTATTGAGCGAAACTTCACGTAGAAGCTTGTCGCATTTGTCATTGCTCAAAGGAAAATAATCTTTCAATGCCGCAATCACTGCTTCTGAGTCGATCAAAATGTAGTACATGATAAAAATCGTAATGAAACCGGAGAGGGCGAATCCGGTGATACTAAAAAGGAATTTGGGGCCGAGGATAGTAACCGCACTCTGAACTGCACCGGCCAGCTGTAATTTAATATTGGTAAAGTAATCTGATATATTGATCGTAAATTGATCGTTGAGAAAAGTCTGCAAACTTGTCAGGGCATTCTGGAGATGGTCATATGTTTTTTCATTGAAAACCAGCGAAATTTCTCTCTGGAGACCGAAGAAAATCACCAGGGAAGGAATAAAAATCATTATGAAGATGATGAGGATGACAATGGAGGCCGCGAGAGATTTTAGTTTTGTTGTTTTTAGAATATATTTATATATTGGGTTAAATAGATATGCCAAAACGCAGGCGGTAGCTATTGCCGGCAGGAATACTGTGATAATACTATAGAATTTTGCAGTCAGGGCAATGATAATGAAAAGAAGAAAATAGAACCCGAATTTTTTTGTATCCATAGCCTTCTCAACTCTGTTTTCTGTATTTGTATGAGTGTTTCTTATATTTCCGGATGATTGCAGTCCTTTCAACATCTATTGTTCAAAATCCTATAAAACCTTATGGTTTTTTATCCTCAGGCGGCTGAGGGTTTTCTCTTTATGAATTCTGACAAAACTCCCCCCAACAGGCAGTATGTCAGGAACAGGTAAAAACCTGGTTGAAGGGAAGTACCGTTGGTAGTTAAGATCACAAGATTTTGATCTGTTCTGCTGAGTTGACCCAACTGGCTGGAAATAATCCCATTAAATCCGATATAGGCCATAAATATGGCTACTACCATGACATCGGTCATGGACCATTTTCCGGATTTCAGGACAAAAAACTTAATCACCGGATTATCCCGTGCTTTGTGATAATTGTAATAGTATATCAGTGAAGAGGTTATTTTTAAGAGGGGGAAGAATATGCTGAAGGTAATTAACAAGACTCCGACCAATTTCATTTGAACATCCTTGTGAGTAATCATAATCCAAAACAGATCGAGTATGCTTTTGCTTTGGAAAAACAATACCTGGTTCTCAAAATGGATGGGATGCCCCATTAAAATAAAAGTTATCTGTGAGATTTTTGCTTCCATATCGATCATGGGTGTGGTTATGCCCCCTGCCAGCAGTATGATAAGAGACAGGACGAGAAGTATATATTGGGAGGGTTCTAAAGGACGCTTGCTGAAACCAACCAGTAAAAAAAGGATGACCGCCAGAACGATCAACAGCATAGCTTCCTTAACAATAAGGTTACTATTACCGGTAATTGCTTTTTTCAGGATGGTTCTGGCGGTTTTGATATCCCTGGAATGAGTCCGAAGAAGAATCTGGCTGATTTGAGATGTATCCGGAGCATCAAAAGTATTTGTATTATAGAGATTAAGCTTATCGATCAGACTGGACTTTATCTGGTTTTTTGTCTCTGATTTTATCATCTCATTTAAGATTACATCTGTATATTCCGGAATACCTTTTTTAATATTTTTTTTACTGATAAACATATTAATGAAGTTTTGTTTTATCCAGCCTATCGCGGACTTTGAGTTCCCCTGCCTTATTTTCTTGTCACCTTCATCAATAAGCGAATTCAGCACAGTTTCGATATGCGTTCGGAGGTCCTGCTCATTATCTACTGACAAATCAAGCTGGTTAATCTCATCGGTAAGAATCAGGGTAATTTGCCGTTTCCATTCTTCAACACTAATAAGACCGTATTTTACCGAGTTGAGTTCGCCATAATCCTTTTTAAAATTTTGATTGGAAATCGAATTCGAGATATATTCATAGCATAAAAAAACTGATGCGAAGAAGATTATTAAGGATACGAATAATTTTAACATTTTCATGGCAGTTACCTGAAAGGAAGTTCAGAGTTCGGTAGTTAATCCGTATCGATTCATTCCGTTACTATGTGCGAGATTCAGATATCGAACCTACCCCCTTTGTATTGCAAATACATCGCTGCTATTGCACTGCTTGGGCCTGGTATCGTTTGTTGGCCGCAAATGAGCATTTGTATGCAGTTATGAGGCGATAACCATGAAAGATGAAAGAACATGCCGACGCTTTAACCCACCTTTGAATAATAGCAGAGACCCAACCTATAATTATTTGCATCAATTCTTCTTTCTCAACTTATAACCTCATAAATTTCAACGGGCAGCGACTTCCCTTTCAGTTGAACTGGTTCTAGTGCGCGAATCTTTATTTTTCCTTCAACCTGCGATAGAGCATTTTTTGTAATGAGGATTTGGCCGGAACGCGCCATTGACTCTACTCTCTGGGCGGTGTTCACAACGTCGCCAATGACTGTGTAATCCATTGTTTCTTCAGTCCCTATGTTTCCAACAACCACCTCGCCGTAGTTTATTCCTATGCCGATTCCCAGCTTTTTCAGTTCCGGCGGCCAGCCTTGTTTTAAATCTTCAAAAGCCTCTTGCATTTCCAAAGCGGCGCGAACTGCCCATGCTGTTTCATCTTCGATATCCGTCGGGGCGCCCCAAAAAGCCATGATGCAGTCGCCCATATATTTGTCAAATGTACCCTTGTTTCTGAAAACGATTCCGGTAAGCTCCTTAAATATGCTGTTGAGCAAATGAATAAGTTCATCCGCATTCATGTTCTCGGAAAGAGAGGTGAATCCGCGTACGTCGCAGAAAAACACCGCAACATCTTCTCTATAGCCCCCCAACTCCGAATATTTATCCGGGTTGGCAAGTATCTGTTCAATAACACTGCCGTCTACATAACGATGCAGCATATTAGATATCAGGTGATTTCTTAACTCCACTTCATCGTGGAGAAATTTTATCTTCAATAAATTTTTGACACGGGCTAAAAGCTCCATCTTTTCAACAGGCTTTGAAAGAAAATCATCACACCCGGCCTCAATTCCCCTTATCCGGTCCTCCGTTTCCCGCAATGCGGTTATCAGTATTATCGGAAGCAGTCGATGCAGAGTATCTTGCTTGACCCTGCGGGTAACTTCGAAACCATCTATACCGGGCATCATTACATCAAGCAGAATAAGATCGATTTGATTCCCGGAAAGTTTTCCCAGAGCTTCTTCACCATTTGCCGCCCTGACAATTTCATAACCCCGAGGAATAAGATGTGCTTCGAGAAGTTCGATGTTTTGGGGATGATCATCAACAACTAAGATTACCGGTTTGTCTTTCATTCTCTATCTCTTTAGAATGTTACTTCTCTGCATGGTGGAAAACTCACTTAATTAATTGACTGATTTCTTTCGCAAATGTACGAGTATTTATCGGCTTGCCGATGAATCCGCTGTTCGGTATGGCGTTTATTTCCTCTCTGCCTTCTGCCATAACGGAAGCAGTCACAAAAATAATGGGAATATCGCGTGTATCTTTGTTTTTACGTAATATCCTGGCAGCTTCGGTGCCGCGCATATCCGGAAGGCGTACATCCATTACGATAATATCCGGAATCTCTTTCCTGGCAAGAGCAATTCCCTCAGTTGCATTTTCAGCTTCAAATACTTCAAAGCCGGCTACCTCCAAAAGGTCTTTTTCCAGCATCAGATTATTTCCATTATCATCAACAACTAATATTTTCTTCTTCATCTCACACCACCTCCCCGGGTTCAACGGGCAGAGTAAACCGGACCAATGTGCCTTTATTTAATCCCTTCGATTCTACAGAAAGCTTCCCGCCATGCAGTTCAACCAGCTTTTTAGAAAGCGGTAACCCTAACCCTGTTCCCTCAGTTACCCGAGAATACGGGGTATCAACACGGAAAAACCCTTCAAATATTTTCTCCATGTTCTCATGTGCGATACCGACTCCCGTATCCCAGACCTCTACTTCTATCTCGGAGCCTGCTATCTTCGCCCGCATGCCAATTTTACCACCCTCGGGGGTAAATTTTACTGCGTTTGAAACCAGGTTATAAATTATCTCTTTTACCTTGAGTTCATCCGCCTCGATATTCGGCAGATCTTCGGCTATTTCAAGCACCATTTCAATCTTTTTTTTGCTGACCATATCTGCTACCAGCATTGAAATATCATTTAATAAGCTTTTCATGGGTAAGCCGGATAAAGCCAGATTCATCTTTCCTGCTTCAACTTTTGCCATATCAAGTATCTGATTTATCAGTAAGAGAAGGTGCTTTCCGCTGGTTAAAACATTATTGACGTATTTCTTCTGCTTCTCATTGAGCGGTCCGAAAGTCTCGTCGTATAATACTTCAGAGAAACCGTTAATGGAGTTGAGCGGGGTCCTGAGTTCGTGCGACATATTGGCCAAAAATTCAGATTTTACCCGGGCGGTACGTTTTAACTCGGTGGCCAACTCATTTAACTCTTCATGGGCATTTTCCAGCCCATCTTCTATTTCCCTGCGCTCGGTGATGTCCTCGATGGCCAGAAGTATGATCCGTTCCTTTTCCGACGCTCTTTGAATTTGACGGGCATTCAAAAGCATTATACGCCTGCCAATGTCGGCAAAATCATGTTCAACCTCATAGTTGTCAAAGGTTGTCTTTTGGGGAAGGATTTTTTCTAGCAGTTCCCGCAGCTTGGGGATATTCCACTGTTTATTCCCCAGGTCATAGATAAGCTGCCCCACAGTCTCTTCAGGGTTTACCTTAAAGAATTCATAGAAGGAGCGGCTGACCGTGACCACCCTGAGGTCTTGATCCAAAGAAATTAAGGGTTCACGCACAGTGTTGATGACGCTTTCAGCGAAATCACTGGCTTCATCAGCGGTTTTTTTTATAATCTCCAGTTCTTTTCGGGCTTTTTCCAGCCCATTTTCTATCTCCCTGCGCTCGGTGATGTCCTCGATGGCCAGGAGGATGATCCGTTCCTTTCCCGACGCTCTTTGAATTTGACGGGCATTCAAAAGCATTATACGCCTGCCAATGTCGGCAAAATCATGTTCAACCTCATAGTTGTCAAAGGTTGTCTTTTGGGG
>Ga0172379_10010796_pt1 | contig 10992 bp, 9 predicted proteins | sample GrowelOW334metaG_FD_119756 | JGI IMG/M metagenome (GOLD analysis project Ga0172379, IMG submission 119756) | Groundwater microbial communities from an aquifer near a municipal landfill in Southern Ontario, Canada - Groundwater well OW334 metaG | ecosystem: Environmental > Aquatic > Deep... | reverse complement strand
TCGATTCTTCCAGCATGGGGCCCGAAGCGGTCATTGCCTTTATGCTGGACGGCATTGCCAAGTCAGCCCGTTGATCAAACGGCCAACAGGAGAAGGAAGTCATGACAGAAGAAACCCGGTCCCTGAAACGCAGACACCTTGTGTACTACCTTGAGGTCTACGACGATGACGCCAACGAACTCCTGGGGCATCTCGTCGATCTGACCACCACCGGCCTTAAGCTGGTGAGCAAAAAACGGATTCCCACCAACCGCAACTACAAGCTGCGGATGATGCTGCCGGAGGGGTATTTTTCGCAAAAGGATCTCTATTTCGAAGCAAAAAGCATGTGGAGCTCCAACGATATCAACCCGGATTTTTACGACACAGGATTTGCCGCGCCAAAGCTTGATCCGAAAGCCCAGGAAATCATCCTCGATCTGGTGAGCCAGATCAGCTTTAACGACTAGAAGTAGGGCAGAATATGAATACCGTACTCGACTGCCGGGGTCTGGCCTGCCCGCAACCCGTGATCAAGGCCAAGGAGCTGCTCGACTTCCTGGAGCAAGGCGCAGTAGTGGAGGTGCTGGTTGACAACGAGGCTGCACAAAGCAATCTGGCGCGCTTTGGCAAAAGCCAGGGTTGCGTTGTGGAAATCCGAGCCATCGGAGACACCCGGCACATAACGATCAGCAAGGGGCTGCCCCCAGTAGAGGGTGCTCAGGCCCCGGCCCCGGAGGACTACCGCTGCGACCTGCCCGGTCCCGGCCTGGTTTACGTCATCCCCGCCGACACCATGGGGCGGGGCAACGACCCGCTGGGCGGGGTGCTCATGCGGGCCTATGTCAAGACGATCAAGAGCCTCAGCCCTCTGCCCGCCAAGATTTTCTTTTACAATACCGGGGTAAAAATTACCGCCACCGAGTCCGATCTGATCGCCCCTCTCCGGGAGCTGGCCGCGATGGGGGTGGAAATTTACTCCTGCGGCACCTGTCTGGATTTTTTTAATCTCAAGGACGCCGTGTTGGTGGGCCAGGTCACCAACATGTTCGAGATCATGGACGGTATGGCCCAGGCCAATAAAGTGGTCAGCCCTTACTGAAGGCGGCCGCCGCCTCCCCTACTATGCCCGACTCATCTCCCCCCATCTATCTCGACAACGCCGCCACCTCCTTTCCCAAACCCCCGGAGGTGGCCGAGGCCATGCACCGGCTGATCCGGGAGGTTTCCTTAAGCCCCGGCCGTTCGGCGCACCGTTTTTCCCTGGCTGCCAGTAGGGTGATTTTTGAGGCCCGCGAGCTGATTGCCGATTTTTTCGGTTGCCTGGATTCAAGCCGGGTGGTGTTCACCAGCAATGTCACTGAGGGGCTTAATGTGGGCATTTTCGGGTTGCTCCAGCCCGGTGATCAGGTGCTGACCACGGGTATGGAACACAACTCGGTGATGCGCCCCTTGCGCCACCTGGAAAAAAACCGGGGGATTGTCCTTACGATTCTGCCCACCGACCCCACCGGCGCCATCGACCCGGACGATATCCCCACGCGGTTGAGCGGAAAGACCCGGCTCATTATAATCAATCATGTCTCCAACGTGACCGGAGCGGTGGCCGATCTTGCCGCCATTGGCAAACGCAAGGGCGGGTCGCTTTTGATGGTGGATGCGGCTCAATCCGCCGGGGTTTTTCCTCTGGAGATGGAGAGTACGGGCATCGATTTTCTCGCCTTCACCGGACACAAGGGTCTGTTTGGTCCCACCGGCACCGGAGGTTTTCTTCTCCGGCAAGGGCTCACGGTCCCACCCCTGACGATGGGCGGCACGGGCAGCAATTCGGAATTCGAGGAGCAGCCGCTGCTGATGCCTGACTGTTATGAGTCGGGAACCCCCAACACCCTTGGTATCGGCGGCCTGGCCGCAGGGCTGAGATTTATCCGGAGCACTGGCCGGGAAACAATCCGCAGTCACGAAGAACACCTTACCCACCTGCTGCTGGATGGTTTGAGTCAAATCCCAGGGGTCACCGTACACGGGCCTCCGGCCAGCACTCGCAGAGGCTCGGCGGTTTCCCTGACCATCGCTGGCAGAAGCGTGGCCGATCTCACCTTGCTTCTCGACCGCCAATACGGGATCATGGCCAGGGGTGGGCTCCATTGCGCACCTGCGGCCCACCGCAGCATCGGTACCTTTCCACAGGGCACCCTGCGCCTTTCCCCTGGTTTTTTCAACACCGAGGCCGAGATCCAGGCGGTTCTTACCGCCTTGGACCAGATCAGCATCGGCTCATAAAGCTCCCCAGCCTCTACTCCAAAAAAAAAACGGGCGGCTGATCGTTTGTTGATCAGCCGCCCGTTGCAATGCCCTTGATGTCGAATCCCTGAAAATTACAGTTTTCTCGCCACAATAATGGCAATTGCCAGCTCCTGGGCCCCCAGAATAGAAGCCTGGGTGGTGGCCACATTGATATTTTGGAGCTGTTGGGTGGCTAGAATCTGATCTGCGGTCATGCCGATATTGTCGGCCATGGCCAGGTTGAGGTCTCCCATTTCTAAAATTCTATTGGCCATGAGGCCGACATCCGCCGATATTTGTAGCATGCTCTTAAGCGACGCAGAGAGCGTGGTGCTGGAGGTAACGGCCTTCAAACTGTCGAGGGCAAGAACATATCCGTCCATGGCCGTGGCCAGGGAGGTGAGCATGGTGCTCAGGTTGCCCAGGTTGAGCAGAGGCGTGGTATTGAGGTAGGTGGTGCTGGTGGTGGCGTTTTGAACCATGGTGGCCTGGGCCGCCTTTACCTTGTCAAGATAGGTGTGGACATCGGTGGCCACCGTGCTGAGCTGGGTTTTCATGGTCCAGGGGTTTAAAACCACTGCCGCCATCCGGGCCGCCAAAAGCTGGCCATCCAGCACTAGTTGCTCAAGGGTGAGGTTGTACGAGTCGGTTTCCACCACGGAAACCAGAGTCAGTATATTGGTCTGGGTTTGGAGCATGCTCTGCTGGGTGAGCAGGATGTTCTGGCTCTGGATCTGCTGGGTCAGGATGATGCGGTCGGCCATGAGGCCGATATTGTCCGACATGACCAGAATCTTGTCCGCCATTTCCCCGATGCGGTCGGCCATGGCCCCGATATCATCGGAGAGCTGGAGCATGGCGACAATCCCGTCCTTCATGGTAATGGCCTGGGCGGACGGCGACAGCGCGCCCAGGTCAACGGAGAGCCGCAGGCTTTCCTGGGCCAGGCTCGGGTTGAGCGCGGAAAGCTCGTCCAGGGAGGCCAGGGACGCGGCATCTATCTGCAACGGCGCGGCCAGATTGTCGCTTACCTGGGTGATGCTGTTCACCAAAGCGTGGGCCGCCTGATCGGCCTGGACCAGAGGCCCGCAGAGCGAACCGGCCGAAGGGCTGATCGCCTTGAGCTGCGTGTCAAGCCCCTGGGCTTGGACCACCAGATTCGCCAAATCCTCCGCCAGGGCTGCCCGGGCCGTGCCCGGCTGCAACCCCACGCCTGCCAAAAGAAAAAGGGCCGCCAACAACCCGGTTCGAATAGATGCGATCATGATTTTTCTCCCAAACAATGCCGGCAGCGCTTACTGGCCGAGATAATTTTTGATAACGGTAATGGTGACATTCTGGGCGATGGTCACCGAGTTCTGGGTCAATGCAATATTGGCCTGTTGCAGGTTCTGGGTCGCGACAATCCGGTCACCCATGAGCCCGATATTATCCGCCATGACGATAATCTTGTCGGCCATCTCCATGATCCGGCCGGACATCTCGCCGATGTCCGCGGTCAACCGCAGCATGCTGGCCGTGGCATCCGAGAGAACCGGGGTCTCGGTGAGCGGGGCCAGCTGGTTGATGGTGTAGGCATAGGTTTCCAGGGAAAAGGCCAACGATGTCTGCAGGGTGGAGAGATCGCCCATCAGGGTGAGGGTATCCCCGTTGATATAGTGGCTCGCTGACTGGCTGTTCTGGCTGATCCAGGTATAGACACCCACCGTGCTGTTTAACAGCAGGGAGGTCTGGGCTTCAAGTCGGCTCAAATCCACGGCCATGGTTGGACTGGTGAGCGTTGTTCCCCCCATCGTTCCGACCAGGGCATCGGCCTCATTCACCACCAACCCCAGGCTGAGGTTGTACGCAATGGTGGACAAGCTGTCGCTCATGGCGACCATATTCTGCTGGGTGGTGAGGATGGAGGCCTGGGTCAGGGCCACGTTGACGTTCTGTAGCTGCTGGGTAAGCAGGATTCGGTCCGCCATGACGCCGATGTTGTCGGCCATGACCAAAATTCGGTCCGCCATTTCCAGAATCCGGTTGGCCATGACGCCGATGTCGTCGGCAAGGCGGAGCATGGCGCTCAAGGCTGCACGGTACTCAAAAAGATCGGCCACACCATCTATGCCGTGCAGCTCCAGGGATATCCGTACGGAATCGACAGCCATCCCCTTGGCAAGCCCGGAAAGCGTATCCAGTGCGGTGAGATCGGCAGAGGTGAGGGTCACGGGGGGCGTAAGCCGCCCGTAAACCGCCTGCACGTTTGTCAGATAACTCTCCAGGGAGGTGTTAAAATCGCCCAGTTGGGTGCAGGTGTTTCCCTGGGCAACGCTGATCGCCGTCAGGTTGTTGCGCAGGGAGGTTCCCTGCGCAACCAGATTTTGCAGGTCTGTGCTGAGACTGGCTTGGGCCGGCAATGCCGAAAAAAGGAGGATGAGGGCAAGCGCCACGCCTGCAAAGGATTTAAGCAGCATTTCTGTTCTCCAAAACCAAACAATGTATTAGAATATAATTATATTATTAATTTCTTAATTAACACAGGCTGTATTCTCCCGTCAACCCGAAATTTTTATCGTCTCCGGCAAACGGTTTTGGGGCGGGGCCATGGGAAAAGCGAGGGGGTGCACTGCGTGTCGGCGCTTGCAAAGAATGGAGCCAATGGGTAGATTGCCTGGGCGATTAACCCGTTGGCTGGGAAGGACTACAATAAGAAAACAGAGGCATATAATGAAACGATATCTGTATATGTTGGCGGCGGTGATGTTTTTGCTTACGGCCATCGCCTGTGGCGACAAAAACACGCCGAGCTCCGGCCAGATCCCGATCTTCCGCTCCCTTTCTCCGCAGGAGGCAAAATCCCTCATCGAGGCCCGCAAGGACTTGGTCCTGGTGGATGTCCGTTCACCGCAAGAGCTGTACGAGGGCTCCATTCCCGGCTCGCAGCTCATCCCCTTCGGCGAACTCGCCCAGGGCAGAATGACCCTGCCCACGGGCAAGCCCATCCTGCTGATCTGCGCCGTGGGTGGGCGCAGCTATGCGGTGGGCCAGTATTTTTCCGGCAAGGGCTACGGGGAGATTTACAACCTGAATGGCGGCATCAGCGCCTGGAAGGCGGCGGGACTGCCGTTGCAACAGCGGTGAAGGGCGGCTCCCAAGGCGACGCGGAGTCTTGACTTAGGTCATGTATCTTTTTTTCCTCCGGTGATACCCTAAAAACAGTTGAGGGGAAACGCACGCTAAACCAGGAGGATGCACGCCCATGGATTTCATCAAACACCTCACCATCAAAAGCATGCTGCGACTGCTTGTCTGTCTGCCGGTGCTGTTCCTGATCGCAATTCTCCTCACCAACAGTGCCGCGCGCTACACAACCCTGCGGCAGGCAGCCTCCGTCAAGGAGCTTGCCGCCATCGCCGGTCTGAGCACGGAGATTGCCCACGAGGCCCAGAAGGAGCGGGGGATGACCGCCGGTTTTCTTGGCAGCAAGGGGCAAAAATTCGCGGACCGGCTCCCGGGCCAGCGCGGGGAAACCGACAAGCGCCTTGCCGCGCTCAAGGATTTTCTCGCCCATTCCAAGGCCGACAAGGGTGACCCGGCCCTGAGCGAAAAATTGCAAGGTGCGCTGGCCGGGATCGAAAAAATCACCGCGATTCGCCAGCAGGCCGATGCCCAGTCCATCGCCGGACCGGAGGCCATCGGTTTTTACACCGGGGTAATCCATGAATTCCTTACCACCATCCCCATGATCGCCCGGACCAGCCCGGACCAGGCAATCATGAAGGCGCTCACTGCCTACTACAATTTTGTGGAGGCCAAGGAGCGGATGGGCATCGAGCGGGCGGTGCTGAGCAACACCTTTGCCAACGACAGCTTCGCCCCTGGGATGTATCGAAAATGCGTGGAGATTCTCTCGGCGCAGAAGGTTTTTCTCGATAATTTCCTGGCCTTTGCCGAGGCTCCAGCCAAGGATTTTTATCAGGGAAAAATGACCGCCCCGGCGGTCGGGGAGGTTGCCGCCATGGAGACCGCCGCCCTTGATAAACATCTGGAGGGCGGCTTCGCTATCCAGCCGGAGCGCTGGTTTGATACCATCACCAAAAAAATCGAGCTGATGAAAGAGGTGGAAACCCAGCTCGGAGCGGACCTCGTTGCCATGGCGGACAGCCGAATGCAGGCGGACAGGTCATCGCTGATCATCACCGCGACCATCGCCCTGATCGTCATTGCCTTGAGCATCCTGATGGCGGCCTATCTTTCCTCCCTCATCGTGGGCTCGCTGGAGCAAATCAGCGACGACTTGACCAACGGCGCCGCCGAGGTGCATGCCGCCGCAAGCCAGGTTTCATCGGTGAGCCAATCCCTGGCGGACGGGGCCGGAAATCAGGCCGCCGCCATCGAGGAAACCTCCGCCTCCCTGGAAGAGATTGCCGCAGTGACCAAGCAGAACGCCGACAACGTCGGCCAGGTCGAGGCCTTGACCCGCGAGGCGCGCAAGGTGATCGACACGGCCAATGTCTCCATGGGCCAGCTCACCCTGTCCATGGGGGAAATCTCCAAGGCCAGCGAGGAGACCTCCAAGATCATCAAGACCATCGATGAGATCGCCTTCCAGACCAACCTGCTGGCCCTGAACGCGGCGGTGGAAGCAGCGCGGGCCGGAGAGGCCGGGGCCGGTTTCGCCGTGGTCGCCGACGAGGTGCGCAACTTGGCCATGCGGGCCTCGGAGGCGGCGAAAAACACCGCCGGGCTCATCGAGGGAACCGTACTGAAGGTGCAGACCGGCGAAAAGCTGGTGACCTCCACCAACCAGTCCTTCCAGGAGGTGGCCGACAGCACCGCCAAGATCGCCATGCTGATGAGCGAAATCGCCACGGCCTCGCGCGAACAGGCATCTGGGGTCGGCCAGGTCAATCTGGCTGTGACCGAGCTGGATTCGGTGACCCAGCAGAACGCCGCCACCGCCGAAGAGGCGGCCAGCGCTTCCGAAGAGTTGGACGCACAGGCGGAACAGATGAAGGAAACGGTGCACGCCCTGACCGCCCTGGTGCGGGGCGCGGACTGATTCCGGCTTGCATCTTCCAGGGCACTTTGCATAAAAAAGGCACGGCGGGTTGAACCCGTCGTGCCTTTTTTATGGTTTTTCCTTTGTGACTTAGAACTGAAAGAAGAGGGGTTTCCGGGTCAAATCGATTTTACAGGCTTCGATGCAGGCCCCGCAGTTATGGCACTGGGGGTAGAGACCACCGGCCACCGGGTCGAGGCCCAGTTGGCAGGCTTGGGCGCAGGCGTGACAGCGGGTGCAGTGGCGAGTCTCCTCCTCTGAAAAAACCACCTTCATGGTCCGCCGCACACGGAAAAAGCCCAACACCGTGCCCACCGGACAGAGAAAGTTGCACCATGCCCGCCGCACCAGAAAGAATTCGACCACCACAATAAATCCGACGAGCCCCAGCTCCGCCCCCACGGTTTTTTCCAAAACAATCCTGGCCGTTTGCACCGAGAGAATTCCCGGCGCCGAGAGCAGACTGACCAGCGGCAGGCCGACCACGGCTGCGAGAACCAAGATAATGCCGAGCATAACGAGACGCAGCGTTGGCGCAGGGGCCGGATGCAGGGCGCGCCGAATCTTCAGCCGACCCGCCACCACGTCTGCCAGCTCCGAGAGAGTGTTCTGCGGACAGAGCCAACCGCAGAACACCCGTCCGCAGACAAGGGCGAGCACGACGGGCAGGAGCATCGACAGCAGCAGAACCGTGTCCAGGGAGCGGGTGGTGAAAAGGGTCTGCAGGCCGATGGCCGGGTCGGTAATCCACAGTGGGCCGATGGCAAAGGAATACAGAGTGCCGTTCAGAAACGCGATGCCCTGCTGATTGAGCCAAGGCACTAGGAAAAGGAGGACGAGCAGGCAAACCTGCACGGTGCGGCGGATGGGCGTGAGCTTCATCGCTTCTTCCCCGTGGCTGATCGAACCACGATGGCTGCCGGTTCCGCCGGGCAAACCCGTTCGCAGATGCCGCAGCCGACACAGCGTTTCGGGTCCACCACCGGCTGGAGCATATCGTCCATGCGGATGGCACCGTCGAAGATCGGGCAATCGTCGTAGCAGCTTCGGCAGAGAGTGCCCTGCCAGGCCAGGCAACGCTTGGTGTCGAGCCGGGCCGTGCCCATGCGAACCTGCTCCTTCTCCTTCAAATTGCGCTGGAGCGCTCCGGAAGGACAGACCGGCGGACATTTGAGGCACAGGTAACACGGCGCCTGCCGGGGCCGGATCACGGGGGTGCCCATGCTCCGCAGGCCGTCGAACAGATCGGCCTGCACGATGGCGTGGAAGGGGCACGCCTGGGCGCATTTGCCACAGCGGATACAGGTGGCGAGGAATTGCTCCTCCGGCAATGCGCCAGGCGGTCTGAGGGGTGCGTCAGCCATGGGATCGCGCTACGCCTTTTCGAGCTTCACCGCGCAGATCTTATACTCCGGCTGCTTGGAGAGCTGGTCAAATGCGTCGTTGGTCAGGCTGTTGATGAGCTGGTCCGGATAGTGCATCGGCACGAAGACCAGCCCCTCCCGCGGCATGTCGATCACCTTCGCCTCTAGGACGATGGTGCCGCGCCGCGAGGTGAGCCGCACCTTATCCTTGGATTTGACCCCCAGCTTGCTGGCATCCTTAGGATTGATCTCCACATAGGCCGCCGGAGCGGAACGCTTCAGCTCCGGCACGTTGAGGGTCATGGTGCCGGTGTGCCAGTGCTCGATCTGGCGGCCGGTGGTGAGGGCAAAGGGGTATTCCGCATCAGGCGGCTCAGCCGGCCCCTTGTGCGGCCGGAGCCAGACCGTGGCCCGATTGTTGTCCTTCTTGGCGCCGTAGAAGGAGACATCCTCGGCCTTGGGATCGAACTGCTTGACCAAGATGTCGCCGTACTTGGCGGTATAGCGGCGGATGGTGCCAGGGTGGTCCTCGGTGGGGCAGGGCCATTGGATGCCATGCGCCGCCGTAAGCCGAGCCCGGGTCATGCCCATGAAATCGTAGGCCGTGCCCTTGGAGGCGTGGCGGATCTCGTTCCAGACCTCCTCGGAATTCTTGTACGGGAAGAGCTTGGCCCCCTCGTCCTTACGGCCCACCGCACTCAGGAGCCTACGACTGAATTCGATCATCACCTCGAGATCCGGCTTCGCCTCGGCCGGTGGGTTCACCACCTTGGCCACATACTGGTAACGCCGCTCCGACTGGCCGAAGGTGCCGTCCTTTTCCACCCAGAGGGCGGCGGGCAGAACCAGGTCGGCCAGCTCCGAGGTGCGGGTGGGATGATACGCCTCGGAGACCACCAGAAAAGTATCGTCCCGCCGCATGCCCTTGCGGTAAGCATCCACATTGGGCAGGCTCTGGCCGGGGTTGGTGCAGGCGACCCACATCGCCTTGATCTCAGCCTTGCCGAAGGCCTGGAACATCTCCACCGAGGTGAGTCCGGGTTTGGCCTGAATGCGGCCCTTGGGCACACCCCAGAACGCTTCCATCTCTTCGCGGTCCTTGTCGTTGGCAACAAGGCGACCATAGGGAAGCAGGTGGCTCAACATGCCGCCGTCGCGTACACCGCCGCAGGCATTGGGCTGGCCGGTAAGGGAGAAGGAGGTCGCACCCGGCCGGTTCATCTGGCCGGTGAGCAGGTGCAGGTTGTGCATCAGGTTGTTCGCCCAGACGCCACGGGTCCGCTGATTGAGTCCCATGCACCAGAAACTCATGGTGCCCTTGGAGGTCGCAAACCAACGAGCCGCCTTAACGATATCCTCCTTGGGGCAGCCGGTGATCTTCTCCGCCGCCTCGGGGGTGTATTCGTCGAGGAATTTCACGTAATCGTCCCAGCTGGTGCCCTCGATCTTGGGCGGCGGCCCGGCATCTGTCACCTTTTTGAAGACCAGATGCTTGTCGAGGTATTCGGTGCTGTAAAGCTTCTCTTTAACAATGACATGGGCCATGGCGTTCAAAATCGCCAGGTCGGTACCCGCCGTGAAGCTCATGTGCAGATCGGCGATCTTGGCCGAGAGGGTCTTGCGCGGGTCGAGCATGATGATCTTGACGTTGCGCTTACGCTGCTCGTTTAGCAGCCGAAAGATAACCGGATGCGCCTCGGCCATGTTGGAACCGACGATGAAGAAGCAATCGGCGTGGTAGATGTCATCGTAGGCCCCCATGGGCTCATCCTTGCCGAAGGTGGAGACATAGCCCACCGCGGCGGAGGCCATGCAGAGCCTGGGGTTGCCGTCGATATTATTGGTGCCCAAGCCCCCCTTGAAGAGCTTGTTCATCACATAGGATTCTTCGGTATAGGATTGGCCGGAGCCGTAAAAGGCCACCGAGTTGGGATTAGCCTTATAGGCGTCCCCGAACTTGGAGACCATGAGGTCCATGGCCTCCTTCCACGAAATGCGGACAAACTTCCCGTTTTTGTTGAGCAGGGGGTACTTGGCCCGATCGGGCGCGGTCATGATCGCAGGCAGGAAGTTGCCCTTGAGGCAGAGGAACCCTTTGTTCCAGTTCTCCTTGTCGCCCTTCACCGCCGTGACCTTGCCGCCCTTGGAGCCGACGTAGAGCCCGCACCCGGCCCCGCAATAGCGGCAGACCCCCTTGGTCCAGAGATCCACATCCGCCTCGGTGCCGCCCAGCACCTGGCCGGGGAAGGAAAAATCAAGGCCTAAGGTCGATGCCGCTGCCATGGCGGCGGAATATTTCATGAGCTGCCGTCTGGT
>Ga0172379_10010795_pt1 | contig 10993 bp, 16 predicted proteins | sample GrowelOW334metaG_FD_119756 | JGI IMG/M metagenome (GOLD analysis project Ga0172379, IMG submission 119756) | Groundwater microbial communities from an aquifer near a municipal landfill in Southern Ontario, Canada - Groundwater well OW334 metaG | ecosystem: Environmental > Aquatic > Deep... | reverse complement strand
TGCGGCGTGAAAGCGGCCATGAAGTCTTCAGCCGAATTAAACAGGAAATGGCACATGGCGATATAGGCAGCCTCCGTTCCCGGCATTGCCCCGCCAAGTCCGCGCTCGACTGAAACGCCTTTGAACCCGGAATGGGCGCTCAAAAGTCCAATCGACAACGGCATGTGCGTGTCGATGTAATAGCCCATATCGAACCGTGCGCTTGGGTTGTTGGGATACATAATGCTGACTTTTATCATGGAGATTCCGTGAGTGGTGAATAGTGCGCAAACGCTTTGGTCACTTTTTGCTCTTGGTTAAAATGAAACACCTCGGCTGCCAAACGACCTTGAGCCCCTTGGTAGTAAAGAGTGATGCTGTTCACGCCGACCAGTATCGTTATCAATTCAAAATGTAAATCGGGAATGAGTTGCAGCGCTTTAGCCCAATAGGCTCCAACCTCAATTTTACCATGTAGGGTTCCGCTGGGTTCATCGGCAAGCTGAATGATTTTAGGCGATGACATTTCAAAATCGTCGGTATAGTGAGACAAAATGCGCTGAAAATCGTGGCTGTTCCACGAGTCTATCCAGTCGCTGGCAAAATGTTCGGCAAAGGTGTTATCCATGAGTGATCTTTAAGGTTCAATGTGATGGGCGTATTGTAAGAGGGCGAAGTCTTCTCGGCAGAACATTGATAACTTCAGCATCCGGCAGATTCTCAAAGACCTGCTCTACCGTCTTGTTCTCGGTCAATGCTTTTACCACCAGCGGCAACGGCTCAGCCAATAGTTGCGGAAAGTCTCTTTCCAAAGCATTTATAATCGGGAAAGCCAGTTTTTCTATAGGCGGGCAAAAGTCGGCGGTTACATTGGGTTTATTGCCTCGAGCGTCAATGCGATACCAGCCATGTTGCTTAAGATAAACCGCATTCAATCCATGCAGACAGTAAGGCGGGCCATCGTTTTCAACCGTCAAGCGTTGATAGCAAAGCGCCGCCGGAATGGCATTGGCTCTTAACAGCGCCGCTAACAAATGACTCTTGGCATAACAGTAACCTGTGCCGTGAATTAACACGTCAGAGGCTTTACAGCTGACGGGATTCATCCGGCAATCCCAACTGTGTTTAATGGAATCGCGGACGAATTCAAAACAACGTTTCGCTACAGCTTCATCGGTAACACAGTCCTCAGCGAGTTCCGTCGCCTTGGCAATCACCAATGGATGATTCCAATCAATGTACTCGCTGCTGTCGAGATAGTGTTTCATGTCTGCTTTCATCATCGCCCCGACTGCCATTCCGGATAACAAGGAATATCTTCATATTCAAGCCACGGAACATCGTGCGACGTCCAGATATGCGCTTGCGGAGTAATGTTTGGGTCTTCATCCAGCGTTGCCACCCGAACAATAACATGAGGCTGGTTCACCCGCTCGGCCACCAGATGTGAACCACACACCGAACAGAAATAACGCAGCTTTCCTGGAGAAGACTCGAAGAATGAAAGTTTTTCTTCGCCTTTTTGCCAGCGAAAATGCTCACGCATTACCCCGGCAGTCGTGGCAAACGCAGCCGCATGCGCTTTTTGGCAAGTCCGGCAATGGCAGTGGGCGACAGGCATATCGATGCTGTCGACCTCGTATTCAATCGCCCCACATAAACAACTGCCTTTCATGTTATTTCCTCTGTTACGTACGCACTACAGCTTCCAAAAAAGCCATAACCAACGGATGCGGCCTTTCAGGCGTAGACCGCGTTTGCGGCACAAACAGCGTGCCGATAAAAAACGGATGATCGGGATGTTCAATGACGCGGATTTCACCCTCGGCATCGGAGCCTGAAATGTTCAACGGCCCTTGCTTCAACTCATCAATGCAATCTGGGTTGACCCCGAAGTTGCAATAGTAGTGCTCTTTCGCTGACAAGTTTCCATAGATTGCCGCTACCTGAGACCCCGACACAAAATTAAGCTGCATCTCGCGCCCGACCAACGAACACGCCAGTTGTGAAATGAACAGGCTAGAGGCGGATGGATCGTACTCGGCATGATGCGCGTCCTTAAAACCAAGGACATTCCGGGCATACTCGATCACCATATGCTGAAAACCGCCGCAGGTGCCGAAGCAGGGGATGTTGTTTTCCCTGGCATAACGAATCGCCCACAGCGTAAGCTCCATATTTTTATACGGACTTCCTGGCGCAACCCATATGCCCGAATAATGCTCAAACAGCTTTGGGCCGATATCGTCAGTTGAAATCCAGTCAGCCGTTAACTCCACATCCAGCAGATTTTGAGCATGCTTGATGGCCACACTGGTCGAAATGTGAGGCGGGAATGTCGGCGTGTATTCGCCGAGCAAAGCTATAGCTTTAATCATGCTGTTTATTTTCCTATTTGAGGAATGGCAAAATGATAAACAAAGAACTGCTCATCGCGCTGCCAACCGGCGGCTTGATAAAGCCTTTGGGCTGCTTCGTTGGTTGTCGCGGTTGACAGCGAAATGCGGACAGCACCCAAGGAACTTGCATAGTCAACGGCGGCGGACATCAGTTTTGAGGCTACGCCTTTTCTGCGGGCGTTCTCGTAAACGAAGAGGTCGTTGAACACAAATATCCGGGCCAGCGATACCGATGAAAAGCTTGGATAAAGCTGGGTGAAGCCGACAGGTTTATTGCCTTCATGCGCAATGAACAAGACCGATTCATTATGATTGAAACGTGCCGACAAAAACTCTGTTGCGGCAGGTAAATCACTGGCGCGGCCGTAAAACTGGCGATAGCCGTCAAACAGCGGCGCGAGCGCTTCAAGATCGGACAGAACGGCTTGACGAACGGTGATTGTGTTCATATTTTTCCAAAATAGTTTTGTAACGTATAAGGGTGTCTGCTTTAGCTTTCATAAAGTTTGGAGCAGCGACTTTAGTCGCGCAGATGGTTGTTATCATCACCGTCTGTGTATGATGCCTCATGCGCGACTAAAGTCGCGGCTCCATTTATGCTTTCCCCTACCTTTCAAAGTAGATACGTATAAGACTTAAGCCGACCGAAAGCGAATCGCAATGCGTGAAGCAAACAGGTTGATGCACAAACCCACAATAACCAGGGCGGCGGCGCTTAACTTCCAGTGAGAAAGAGGCTCATCTAAGACTAACGTTGACGCTGTAAATCCAAATACAGGCACCAGCAACGTAAACGGGGCTACTGTCGCGGCCGGATAGTGACTCAATAACCAACTCCATGCGGCAAATCCAAGCAGGGTTGACGGATACACGATATAGCTAATCGCACCGATAGTAAGCCACGAAATATGCGAAATGGTTTCAACACTCCAACTGTTTTGTTCCAGAATGAACGACAAAGCCAATAGCGGTGGCCAAGCGACAAGGCTTCCCCAAACGACCAGCGCGAGCATATCAACTTTGCCGAGTTTCTTGGAAATTAAATTGCCAAGTCCCCAGGAAGCAGCGGCAGCGACGATTAAAAGCAGACCATAAATCGAGATTTCACCACCAAGATTTGCCATAACCAGCCCGATTCCGGAAAATGAAACTAAGGCTCCCACGATTTGCCAAATGGATGGTTTTTCGGCCAGGAATAAGACAGCAAGCAAGACAGTGAAGAACACCTGCACCTGAAGCAACAAAGACGCCAGACCTGCGGTTGTCCCTGCGTACATGCCGGAAAACAGCAATGCGAACTGTAGCGAGAACATCACCAACCCGAAGCCGACAACCATACGCCACGAAGCGGCCGGGCGCTTGATGAAAAAAACCGCCGGAAACGCGGCCAGAAAGAACCTGAGCGCGCAAAGCAGAATGGGCGGAATTTCTTTAAGCCCGACCTTAATTACAACAAAGTTGACTCCCCAAATTGCAACGACCAATATTGCCAACGTCATATGATGTAATCGCACTGTCGCTCCTGTGACCTGTTATCTTCAATATAATAAGGGGTGCGCCGCTTTTTGCACGTCCCGCTTGACCGCAATGTCATGCGTTCGTTGGAGTAGACGAGATAGCTCTGCGAAAAACTCATCTCGATGAGAAACACCGTTACCGTTCAAACGGTGGTCCGATTCCGAATAGACTTTCAGGGTGAGGTTGTTTTTACCCGCTTCTTTGAATTTGGTATCCAGGAAAAATGCGGATTCAACAGGCACACTCTGATCTTTCTCGCCCATTCCGATGATAATGGGGATATTCAACTTTAGGAAGTCGGGTAGCGGGTCGATGTCCATGATGTCTGACCACCAACGGTAGGGATTACCATACCAATCCTTTTCGATGCTTCGTGGATCGGAAAGGATCATGTTCCACCCCGCCTCAACATCAAACCGGATGGCTCCCCTCTGTGCAAGCGTGGAGAGCGATTTGCGCATTGAGTAGCCGCCGCTGCCGATGATTGCAAGGTGGGTAACTTCGTAGGCCTGTCCGGCAATCTTGGTTGCGGGAAACGCGCCTTCTGAGACACCAATCAAGACTACATTTCTGGGCTTGGATGCGAAGGAGTTTATTTGTGCCGCGATGAATTCGGAATAATCGTTAACCCATTGGCTGGGGTTGTTCGCAAGTTGAAATTCTTCGCCGCAGTCGAACATTCCGGTTGAACGGTCAGTCACAAAGCGTTTGTTGAGCACGAAAACACGAGCGCTGACAGTAAGACCGCTCACATATCCCGGCATTACCGATTTCCAACTGGGGCAGCCTGTGCCGCCATAAAAGAAAATGACCGTTTCGGGTTGGAGTGCATCGCCAATGGTAAACGCATAGTAAACACTTGAGCCGCCATCTTTATATGCGAAGGAAAGCGGCGATGGTGCCTCATTACTATACAGGTGGGCCATTCGCTGAATGCTTGTGCAGCCAGACAAAACGACGATAGCAACCAAAAGGACGAGTTGTTTGAGAAGGCGCATAATGCTGTAAGAGATGAGCACAGTGTTAAGTTTGAAGCCGGTAAACACTGGCACTCCAGTATTTTCTCTGATGCTTGGCGGGGCCTGCCCAGCCCAAGGCGACAAGCTCTTTGGCGATGAGGCGATTCATGATGCCGTGCCCTACCAGCAAAACCGGGCCTTTCTCAGCAAGAGCAATAAGTTTCCGGGCAGCGGTCTTGGCGCGGATTTTCGTGACCTGAATTGACTCGGAACCTCGTGAGTAGCCAAAAAACCAAAACAGTCGGAAGAATGCAGCCCAAACAAAAGGCGACAGCCGAGGAAACCGCCAAAGAGCAAACGGAAGTTGCGCCTCGCAGAACACGGCGTCGACAACGGATGCTGTATGGCCCAGCGCCTGGACAGATGACAGCGCTCGAGGTGCAGTGCTTGCGACGATACAGGTAGTGGAATTGACCCACTGCAAACCGGCGATTGGCGCGCTGTCGTCTTTCACCTCGGCGAGGTTGTAGAGATCAATCCAGCGTTCCATTTCGGTTGGCGTAATCCGACCCGTTTGAGCCAAAACAGGCTCTCCGTGTCGCATGAGGATAATTTTCATCGTAGATAACCTAATGTAGTTGAACGCTTGCGGAGTATTCATTCCCGACCGCAATGTTATGCATGGTCGACGAAACCTATTATCGCCACACCGACAGAAAGAACAACGCACAGTGGCGAATACAGCACCGTATCCAATCGAGCAAACCGGGAACCTCGAATACGTTTGAAGAACCCCACCAGCCGAAAATCGCCGATGGCACGCAACAGCAACACCAAGGCTAAGGCACGGGTAAGCCAGGTCAATACGGAGTGCGCCACCGGTAAGAAAACCAAGCCGGATACCGCAGCAAGCAGCAAGGCACACAACGCTAAACCAATGACAACCACGAATGTAGCTGTGGCTGACGGTAAAAACGCCGGTTTTCCATTAATTTCAGGAATAGCGGCGAGTGTGCCCATAGGGCCACCCAACAACCAATAAAAATGCAGGAGAGCCAAGCAAAGAAAAACTGCAATCAGTAAAAGAGTAAGAATAGTATTCATAGCATCGGCTGTCTGATAACAGTTTTCCATTTTTTCGGATCGGCCTTGCGGATGTCGCTCAGGTAAATCTCGTGATGTTTGCCGACCCGTTGATGCCCGCTATCCGCGATGAACCGGTGAATCCGTTCTATAGTCGGCCCTTCCTCGGCGAACGGGCCGATGTGCAGGATTTGCGCTGCAACTCCTTCTGCAAATTCCTCGAAACGGACTTTGTTCAGTGCGGCGGGATTTTTCTTTTTCCCGACCTTCGCTGTCGCCGCAGCGACCATTTCCGGGGTGATAAAATCCGGCTGCATGATCATCAGCGTCCACTTCCAATTGGCTTTATCCTCGACGCTGAAAGCCGCCATATCGTCGGCCCACCATAGCCCTTCCAGCGGCATCACGCCGTAATCCATCGCCAGCGGCCCTTTCTTGGTCATGAATTTCAGGGTGTAAGAGAGCGTAAACAGCGCCTCGACTGCCTCTTGGTAAGATTTTTCTGTGTTGGGGTCGCCCACACCGTCCACCATCAGGTAGTTCATGGGCGGAATCTCCACCTGCGCCACCTTGCTCGCCGATGGCAGATAAAAGTGTTTTAAGGGTTTCTTGAGATCAATCTTCTGCATGAATGCCTCCTGACAATGCCGGATACTCGCGCTGACCGCCAGAAGCCGCACCTAACTGACGGCATATTTCAGGCGCCGCCCGATAGAGGCATGAGTAGTGCGACAGGCCGCCAAATATTTCGGTCGAGGTGCAACCGGGAATCGCCGATTGCAAATATTCCGCCATAGCGGCCGGCGACCAGTTGTCATCCCCGCCGTGCCAGATATGCGTATTGACGCCGATGCCTGAAAGCGCGTCTTTCCAGGGTTGGACATAAGCCTTGATGTCTCTGACATACCCTTGGACGCGGCCCATAAAGCACGATCTCAATACTTTGGTGATGCCTGATTGAAACACGCGATCGACGGACAATGCTTTATCGCCACCAGCGGCGCTGGCAAACAGCAAGCGAAATAATGCATTCGGAAAAAGCAAAGCGAGCAACCCTTGCCAGTAAGACAATAGAACCAATAGGATCGGAAATGTCTTTGCCAGCTGAAAAACCTGCTTCCCGGCCATCGCTTCAAGAAAATCGCCTGCATCCAGCGGCGCGGCAGCCGAGATTAAATGCAAATTTCGGACTCGGTTACCCAAATAACGGCAGGTCTGTAGAGCGATGAATGCGCCGATTGAAAAACCGATGACATCTACTTGTTTCCCGTCGGCCTGCTTTCCAATCTCCTGGGCCAAGAGCTGATAATACGCTTCACCGGCTATCGAATAATCGCCGGAAAACCGATCGAAACAAATAAAATTCAACCCATGTTCTTTGGCATAAAGATCGAAAATTGCGCATTCTTCCGGTGCTCCGGGCGCACCATGAAAGTAGATAACTATTCTTCCATTATCGGAACCGAACTGACTAAAATTCAATGGGTGCTCCAGTTGATGCGTAACTTAAAAATAACCGGTCGACAGTGCTCGCCCGGTTGTTTGCAGGATTAGCGTGCATTCATCGCTACTCGTGATTGATGCAGCAGCCAAGACAGATAAACAGCTGCTGCGAAGTCATAGGCAAGGCAAAACATAGGCCACCAGATAGGCACACCTGGATTGGGAACGAAATGTCCATGAACGAAATCGAAAATGCCATGCACCAACAATGCGGCAACAACAAACCATAGGTTGCGCTTGAAGCCTAAAACGGCGACACCAATAAAAACAGACATGACGGCAAGCTCAACTAAGACTGTTTCGATAGATCCGCCCATAACCGCAAACAGGACATAGTACGAGGCAATGACTGCCAATACGGTTGGGTAGAAAGCACGGTCTTTGTCGAACCCGACGAATGTGGCGGACAGCGATACAACTAAAGCAATCACAATGCCGACAAGATACGCCATGTGCTCTCCTTCGCTCTAATGTTTGCTGCGATCCGGTTGACCGAATGGGTATTAAGCATTGCGATCCGCAGGATGGTTAATTCCATCGTTAGTTGGAACGTTCTCGATTTCAAATGGATTGACGCCTTCCAGACAGCCGACGTTGTAGCCGTACTGATTGGGATTCGAGCGGCGCTGATGGTGCGTGTAAATGCCGCAGATTGAGCAAAAGTAATGCTTCGCGGTCAGGGTATTGAACCGGTAGAGCTTCAATACATCTTGGCCTTTGACGATCTTGATGCCGGAGAGAGGTACCGAGGCGACTATCGCCCCTTTTCTTCGGCAGATCGAGCAATCGCATCGGCGAGGGTCAACAATGCCGTCAGGCAAGTCGAGTTCCAGCACAACGGCTCCGCAGTGGCACGTTGCCAGATGCTTCGGGTTAATAATCGTTTTTCCAACCTGCTTAATCATGCCAAAACGCCTCTTTGCTCCCAATGTTACGGTGTTCAGTACGAATGCCTAACATACACTAACACGGCAATCATTCAGCCAGGTTCCGGCATTTCGCGCTATCACCTCGTGCGCCTCATCGCGCCACGTCTCAAGCAAAGCTGCGGCATACCAATCCTGCATGGAAGGCAACGCCAGCAGGCGCTTGGCGTATAAGAGTGAGTCCTCTGACATTACCGGTTCATAAGTCTGTACGCGGAATGCGACAGGCGCGAAAAATGCGTCGACAGCGGTGAACGACTGTCCGGCAAGATACGGGCCGCCAAAACGGAAAAGACTCTGGAGCCACAGTTCATCGAGCCGAGCCAGATCCTTTTTCAGGGCTGGAGAGTATGAACCGATTTGCACTCTCAGCCCGCAATTCATCGTGCAACATTCACGTAGCGCCTGAAAACCCGAGTGCATCTCGGCAACCGCGCTACGCGCCCAAGCGCGTGCCTCCGCATCGGCAGGCCAGACTTGCGGTGCTTGTTCCGCCAAGTATTCAGTGATGGCCAATGAATCCCAGACAGTGGTAGCCCCGTCAATCAGGCACGGCACTTTTCCGCTAGGCGAAAAGCGGCGAAATGCATTTGCTTCCATGTTGTCGCCGAAAGGCACCAAGCGCTCAACGAACGGAATTTCAAGCTCGCGCATCAGCACCCAGGGTCTCAACGACCACGATGAGTAGTTCTTGTTAGCAATGTAGAGTTCCAGCATGGATCGATTATCCTTTGTTTAGGTTTAGATGCCCAACATGAGCCTAGTAGGCGGCAGAAATGTTTTTAAAGAGCCAAAATACGCTCTCTCAACGCCATAACCTCTTCTATTGACTCTCTGTGTTGGCGATAGAACTCAGGATAAAGCTGATATTGTTTTCTGTCGTTAGCAATTTGTTCCGGCAAAAGATCGAAGTCTGTTACCTTGCTTTTGTAATTAGTGACAACCACATTCGGTTGTTTTGCTATTTCCTGCATTGCTTTCCCAGCTGAGCGACCATCCAAAAATTCACGTACAACCCCGGCTAACTTGTTGCTAGCAAAAAAACTACCGTCTTTGTAGAGCTTTGCAACTATATTGCCTGTAGCGTCACGCGCCACAGCTTCTACTTCTTTGGACATCAGGTATTTCTTCTGCCCTTCAGGCGTACCAGATTCCGCTGCTGCTTTCGCATGCTCTTTTTCAAGTTTGTCATGCTCAGCCCACGATTTTTTATGCTCAGCTGCCATTTTTGCAAATTCTGCTTCTGCCTCTTTGCTAAGGCCTGGCTTTTTAATAGTCATAGGCTCAAGGTTTATACGCCGATAATTCTTAAGTTCAATGACTTTACCATCCTCCATTTTCATTTTGAGGTCAGAAAACGTCTGTGCTGTATTTTCAGCTTGCATTGTTTTTTCTAAGGTTGACTGAAAATCAGTAGTGGTTTTTTGTTGCTCATTGGTTGATTTGTTAATTGCCGATGTTGCAGTTGAAGCGGTGGCTGTGTTGCTTACATTTAAATTTGACATATCAGACTCCTGATTTTGATTAAAAATGACACCAAGAAATTTTGCAGCGCTTCCTTGACGTTTCACTCGAATTCGCTTGCTTATGATTACTTTATTCCAGTTACCATGACGATCTACTTAGTTAATTTAGAAATCAATGGAAATCAGTATTCACTCCTAACGCTCAAAGTGGCCTACTGATCAATGCGTACTTTGAAGGCGCTCAAGCGCGGAAAGTGCTTTCTGGGCATAAGTAACACCTGCGTCATTATGGATGGACTTGTTGAAGGCAATCATTTTTTCCAAACTGGAAAATAAATTTATTGGCTGATTTGTGATGCCGGATTTGCCCATGGCGGCATTCAATTCAGTCGGCGGTACAAAAGCCAAGAGTGAACTGGATTCATCCAGCGACATCTTGCCATTTTTTATCAGGCTGTTGATGGTGTTCAACATATCGTTCGGAGCAATATTGGTGAAATCGTAGGTGCTATCCCCCTTGGGCTCGTCAGCTAACCGGTCTCGCGCGGCTTGCGAAATAGTGGTCTTGTCGGCAAGGCTAGTCGCAACAGCGGCATAAGTTTGCCGCTGCTGCGGCGAGCTAGAGCCGGACGTAAGGGCTGTGTAGGTTCTATTGGTCTGGATTTCCATGTAATAATCCTCAAATATTGTTACTCTCAGATAACTACAGCAATTGACATGCCATGCTACTAAAACGATATTGTTTGCTAGTTGGAACTCTTAATCGCAGTCGAATGGACTGACTTAACGGCAATATTTGTGAGTTTATGGCACATGGCCCGGCGGCGGTTGAAACCCGCCTACGATGTCCTCAATTACCAGACAATTATCCAGCAACGCCTCATCACGCCAACGTTGCCCCACGAGCTGAACTCCGACCGGCAAATCATTTACCACGCCGACGGGTAATGTCACGACTGGGCTTCCCGTCAATGAAAACGGCACAGCCATGCTAATGGTTCCTTCCAAATAGGACAGCCGATGATCATCCACCATGATGGTTGGCGGTTTTCCAAGCTTTCCGAGGCGTTGATGCGGAAAGGCAACGCTCGGGGTGACCGGACACAACCAGACATCCCATAAATCAAGAAACTGCTCTAGCCGGGAAATGAGTCGCTCCC
>Ga0172379_10010794_pt1 | contig 10993 bp, 6 predicted proteins | sample GrowelOW334metaG_FD_119756 | JGI IMG/M metagenome (GOLD analysis project Ga0172379, IMG submission 119756) | Groundwater microbial communities from an aquifer near a municipal landfill in Southern Ontario, Canada - Groundwater well OW334 metaG | ecosystem: Environmental > Aquatic > Deep... | reverse complement strand
TTTCCAATAATTTTTCTTCTTTTTTAATTAAAAATAATCTCACTATAAAGTAAGCTATAACATTTAAAATAACTCCAAAAAGGGAGTTTATTATTAAACTAAAACCAAGAGTTGTAACAAAAAGACCGAGATGTGTAGGATTACGTAAATATTTATATGGACCAAATTTAAAATAAAGATAAGGAACCAAATTCTTTTCACTTATTTTATGTCTAGAAATTGAAGAAGTACATTGTGCCCAATATATGAAAATTGAACCTACCATCAACATAACAAAACCAATATTTTGATATAAAATACCTGTAAACATTTTATATTTTAAAAGAGAATCTAAAAACGCCCCAAAAATAACCGCTAAAAAAAACATTAAATATGAATTTAATAAAATTAAATTAATTTTTCGATGGTGGTTATCTATTTTTTCTTGCTCAAGATTCATATCTTAATCCTATCACTAGAAACTATTTTATGCCACTATTTTAGATCACCCCAAGTTTTACCATATGATGAAGATACGAGCAATGGGACATTCTCTATATTTTTCAAAAATTCACTCGGAATTACATCTTCCATTGCCTCTTTGATAATCTTTGCGACTTTTTCTATTTTATCCTCTTTAACTTCAAAGATTAATTCATCATGCACTTGCAACACAAGAATAGCTTCTTTTATAAGACCAGCTTTTTCCAAGGCGTCATCTACCCTCTTCATACCTATCTTTATAATATCCGCTGTCGCTGTACCTTGGATGGGTGCGTTGGTTGCCATTCTTTCCGCCATTGCTCTAATAAAAGGAATAGGTGATTTAATTCCCGGGAAATACCTCTTGCGACCAAACAACGTCTCCGTATAACCTTTTTCTTTTGCAAAATTTTTAATACTTTCAAGATAAGCACCAATAGTTGGAAACTGAGCAAAGTAATTATCATAAAAAGTTTGGGCTTCTTTTCTGTCGGTGCCAAGATTTTGTTTCAAAGCATTTACTCCCATCCCGTACAAGATACCAAAATTAATAACTTTTGCTCGACGTCTCATGTCACTCGTTACATCTTTTTCGGAAACTCCAAATACTTTCATTGCAACAGCTGAATGAATATCTCCACCATCTTTAAAAACTTGCAAGAAATATGAATCTTGAGACATTATAGCGGCAACACGAAGCTCTATTTGAGAATAATCAAATGAGGCCAAAAGATAACCCTTAGGTGCAACAAAAGCATTTCTTATATTTTTACCACGTTCTGTCTTTATAGGAATATTTTGTAGGTTTGGATTATTAGAAGAAAATCTACCCGTCGTAGTACCTGCTTGTATGAAATGCGCATGTAGACGTCCATCCTCACCAACAGAAGACGGTATTGTGTCGATGTAAGTTGAGAGTAACTTTTGTAATTCTCTGTGCTTTAGAATTTCTCCGATTATTGGATGCGCGTCACGAAGTTTCTCTAATTCACTTTCTCGAGTAGATATCGCACCACCAGCACTTTTCTTTATCCCCTTTAAAGAAAGTCCTAACTTGGTAAAAAGAAGTTCACCAATTTGCTTTGGGGAATTTATGTTGAATTCTTCTCCTGCTAATTTCCAAATATTTTTTTCAAGAATATCTAAATCTTTATGATATTCATTTGATATCTTTTTTAGATAAGAAATATCAACTAAAATTCCATGATCTTCCATTTTGTGAATAATAGAAATTATCGGTATCTCAATGTTTTCATAAACATAAGTTAAATTTTCTTTTTTGATATCCTCTTCAAGCATTTTAAATGCCTTATCAAAAGAATTATTTCCTTTATAATGTATAACTTCATCAATATCTGGATCTGTTCTTTCTGAATTGAGTAACCAAAAAGCGATTTTTGCTTTTTCTAATTTTTCTTGATTTATGCTGTTTTCCTCTCCTCCTTTTTGAGGAGGAGTGCCCTTTAGGGCGAGGTGGTGATTAACTTCCGAATCACCACCCCCTACCCCCTCCTCAGTAAGGAGGGGAGAAGAATCCAAAATCCTCAAAAATCTACTCTGCAAAGTTTTAAATTCCATTGTTCTGAAAAATTCTGCAACACTATTTTTATCAACTATATCTCTCCAATTATTTTTTGGTAATTCAAACTTTATCGGTGCATCAAGACGAATGGTCGCTAATGTTTTAGAAAACATGGCCTCCTCCTCACCTTCTTTTAAAAGAGTAAGCACTCGATCTGTTATGCCAAGTGGCTTAAACTCTTTCTCGTCTTTTTTTATAGCTTTATAAATATTTTCAACTGTTCCATATTTAGAAATAAGAATTGTCGCAGTCTTCTCTCCAATTCCTTTAATTCCAATAATATTATCAGACTGATCACCTCGCAATCCCTTGTAATCTGGTAGTTTGTCTGGACTAAAACCAAAACGCTCAAAAACTTTTTTTTCATTATATAGAATGGTATCGTTAATTCCCTTTTTTAGAGTATAAACTTGCACCCAATCATCTTTTACAAGCTGAAGAGTATCCATATCGCCAGAAGCAATGATGATATCAACATCTTTCTTTTTTGTTTTTAATTGTTCTACAATTGTCCCAAGTAAATCATCGGCTTCAAAGCCTTCACATTCATACATAGGGATAGATAATGCTTTAAAAAAGTTACGAGAAGAAATTAATTGTGCGACGAGAGCTTCATCGGCTTTTGCCCGACCAGCTTTGTAGTTATCATAAGCAATATGTCTAAATGTCTTTTTTGGTAAATCAAAACAAGCCACAATATGGTCAGGTTTTAAATCTGTAATAATTTTAAACAGCATTGTCGCAAGTCCATAAATGGCTCCAATGGGTTCACCCTTAGAGTTCATAAATTCTGGCAACGCATGATAAGCTCTGTGAATAATGGCGTGGGAATCAAGAATAACCAGCCTTTCTTTTTTTGTTGTATTGTTTGCCATTCTTTAATTATATCAGAATTCGAACACTCTAGTTTAATCATCTCTGTGTTCTAATACAACAAAAATGCTAGGTCTTGCCTAGCATTTTTGTTGTATAGTTAATTTTTATTTTAGTGACTTGGTGTTGTTGTTTTATTCTTAGAAAAGAAAGATCGAGCAATAAGAGCCAACAGCATGATAAGGATTACAAGTAGTAACCATTCAATCAAACTAAGATTCGGCATACCATTCTGCCCAGCAGAAGCTCCAAGTACATTTGTCTCTTTTGGAGTATTTAGAACATAAGCCATGGCATTTTCTTGTGCTCCGCTTTCATTTGTATAGATAAGGATTGTTGTTGTTACTATTTGGGCTAAATTTGGATCAATACTTTCTACCTTTCCTTGCAAATAAATAATTCCTTCTGTTTTAGAAATTAAATCTTCAAGTGGAGCAGATACGGTTCTATCGCTTTCAGAATATTCGCCTTTTGAAGTATTCATGAATACTATTCCTTTAGGAAGAACAACTTGAATCATTGGTTTAGTTAGTGTAGAACTTCCAATATTTTTATAAGTAACCGTATAATCTACAATATCTCCTACTCCAATTGTTTTGTATTTATTTTCAATACGAAGCATTATTGGAGAAGTAGAATCAGAAACTGTTGAACCATGAGTAATTTTTGGCTTTATATAAGTTGTTGTACCCGTAGAACTATTACCTCCATCTGTTTTGAAAACTTCAATAGCTCCATATGAAATATCATTTGAACCTTCAGACACTGCCCGGAAGAAATATATTGTGTTCGCAGTTAAACCAGTTACGATTTCATTAAAATTAGTATTACCATTTGTGGTACGAGATATCGTTTTGATTCCAAGATCAACAGTTGTTCCATATTCAAAATGCACATTTGCATTATTGTAGTTAGAACTCGTTACAAGACCATTCGTTTGAGCTGTTGTTTCTGTAATGTTTGTAGCAACAATTGTAACAACGTTTGTATTATAAACTGGTACAACTGGAACATGATTTGCACTAATGGTTATAGATTTTGATTGACTGTTGCCACCATATGCATTTAAAACATAAGTCATGGTACCAGATGGATAAACTACCCTACTTCCATCAAGAGATACACTACCTAGATTTGTAATGTTCACATTATTACAATTTGTTGTATCCCATCTTAAAGTAACAGAATCCCCAGAATTTATATATGTTTTATTTGAGTAAAAATCATCAATAGAGCAGTTTGAGTAATTATTATCTTCTTCATCTACATAAATCTTTATTGATGATGTTCGGTGTGATCCATTCTGACTATAAGCAGTTAATGTATAAGTTGTGTCATGTGATGGATATACGTTTTGACTTCCATTGTAGGAAACATCTCCAATGCTTGAAATAGATACGCGAACACATCCGGTTGTATTCCATTGCAAAGTTGCATAATTACCATTACTAATATTATTGTTGTTTGCGTGAAAATCAGTAATAGTACAATTACTATTATAATTGTAACCGGGAACAAAATCGTTTGTTTCTCCTGTCCAAAAAACATTCGCAAAAACGTTCTGCGCAGAAAAAATCATCGCAAAACCTAGAATTCCTATTATTATTTTTTTCATATAATTTTTCATCCCGTTAGAGATAGCCCCTCCTTAGATGGGGCGTTTCTTATTACTTATAATTTATTAATATCAACTTAATCAAATTTTTAAAACCTGTTAGAAATAAAACATACACATCTCTAACGGGATTAAATTAATTTACAATTTTAAACCTTCAACAAAAGTTAAAGACTTAAAAAAGTAAGCGAGAAAACTGTTTCGTAAAACAATTTTCTCGCACTTAAGTTTAGCTACAAAGATCAAAAAAACAAAATATTATTTCCTTCTTCCATTATTACTTCCAGAAGATGAACGATTTCCAGTATTACCAGAATTTGATCTACTAGTATTAACATTACTCCTATTCCCTGTCGAGGAATTATTCGACCTACTTGGTGAATAATTATTTGTTCCTCGATTGTTTGAATTACTAGGAGTATAGTTTTGCCTTTGCCTGTTTTGATTGTTTTGATAAACAGGATTAGACCGTGTATTACTATTAGTAGATTTATTCAAGTTGGTCCCCCTATTATAATTATTAGTTGAATTCCTAACATTACTATTAGAGTTTCTAATATTGCTCAAATTATTAGTTACAACACCCTTTCTCGAATTTATTACATTAACTTGATTACTACTAGAACTCCCCCGATTATTATTCACAGAATTTCTAGAATTACTTTGGGTGTAATTGTTTCTAGAATTAAAAGTTCTTACACTATTATTCACAGAAACTCTTTTCCTATAATTGACATAATTGTTATTGTCAAAAGAGGAGTGGTAATTATTATTGCCATGATGTCTACGCCAACTATTATCATTCCTACCATAATAATTATTATGGTAGGAATAGTTGTACCACCCATGGTAATATGGATTCCAGTAACAACTGTTTGAAAAATAAATTGGTTGATGCCACCAATACGGGCGATAGAAACCCCAACAACTAACTGGATAATATGGATAAAAAACTGGGCAAGTCCAATCATTGTAATAAACCCAAGAGTAACCACTCCAACGACAATATGTGGTTGAATAAGAAGGAAGATATTCTTTTTCTTCTAATTGAACAATCACATAAACTGTATCTGTAACACCATTTTTGGTTTTAATACTATCAGCAACAACGGCATTCCTTTTGTATTTTGGTTTATAGTCTTCACCATAAACCTCTAACGGATTTCCACATTTTACTCTTGCTGTTGGAATTCCATTAATAAAGAGGAATTTACCCTTTTTTGCTCCTGAATAATTTCCCATAAAAAGAACTCTGTTTTCTTCTTCTGAATAAAAATAATTTTTACAAAGATAAGGAACATCGTCCTCCCAATCAGAAATATTTCCATTTTCAATAGCGTTAGCTACATCTCCTGTTGTTACAACTGAAGCATCAGCTGATTTAACAGCAATTGTAAGATACTCTAAGTATTCTTTCGGGTGATTAATTTTACAACTAACCCCAGAATTCAGAAAAAAAACTTCTCTCCCTTTTATATTCCCAGCACCCAAATTTGTCACTATTTCTGACAATTCATAGGTGGAAAACATATGATTGGGTTCGTTTATAGAATAAATCCAGGGCTGATTATTTTGCCCCATTACCCCCTGCGAGCCAGAAAAGGCTACAAGCAAAGTGATAATCATTGCAATTACTAACTTTTTCATATTTTGTCTTTTTGGTTTTTTCAATTTACATTTTTCTTTAGGATAGCATATTTTGATGTATTTGTCAAGCTAAAAATATGTAGATTATACTATATAATATCTACATATGACACTTCAATTTGATGACGAAAAACAACAAAAAAATTTAGACGACTTAAGAGTATCTGAAGAGGAGGAATTGGTAGACGCATTGTCAGAAGCTAAATACGGAGTACCTTCAGTAAATTTAATGGGAGAAATGATTGATAATAATGCATTACGTTCTATTAGAGAAAAAGATGCGATCTCTTTAGAGATAGCCCCCTTCAAACTTGTTGGTAAGAATATTCATGTCGCAGTCAGATCTCCTCAACCAGAAAAATTAGAAGAGTTAAAAGCTTATTTTTCAAGTCATAATTTGGAGCCACATTTCTATATGGCATCTCTCACTAGTCTAAAAAAAGCTTGGGATAGATACAAAGAAATATCTTATGCTTCAGAATCAAAAGTGGGGGCAGTTACTGTTTCAGGAGAAGCTCTAAAAAAAATAATGCTAAATATCAAAAGTATGGATGATATCCGTAGTGCAATCCTTGATGCAGAAAAAGACAAAACACACACAACTTCTCATATTCTAGAAATAGTTCTCGCTGGAGCTATCGCCATAAATGCTTCTGATGTGCACTTTGAACCAGAAGAAAATGCTGTTCGTTTGAGACTGCGTCTAGATGGAGTTCTGCATGAGGTTATGGAAATAACTCCCTTTGTTCACAAATTTATAAACTCAAGAATAAAACTTATCTCTGGATTAAAAATTACAACATCAGCCGTAGCTCAAGATGGACGCTTTAGTATATTCTTAGATGAAAGTGAAATCAGTCTTCGTGTATCTATCATGCCCGGTGCTTATGGGGAATCCATAGTAATGAGAATCCTTAATCCGAAATCAATTCGAGTAAAATTGGAAGATATGGGAATAGAGCCAAAATTATTTGAAATATTCATGAATGAAATAAAAAAGCCTAATGGTCTTATCCTTCTGACTGGTCCGACTGGTTCTGGTAAGACAACCACGCTTTATTCATTCTTACAAAGAATTTATTCTGAAGAAATAAAAATAATTACAATAGAAGATCCTATTGAGTATCATTTACCTGGTATATCTCAAACTCAAACTGACGATGAAAAAGGTTATACATTCTTGGAGGGATTACGTTCTGCTCTTCGTCAGGATCCGGATGTAATAATGGTTGGAGAAATTCGAGATGCAGAAACTGCTAAAACTGCAGTGGAATCTGCTCTTACTGGGCACCTCGTCTTCTCTACTCTTCACACCAATAACGCCGCTGGAGTTATTCCCCGTCTCATCGACCTTGATGTAAATCCAAAAACATTAGTCTCAGCTTTATCTTTATCTATCGCCCAGAGATTGATAAGAAAGTTGTGTACTAATTGTAAAAAAGAAAAAGTAGTCACAGAAAAAGAAATTGCGACAATAAAAAAGATTTTGGAAATAGCAAAAAAATACAATAAAGATCTTGAAAATTATGGAATAGATGTAAATGCCCCAATAAAAATATATGAGGCTATTGGCTGTGAAGAATGTAATAAAACTGGATATAAGGGACAAATGGGTATATTTGAAGCTATCTATAATGATGCGGGGATTGAAGCAATCATACCCCAAAATCCTAGTGAGCGTGAAATAAAAAAGATCGCCGCAAATCAAGGTACACTCAACATGAAAGAAGATGGTATAGTAAAAGTACTTAAAGGAGTCACTTCACTTGACGAAGTTGGTGGCGTTGTGGATTTGTACGAAGAATAAAAAAAGCCAAAGGGGTGTAGTCCTTTGGCTCTCTGATCTTAATAGACACCTCTGTGCCTATTTTTTCTATGTTGGCATAGTGCCAGGCAAACTTCATCGGCGACCAACACAGAACAGTCTTCTTTTACCGCAGAAGACATAAATCTCTAAACAATCCTTTCTAAGCATACACCTACAAAGTAATATATGATTACAGGATAGCTCCAGTAAATAAAAATAAACCAGAACGTCCTATGCACAAATATAGAGCACGGGGCCGATTGCTTAGAGATTTATGTCCTCTTCTTTTAAATGCTATAATAAACACGTGTCAAACTTACAAAAAGAGTATATCATGTTAAAAATATAATGTCAAGTACAAACAAAACAAACAAAGACGAAAGTTTTTTAGATCAAACTCTTCGTCCAGAAGCATGGAGTGAATATATTGGCCAAGAAAACATAAAAGCCAACCTCAAAATCCTTCTTACCGCGGCAGAAGAGCGTTCTCATCCTGCTGAACACATCCTTTTCTATGGTCCACCCGGACTTGGAAAGACAACTCTTGCCCATCTTATTGCAAAAGAAACTGGGCGTCAGATCAAAATCACATCTGGCCCAGCGATTGAGAAAGTTGGCGACCTTGCTTCTATACTTACCAATCTTGCGCCGGGTGATATTGTATTCATAGATGAGATCCACAGGCTCAACAAAATGGTTGAAGAAATACTTTACCCCGCTATGGAGTCTGGCGTACTTGATATTATTATAGGTAAGGGTCCTTCTGCTCGTACTATACAGCTTGAGCTTCCACCATTTACTTTAATAGCTGCAACCACTCGTATCGCACTCCTCTCTTCCCCTCTTCGTTCACGATTCTCTGGTGGGGTTTTCCGACTTGAATTTTACACTCACGATGAAATTAAAAAAATACTAGCACGTTCTGGAAAAATACTAGGAATAGAACTCAGCGACGACACCTTAGATGAAATATCAAAACGTGCACGCTTCACACCTCGTACAGCAAATTATTTACTCAAGCGTTGCCGTGACTATGCTCAAGTTCACAAAATCCCAATATCAAAAGAGTCCGTCAAAAAAGCACTGGCCTTACTTGAAATAGATGAGCTTGGTTTATCTTCTTCTGATAGACGCATCTTAGACATAATAATTTCTAAATTTAATGGTGGACCAGTTGGACTTAAAACTATCGCAGCTGCCACAAGTGAAGAAGAAGCAACAATAGAAGAAGTCGTGGAGCCATATCTTATTCAACTCGGACTATTAGATAGAACAACAAGAGGAAGAATCGTAACAAAGAAAGGTTATAAACATTTGGGATATGAACATGTGGACAAATAATCTAATAATTAATATATGGAAAAAGATTTTGACAAATGGAATAGTCTTAAGAAAATTTTTGAAAAAGAGAAAAGAGAAATTTTCGTACATCCAAGAGAAATATGGTGGTGTTCTTTGGGTGTAAATTTAGGAGCAGAAATAGACGGCAAAAATGATGGTTTTGAAAGACCTGTTTTAGTAATGAGTGTTTATAACAAAGAAACAATGTTGGTTTTACCACTTACAAGCAAGGAAAAGAATGATAAATTTCATTATAAAATCTTTGTAAAAATAAAAAATATTAATACTGGTAAATATGAAGAAAAATCCGTTTGGGTAAAATTAACCCAGTCACGTGTTATTAGCAACAAAAGACTTTTAAGAAAAGTAGATGTAATTTCAATCGAGAATTTTAATAAAATTAAAGAGTTTTTTAAGAAAAGTATATAAAATCGAAACCCCGCTTTCGCGGGGTTTCTCGGAGGCCTAAGCCATAATACACTTAGTATAATAGATACAAAATATATGTCAAGCACACAATCACAAGACAAAACCTGCCAGAACTGCAAAAATGACTTTACTATTGAGCCAGATGATTTTTTGTTTTATGAGAAAATCAAAGTTCCACCACCTACTTGGTGCCCTGAATGTCGCATGATTAGGAGATTCTCTTTTTCAAATGTTTGGAACCTAAACTGGAGAAATTGTGATAAGTGTGGGGATAAAACCATATCTATGTTTCCTCAAGAAAATAATACAACAGTGTATTGCCCAAAATGCTGGTGGGCAGATGATTGGGATGGAACTGAATATGCTATGGACTATGATGATTCTAAACCCTTTTTAGAACAAGTAAAAGAATTAATAGATAAAACTCCATATGTTTCTGTGAATAACATGTATTCGAGTTTAAAAAACTGTGATTACGTAAATAGCACTGGGTGGTCAAAAGATTGTTATTTAACTTTCTGGGCAGATTATTGTGAAAATGTGTACTACTCTACTCTAATAAATAACCTAAAACATAGTTTAGATTCTATTCGTAGTTTCGATTCAGAATTATGCTACGAATCAGTTGGGTATAGCAGATGTTATAAGATGTTTTACTCAGATGAATGCGATGATTGTATTGATGTATGGTTTTCAAGGAATTGTTATAACTGCCAGAATTGTATCGGGTGTGTAAATTTAAGTGGAGCATCTCATTGTATTTTTAATGTTAAATATTCAAAAGAAGAATATGGGGAAATTATAAAAGATTTAGATTTAAAATCTTGGTCAAAAATACAAGAGCTCGGAAAAGAAGCTTTTAAATTTTGGCTCACAAAACCATACAGAGCGTATCATGGACATTCTCTTAGTTTTAATGTGACAGGAGATTATATATACACTTCCAAAAACTGTAAAGAATCCTATGTTTTAAACGGAGCAGAAGATTGTAAATACTGCCAGACAGTTACGGTAACACCCATAAAAGATTGTTATGATTATTCCGGATGGGGAGCAAATGCAAGTATGATTTACGAAAGTACTGTTGTCGGAGAAAATGCTAGCTCTGTATATTTTTCAAATGAATGCTGGCCTAATGTTATGGATTTACAATATTGTTCTTGGTCCTTTTCGGGTAAAAATAATTTTGGTTGTGTTAATTTGAAGAAAAAACAATATTGTATTTTAAACAAAGAAT
>Ga0172379_10010793_pt1 | contig 10994 bp, 17 predicted proteins | sample GrowelOW334metaG_FD_119756 | JGI IMG/M metagenome (GOLD analysis project Ga0172379, IMG submission 119756) | Groundwater microbial communities from an aquifer near a municipal landfill in Southern Ontario, Canada - Groundwater well OW334 metaG | ecosystem: Environmental > Aquatic > Deep... | reverse complement strand
CGCCGGTGCCTGGGCGGCCCGGAAGCAATTCTTTCATCTAGGCGCCCGGGGCGCCCCGGCACGGCGAAACAAGGTGTTCCGCGTGCAAATTCCTTGTCAGTTTGCGAAAGCAGGGCTAGCACCTGCCGAGTCGGACGCAACCTCCAGAGCATGCCGGAGGGTTGAGGCACGGTAAGGACCGTTTCCGTGCCTCCAGCTATGGCCGCGTCAGCCAGCCGGATCCGGCAGGACCACCGCCCACTTCGGGCGGAGTCCATGACCCGCGGGCGCCGGCAGCCGGCAGAGGAACCGCACGGGCGGGTCACCGGGCGCGACCGGCACGGGCAGCTCCAGCACGACCAGCGCCCGGTGCGGCCCGGGCGGAGCGTCGTGGATGATCCTCGTGCCGGCGGGCAGCTTCAGCATCCACCGGCTGCTGCCCTTCCACGTCTCGACCACCTCGACACCGAACCCCTCCAGGACCTTCCGGACGTGGCGGCCCACCTCGTCGACGACGGGGTGGCCCTCCTCCGTCGGCAGGTCGGTGTCGAGGCGCCCGCATCCGTCGGCCTCGAGGATCCTCCGGAACAGGTCCTCCAGCGCCAGGCGCATCTCCGGGAACCGCTGGCTGGTCCCTGCCACGCAACGGACCAGGCGGTCCCGCTCCTCCTGGATCAGCGACCGGATCTCGTCTTCGATGCTCATCGCCCTGCCTCCGATCCCGGCACGCCGGCCGCGTACTTCAGGTAGCCCTCGACGACGAAGTACAGGTCGCTGACCGTGCCGTCGGTGAAGTAGTTCAGGCTGTTCACGGTGGTGCGCACGGTGCGCCAGAAGACCACGTCCTTGCCGTAGATGTCGTAGACCTCGGCGTCCCCGGCGAACTTCCGCTGGAGCGGGAAGATGGCCGAGACCTGGGTGTAGACCCGCTCGTAGGCCGCGATGTCCGGGGCGAGCAGGTCCGCCCGGGTGTCGGTCGAGACCCGGCGCACCTGCACGTACCGCACGTTCGGGAAGCGGGCCGCGAAGCGCAGCAGCGGGAAGAACGAGGCCTCGTTGCAGCGGTTGAGCACGATGCTGATGCGGGGCCGGGCGGTCATCGGGATGATCCGCTCCCAGTCGGGCAGGTCGCGCCGGCCGACGATCATCCGCGTGGTCATCGGGTCGAGCGAGTGGATGCTGTACCCGGCGGACAGATCGCACTTGTTGATCGTGTCGAGGTGGCCGGCCGCCTCGTAGCCGTTCGTGCGCAGGCCGACCCGGAACCCTTCGGCATGCAGGTGGTCCACCAGGGCGTCGAGGTGCCGGTAGAGCAGCGAGTCGGTGTTCTGGCCGGTCACGTAGATCCTGTCCACGCCCTCCGCCCGGCACCTTGCCAGGAACTCCCCGAAGCGCTGCCACGCCGAGAAGTGCACCGCCGTCTGGTCGTGCTTCCCCAGCAGGTCCTTGATGTCCTTGCCGAGGCAGAAGAAGCAGTCGATGTTGCAGCGCCCCAGCAGGTTGATGTTCGCGAAGCTGTACGGGTCGCGTTCGCGGTTCTTCGCCGTGTTCGGAACCATCATGCTCCTCCATCCCCGTCCGGCCTGGTTGCCCAGGCCATCCATTCACGCGCCATCCCCTCGGCCAGTTCGATGCGCTCCTCACGGGTCAGGCGTGGGGCGGACTCGTACCAGCCGCGGTCCGCCGAGGCTCCCGGGTGCCCTTCAGGCAGCAGCTCGATCTGCGCCCCGTTGTCGTAGCCCTCGCGCAGTTCCCCCTCCTGGTCGTCGTCGGGGAAGACAAAGGTCAGCATCTTTTCCCGGGCGGAGATCCGCGTCCCGGTCGAGAGCACGAACTCGCTGTGATGTTCGTCGTACTGCATCACGCACCTCCCAGGATCCGCACGGCCTCTTCCATGTGCTCCGGCAGCAGGCCCACCATCGGATCGGGCCGCACCACGAAGGGCTCCAGGTCCGGCTCGCCACACGGGAACTCGTCGTCGAGGACCACGAAACGGCCCCGGTGCCCGACCTCCTCCCGCCACGCCCGGACCTCGTCCGCCCGGTGGTTGCCGGGCAGGCTGCTGTACGGCGCCGTGTCGACCACGGCGCCGGTGAAGCCGTGGTGGGCGAGGCAGTCCTGCACCCGCTCGAGGCCCCCGCGCCGCCGGCCCCAGGACGACGAGACCACTACGGCCGCGCCGGTGCGCCGCACGATCTCCTCGAGGAGCAGGACCTTCTCCGGCAGCAGCTCGCGCCACTTCGGCTTGCAGGGGGCGTGGATGCTCCAGATGTGGGGCAGGTTGTTGAGCACGCCGTCGACGTCGAGGAACAGGACCGGCTCGTCGGCCGAGCCTGCGGGATCATCGGGATTCCAGGTCACGGCGATCGACCGGAGCGAGGTGCGCGGGAATTCCGGTGCGGGATCCGGGAGCGTGAGCCTGCCGTCGCGATACGGGGTGCACATCGGGCGTTCCTTCCCGGGCCTACAGGCCCAGGTACTCCAGGTCCCGGAGCGTGAGGTGGTAGGTGTCCCCGTCCCGCAGGTTGCGCAGGATGGTGTCCAGGCGCCCGTGCTGGAGGTGTAGACTGCGGATGCTTGCCTCGAGGCCGGCGATCGTGTACCTCAGCATGGCCTGCTGGCTCCCGTCCTGCCTGCGGCGCGCGACCTCGACCTCATGTCCGATCTCACCGGCGTCCTGCTCGAGATCCTGCTGCTTCTTCACGCAGAGGCGCCGGACCTCCTCCCCGGGTCGCGCGAACTCCATCCTCGAGAACAACCCGCCGTCCGCATCCTGGTCCATCGCGCCACTCCTCCGCCGTCAACGCCCCGGGCGCCCTAGAACCCCAGGTAGTCGAGCTCCTTGAAGGAGAGCTTGTGCATCGACTGCCCCTCGATGTTGCGGACGATGAGCCCCAGGCGTGCGAGCTGGTCCTGCTCGTCCGCGATCGCCTCCTTCTCGGCCGCGATGTTGTTCACGACGCCCACCGCGATCGACCGGTCCTCCAGCAGGCCGCCGCCGCTCTTGATGGTGTAGAACTGCATCTGCATGCGCTGGTTGGCGGCGTGCAGCGCCTGCTGGAGCAGCTCGACCATGTCCGCGTCGCTGATCTCGTTCTCCTTGCAGATCCGCATGACCCGGGCCCGGCGGTCCTCGATCTTGGCCTTGATCGCCTCGATCCTGGCCGCCGCCTTCGTCCGGATCTCCTCGCCCATCCGCTGGAACACCAGGCCGTTGAACATCGCTTCGATCTCGATACCCTTCATCGCATCCTCCGTCATGGCCACGAGTCCGGCGGCATGGCCTCCCGCCCGGCGGCCGTCGCCCGCCTACGTCTCCTCCGCCTTCAACGCCCCGAGCGCGGCCTCCACGTACGCCAGCGCCTTCCCGCGGTCCAGGCGGTCCTGGAACGGCTCGCCTTCGACCGGATCGTCCACCGGCACCCGCACGCCGCTCTCGGCGTCGCACGAGCAGGCCGCCAGCACGACGGAGCCGCCGTGCGGGTCGGCCGGCTGGCAGGGGGCACCGATCTGCCGACCGGTCTCCCGCAGGACCCTGGCACAATCCGGCCCGAGGCCACCGGCAAGCGCCGGCCGGATGCCGGCGTGGAGCCACCGGCCGGTGGCATGTCCGAGCACGGCGGCCACCTTCCCCGGATCGATCCCCGTGCCCCGGCCGCCCGAGAGGTCGAGCAGGATGTGCTGGACCAGTCCCTCGAACCGGAGCGACCAGGCCAGCAGGCCGGCCTCTGCATCCCAGGGGGCGGCGTGATTGGCCTGCAGGATGATCTCCATCTCCGAGGGCGGATGGAAGCGGCGGATCTGCGCGATCTCGTCCGGCTCGGGGCGGACGACGTTCAACTGCACGCCGCCAGCCCACGGAAGGGCAGCGAGCAGCGACACGACCTGGCTGCCCAGGTGCGGCTCCCGGGAGTTGTAGTGCACGACGGGCCAGGCGCCCGCCTCGACCAGCGCCTCCACGAGGCGCCCGGCGGCCTCCAGGGTCGGGTAGCGCCGGTTCGTGGTGGACCGGCCGCACAGGGTCTTCCAGGACACCAGGACGCCGGCCATGAGCCGGCGATGGGGCGCCCGGGTGCGGACGATCGCCGCGGCCTGCCGGACCGTCTCGACGTCGTCCTCCGTGACGATGCCGGTGATGCCGACGTACGCGGCCGGCGGCCAGGCGGAAGCTGCAGGGGTCATGGGCGCTCCTCGTGCCGGGGTGGACCGGACCGGGCGATCCTACCCGGGCCATGGCGCCGCTGTCCAGCGGAAAGCGCGGCCGCGCCCCTACGTGCCGAGCAGGTCCCGCATGGGCCGCCAGCGGAAGCCCGCGGCGTCGTAGTACCAGATCGCCGCCCGCAGCGGCACCGGTGCATCGCAGAGGATCTCGGCGCCCGGACCGAGGCCGAGGTGGTAGCTGAAGGGCCACCCGGGATGGGCGATGTCATACGCGGAAGATTCGATCTCGATCCCGCTCGCCGGATCGAGGCTGAAGTCGTCGCCGAAGACCCAGTCCGAGTCGCCGTGCGGGAGCGCCTGCAGGCAGGCCTCCGCGTGCGGCCAGAGCGCCCGTACCCGCTCGCGTAGCCGCCCCCCCTCCTCGAGGGGCATCGGGGAGAAGCTGTCGGCCCAGGCCTGCAGGAAGGTCGTGATCGCCGCCGGGTCGCGCAGGGTCAGGCATTCCGCATAGGCACGCAGCCGCCGCCCCCAGGCCTGCCAGGGCATCCCGTGCCGGTGGACGGCGGTGAGCCGTTTGTACATCTCCAGCAGGTCGAAGGGCCGCAGACGGATCTGCCCCAGGCCGGCCAGCACCCCGAGCGGGTAGACCACCGCCGGCAGCAGGTGCCGGTGCTTCCGGCCGTGCCACGGGCGGGCCGGGGCGAAGAACAGGTACCGGTCGTCGCCGGCCATGCGGTCGAGGCTCGTGAAGCTGACCCGGCGGTCGATCCCCTCCTCCGCCTTGCGCTCCTGGCGCCGCTGCCGGGAGGGGAGCAGCACGGCGCCCCGCCGGACGAGGTCCTCGAAGGCCGCGGCCTGCGGGCCGTACGGCTCCAGCACCTGCAGGCCCATCAGCTCGTGGAAGCAGAGCTGGCCCGAGGGATCCCAGGGGAAGCCGTCGTCGTCGAGGATCCGGATGCCCGCGGTGGCCATGACCCATTGTGGCCCGGGGACGGGCCGTCGTCGAGCGGTCCCGGTGGCGCATCGGTGCGGGGCGTGCCACGCTTACCGCATCATGCCGGTGCGCACGACCCGCCAGGAGCCCTCCGTCGCCACCCGGCTGCGCCACCTGCGCGCCTATCTCGCCGCGGGCGTGCAGGCGTCGGACTTCCTCCCCGACCTCCCGCGGTTCCTGGACTGGCTGGACGGGGAGGACGGGGAGGAGCACCCCCTGCTGGATCTCGCCGAGGAGGACCTGCCGGCCCCGGTGCTCTTCAGCCGGCCCTGGATCGCCGATCGCCGGACCTGGCTCGTGCACCTGACCGACGTGCCGGAGAAGATCGCGCGCGAGGGCTTCACGCGCGGCGAGACCGACCGGACGCGGCTCGGGGGCACGACGGACCGGTTCGGCACGGGATTGTACGGCGGCTTCGGCGAGGAAGGCCCCGGGTGGAACTTCGCCTACCTCGCCAGGGATGTCGTCCGGGGCCGCTTCGAGGGCTCCTGGGGAACGGGCGCCGTCGTCTTCCAGGCACCCGCGGTCGTCGCCCACCACGAGACCGGCGCGGCCGACTACGCGATGTTCTGGGGCCCGGCCGTGCGCCGGATGGTCCCGGTGGGCTGCGGCCACGGCCACCTGGACTGCTTCGTGGCCGACGCGCGGGACGACGGCCGGCTGCGCTGCAGCCGGATGCCGCTGCCTCCTACGGTCGCCTGGATCATCGGCGCCGTGGAGGAGGGACAGCGCGGCGTGCTGCGTGCCGTGGCCGCGCCGGACCGGCGGCCGTAGCCGGGTCCGGCCGGCCTGACGCTGCCTTTCACTCCTGCAATGCATGCCTTTCACTCCTGCAGCCTGGCGTCTTGGACATAGCGGCTATGCCCCCGAAAACATTGATGTTTTCGGGCGTGCCGGGCCTGGCACGGTTGCTGCAAACCAGCCCGACCATGGCAACGCATCCGCTGGCCCGCTCGTCGGAGGAATACGGCCTTCCGCCGGCCGATCTCGGCCGGTGGGAGGCACGTATGACGATCGCCGCAGTGCGGATGGCCGCACTGGGCTCCGAGGCACAGCGCGATGAACTGCGTGCTTCCGGGGACCTGCCCCCGGCGCCGCAGTACGCGACCGCAGGTGCCTACGTGGCCGCCTGCGGGCGGATCAACCCCGCCCTCCGTGGTCACAGCCGCGGAGGGACGGTAGACGGCCGGCTGGTAGCGGCCGGCTGGAACCGGTGCCCGCCCCGCGAGTGGGTGGGCAGTTTCGCGGCGTTCCGGGCCTGGTGGAACGCCGCGGTGGCCCGGCCCGACATCATCGGGTCGAGCCACAACAACCTCTCCCCCGAGGCGGCGGGGGAGTGCTTCCTGCTCGGGCTCCGCCCCGGGCAGGCGATCCCGGACTGCTGGCTCCGCCAGGTCCGGAACAGGGACGGCCGGGTAGTCCCGCGCCGGGTGCGGGCGGTATTGCGCCTGCGCCGATCGGCGTGGGCGCCTCCGTCCCACGTCGGGGTCCGGACGCTGGAGCGCCTCGCGGCGCTCGGATCGGCGTTCCTGTCCGTGGCATGGGCCACGGGCCACCGGGTACTGACCCCGGAGGGGCGGGTCGACTGGGCGGCCGTCGAAGCCGTCCAGGCGCTCTGGACCGCCCTCCCGCGCACGGAACTCCGGGCGCTGGGCATCCCGTCCCGGGACTGGATCGAGGCCCTCCGTCCCGGATCCGGGATCCGGGACGTGTTGGCGATCCGGGCCGGATACGGCCTGGCGGGTGCAGCATGCCGGTGCATGCTCCGTAAGGGGCATCCGGCCGAAGTCCTGGCGATCCTGCGCCGGCACCCGAAGCAGGCAACCTGCTGGACCGCCTGGCAAGCGGTCCTGGCAGCGTCCCCGGCGGGGATCGCCCCGCCACTAGCGAAGTGCATGCTGGGCCAGCCGCCACCCGACGGGGTGACGGCCTGGCAGCCGGGATGGCCCGGGCCGGGCAGCTACACAGAGGCTGCCTCGATGTGGCCGCTCATCGGGGCAGCGTGGCTGTCGCTGCCGCTGGCCGCGCTGGCAGTGCACCTGGTCCCGGTGTGCTGCTTCGGGCTGATCGCCAGCACCCCGGAGGGGGAGCCCGGCCAGTACCTGGCCGCGCTCCAGGAACTGCACCTCCGGGGATTCCCGGCAGCGCAATGCCGCTGGATCGGCAGCGGCGACGCCGTCCCCCTGCGAAGGCTCCTGAAGGCCCCATGGGCGAAACGGGGCCTGGCGCTAGCCGGTGGCCTCGACGGGCCGTCGACCTATTACTCCGTGATCCTGCTAGGGCAGGCCGCGGAGTGGGGATCGCTCCCCGTGTCCGTCCATTCCTGGGACGAGGCACGGGAGTGGGCCGACGCGCTCCTGGCCGCGCACGGCCAGGCCCAGCCGGGCGGCCGGAGCCCGGCTTCCGACCGGTCCCGCTGCCGTGCCCGGGATCGCCTCGCCCAGCAGGACCCTGCCTGGGCGATCCAGGCGTACCCCCACGAGTACGCACGGGGGAGGCGGATCGCCCCCGTGCTGCGGGCGGTGATCGACGAGATCACCACCCGCCTGGAGACCAGGGAGACCGTCCTGGTGCACGGCCGGGACGGGGAGCTGCTATTCCGCCTGCTCCAGCGGAGGGGGACGAAAGGCGACCTGCGGTACGCCGTCACCAGCCGGCCGCTAACGACGGGGGGAAGTGGCGGCGAAGCGCACGAGGCCTACCTCGCGCGTGTCCTCCCCCGGGAGGTCCCGGCAGTCCACGTGGACACCGGGTTCGCCGGATCGATCCCCCGGTGGATGGCCACGCGGGGATGGACCGTCCGGGCGATCCGGATGGTCTCGGCCACCTCCCCGGCCGAACAGTTTTCCCAGCCGTCGGAATACCAGTCCGGCCTGCGCGACCTGGTGTTAGGAGATCTGGAGCACGCGGCACAGCGCCACGAGCTCCCGACCGCGTGGCCGGGGCTGTCCTACGCCGAGGACAGCCCGGGGTTCTGGGCACGGCTCTACGGAGTCGAGGCTGTGCTGGGAGGTGATCGATGATCCCCGCCGACCCCTCCCGGTGGGGAGAGTGGATCGCGCGGATCACCGGACCCGTGCTGGCAGCGGAGACCGCTGCCAGTCAAACAACTGAAGGCGAGACCAGCCCCGGTCCCTGGGGCTGGTCTACACGCGCGCAGACGGCTGCGACAGCCGTCCGGTCGGCTGCCATGGCAGCCGACCCCGAGATCGCACTGGCATTCTGCCTGCGTGACGTGCTCGGTCAGGGGTACCGGAGCCAGCAGGCCCGGGAACTGGCAGAACGCCGGGTTGTCCGTCTGCGCAGAAGGGGTGGCGCATGACACGCCCCCGCAGGTGCCTGGACCTGGCCGTGTCCGACCAGGCACTCGCCCCCGGTGCCGAGCCGGAGATCGAGTACGCTGTCATGCGTCCGGACGGCGACCTCCGGATCGCCGTGGACCCGGGTGACCGCTGCACCCTGGTCCACGCAGTACCGCGGGGGGCGTGGGCGCCCACGAGCCGGAGGGTCGCATGACGACTCCGGAAACAATCCAGGCCCTCCGGGCGCTGGCGGCCCCCGGCTCAGGGGCCACGGATGCGGAGCGAGGAAATGCGCTCCGCATGCTGGAGCGCCGGCTCGCGAAGAAAACGTTCACAGGTCCTACCAGCATCACTGGCGGGACCTGGTTGTACGAGGTGGTCGTGCGCAGGGTCGCCACTGCGGCCGGCGGCCACCTCGTAGCCTACCTGACCGTACCCCGGAACCATCCGTGGTACGGCAGGAACTGCGACCACGTGAATGCGTCGTCGAGGGGTACGACGCACTTCACGTGGTCGGACGACCACGTACCCCATGGTTCGTCCGTCGAGGGCTGGGTCCTGGGATGCGACTGGTCGATGTACCCGGAAACGACCCCGAAGGAGGCGCTGGCGGAGATGCGCGAGCAGATCCGCCAGGCGCCGTCTCCGCCCAGGAAGGAACTCCCGTGATCCGTCTGGGCACCGGCTCCCGCCGCGAAGCGTGGCTCCGTGAGGATGGTCTCGTGGCGCTGCGTGCCCGGCCGGGAGCGATCATCACGGCGGCGGAGTGGGCCGCCCACGCCGTCCGCCTGCGCTGGTGCATGGATCTTGGACTCCGCGTGCCCCGGGTCCACGAGGTCAGGCCAGATGGCCTGCTCGTGGACCGCGTCCCGGGACCGAGCATGCGCGAGGTGCAACGTGCAGGCCGGCTGTCCCCGGTGCAGGGGCGCGCCCTCCAGGCGCTCGTGCATGCGATGGTCGCCCACGCCACCTACGTGGGCGACCTGAACCCACGCAACCTGGTCTGGCACCAGGGTGCGTGGTGGATCATCGACTGCGGGGCACTCCGCCAGCCCCGCAGCGCGGAGTACATCCGCAGGAAGATGGCGAAGAAATGGAAGCGCTCGTGAGCCCCCACGGCCATCTGGACTGCTTCGTGGCCGACGCGCGGGACGACGGCCGTAGCCGGGTCCGGCCGGTTCCCGGGCGCCGGGCCTTCCCAACGCCCCCGGCCGGTGCTATCCTGGCACGTAGAGGCACACCATGGCGCGCATCCCCCTCCCCAGCCGCGACCAGGTCGCGGACTTCGTCCGCCGCATCCCCCGCCACCTGCACACGGCCCGCGACGGCCTGATCGTCGGCGGGCAGAAGTGCATCGAGTTCGCCCGGACGATCGACCACCTGGTCGACTCCGCCAACCAGGCGATGCGGATCGCCCAGGCGATCCACGAGGGCCGGTTCAAGATCGAGGAGAAGGACGAGTCCCGGGACAAGGACCGCTAGGCCGGGTCCTCTTCCGGTTGCCCGGCCGGCTCCGGCTCCGGCTCCCGGGCGGCCTCGCCGGCACCTTCCGCCGCCGGCCCCGGGGGCATCATCTTCGCCATCTGTTCGGCCAGCTCCTGGCGGACGCGGACCAGCATCGGCCCGACGCCGGCCAGTGCCTCGTCGAGCGCCGCCCGGACCTCCGCGGGCGTCCCGGGGGACCACTGGACGCCTTCGGCGCCGACCTGCACGCCGATCGGAGGCCGGCCCTTCCCCGTCCGGCGACCCGGGCGGCACAGGTGCGTCTCGAGCGCCTGGAGGCAGTCCCGGGACGAGGCGAAGCGGAACGAGAGCCGGGCCACCCCCAGCTCCTCGCCGATCTCGAGGACCACGCGCCCGGTCAGTCGTCCGGGCAGGGTGCCTTCGGGGGTGAAGACCCAGGCGAGCAGGCCGGGGGTCACCTGGCCGGCGTAGGCGCAGGCCTGGCCGTGGAGGCGGACGGGGACGAGCCCCTTCTTCGCGAAGGCGCGGGTGACGGGGACGTACTGCGGGATGCGAGGCGGCACGACGGACCTCCTGGTAGGATGGTCCAGGCTACCAGGGACGGGCGGGGCGCACAAGCACGCTAGCGGACCGGCCGCCCGTAGACGAACAGCGACTTCAGGAAGGCGCCGGTCGAGGCGAAGCGGTGCTGCAGGATCGGCCGGCCGGCGGGCCCGGGGGCCAGCTCGGAGACGACCGGCGTGGACATCCGCCGGGGCAGGCGCCCCCGGTCGGTAGCGACGACGAGCCACAGGCCGCGCGCGGGCGGACCGACGCGGCCGGCGTAGGCGAGGGTGCCGTCGCCGACGTGCATGGGCACGAGGCCGTGGGCGGCGAAGGCGCGGGTGATGGCGGCGGACTGCGGGATCTTCGTGGCCATGGCCACAGTGTGCCACGGCCGGGGCCGGGAGGCACGCTCAGGCGCGCCGCTCCCAGACCTTCCCAGAGATCGGGGGGGTCGGATCCGCGGGGAGTGCCGGGCGTGCCGCGGGCAGGGGTGTCCACGGCTCGTGGCGGGCCAGGACCTCGGGGCTGTTGGACGGCGGGGCAGGGGT
>Ga0172379_10010792_pt1 | contig 10995 bp, 8 predicted proteins | sample GrowelOW334metaG_FD_119756 | JGI IMG/M metagenome (GOLD analysis project Ga0172379, IMG submission 119756) | Groundwater microbial communities from an aquifer near a municipal landfill in Southern Ontario, Canada - Groundwater well OW334 metaG | ecosystem: Environmental > Aquatic > Deep... | reverse complement strand
TTCATGCGTTTTCCTCCTTGTACCCGTCAGGGTAAAATTCTATTTCGGAAGGACTATCTTTATCGAGAGTGGTCCTAATTATTTTGTCCGAAACCGACTCCGGTGTTAAATAGTTTTTACCTATTTTTTGAAGATCTAATTTACGAGTGACCCCCCCCGTCCCAAAACCAGTCATAACACTCCCCAATGTCAAAAGCTGAAATTTAATTTTCTTACCTTTAAATTCTTTTGCCAAAGATAAAGTTAGACCTCTCAAACCAAATTTTGAAGAACAGTAGGCTGATCTACCGACTGTTGGCATCACGCCCATACCCGATCCAACGTTAAAAACTAACGGAGCATCCGAGATTTGCAATAGATTTATTAGTTTTTTTGTTAAATAAAAAGGTGCGGTCAGATTTAAATTTAATGAAAGATTCCATTCTTCAATCGTCAAATCTTCAATTTTTTTGTAAATACCAACTCCAGCAATGTTATATAAAAAATCAATCCTCTTAAATTTACTTGACAGATTAGAACAAAATTTATTAATTTCCTGTGTGTTAGTTAGATCTATAGAAAAATATTCACCCTTATCCTGATTGACAAATAGCCCTAAATCGGAGTTTAGATTTTTGTTTATATCTATCATAATGCAAAAAACTTGATTTTCGACTAAACGTTTAATTAAGGCGCTACCAATACCGCCACACGCCCCGGTAACTACAGCTATCTTATTTTTTAACTTAATATTTTTCATTTTTTATTTGTAATATATTTATAATAAGCGATTGGAAAATGCATTGCGGAAAAGAATGACCAGAGAAATCCATTAGCGCCGTCCAAAATACCTAAATGACGAAAATAGAGGTTTATAAAAGTGAACAATGGACGATAAACAGTGAACAGGAAAAAAGAACCAAAATTCTGGGGCAATTTTTGGGACCTCAACTCTTCTGCATGCAGATCAGTGTAACGATTTAACCGACTTAGATATCTTTTTAGTGTTGGAGAATCATAATGTAAAAGATTACCTGAGAGCCAAGAAGCTTCCCCATCAAGACTTATTTGTTCATGAACCGACTTTTGGGGAAAATAAGCCTTTCCGTTTTTGATCAAACGTATCACTCCATCCGGATAGACTCCGGCGTGTATTAAAGGCTTACCCAAAAACATGTTTAAACGTGGAATAAAGTAACCAACAATCTCCCCGGTTGTCTTTCCAATTTTACCATCACGTTCCTCTATTAGTTTTTGGTGACGTTCAAATAATCTGCTGTGAACAGCGGGCGGTGAACCGTGAACTGTGGAGGAAATTTCATAAGCCAGCCCGGGGGTAACCACTTCGTCCGCATCAAGTTGAAGTACCCATTCCCCTTTAGCTTTCTCCAGTGCTTTTTGCTTAGTTATGTGAAAAATGTCATGATGTGGTTCTAAAGTTACTTTTGCTCCGAATTTTTTGGCTATTTCAGTTGTTTTATCAGTTGAATATTCATCAACTACGATGATCTCGTCGGCAATGTTTTTAACAGATTCCAAACACCGACCAATATTTTCCTCCTCATTTCTTGTTGCCAGTACCACAGATAATTTCATATTATAAATTTCCACTAACTAAATAGAACGCATCCGTCCCATCCGGATATTTTATCAGTTTTTTGACATCAAAATTGGATTTGTACCTTAAACCGGTATAATAGCTAGGAGTAATCACATACAAAATATCAGCCGAGGGGTAGCTTTCTATTGGATCCCAATTACCAAAATTGTATTTACCAAACGATGAAACAGTGTTGTAACTTTTAGCTTCAGTCTTGTCGTACTTAACGGATTTTAAAAGTGTAGGAAGTGGCACCTTAAGATAGTAAAGGAAAAATATATACGGCTGTTGTCTAATTTTATCGACATAAACATATGTATAAGCCGGGTGCTTCAGTGCAAAAAGCGCCGAATCTTTCATCCCGTATTGCCATTCAATAGCCTCTTTTTTTGGATACTCTGTAAAATAATATTTGAGATAATTGGCAGTTTCCCAACCCAACGATAACAAGATAACAATCGCCAAGCCAATTTTAAACCCCATCTTTCTCGGTACGGAAATTAAAGTGACAGCTCCAATTGCAGAAAAAATAAGCACAGGCCCAAGCATAAATATCCCCCTGGTTGCGCCAGGTTCAAGAGCTGAAACCGCACCAGGAATTGGCGACAAAGCCAACCAAGAAATTAGTACCAAAAGAGGCTTCCACCTTTTTTTGACAATCAGCATGGCAAGGCCGATCAAAGACAAAACTAAATCAATTTTGTAAAATTCTCCAATCACCTTTACAGATCCCCTGGAACTTTGGTCTCCATTTTTAAACAAATACGAATATGTAAAATATTGTTTATAATTATTTACAATTGTTCCAACTTCGCCCCCGTATTTTTTAGTAACATCCTCCGAAAACTTTGTTTGATTAATTCTGGCAAAGCCCAAAATTCTTGGCTCTTTTATCACAAATCCTACAAATAGTAGAACTACAAAGGCGGACCAAATTAGAATCTTCTTGTCTTTAATTAAATCTTTAAAATTAAGAATGCAAAGAAGAAAAACAACAGGAGGAACTACAACTTTTGCAGAATGATATGAGAAAAAACTCAAACCAAATGATGCGAAAGACAAAGGAACCAGCCATTTGTTTTTATTGATACCTGAATAAAAAAACGCCAGACCCAGGATAAAGAAAAACAATGCAAAGTTCGCTTCCCAAAGGCCTCTTGAAAAATGTATCGCGTAAGGTGAAACCGCCAAAAACAGTGCAGAAAAAATGCCAGCCAATTCACTCTTTAATAATTTTCTAACAAGAAAGAAAAATGCAGCTACGGTAAACACACCGATGGCGGCACTACTTGATCTTGTTGAAAAATCAGATAAACCAAATATTTTTACTACTAAAGCCGTTATATAAATGTGGACCGGATGTTTATCATCTCCAAAATTTTTGAACACGATTGGAAATTTATTTCCATACTCATCGGCTCCCCAGTTTGCAATAGTATAGGCATTGTAACCCGCAGCAATTTCATCCCAGTTAAGAGACGACGGAACTTGATCAAGTTTGTAAAACCTAAGAACTCCAGCAAGAATTAATATCGAAGCTAAAATTATTAAAGTTATCTTTTTCATTTTATAAACTGAAATCCGTTAAAAGACTTAACTGTAGAAAATCCCCAATCATTAACAGGGTTAAGTTTTACTTCGCTTCGAAATTTTTCCGGTGGGTACTTGAGATAATATAAGGCGAAAATGTATGGTTGTGCATATTTATCTGTAACAATTCCACTTTTTTGGTGTAAAAATATTTCTTTATATTGGTACTGCCAATCACTTGCCGTTTCTTTTGAATATTTTGTAATAAAATCTGTCATATATAATTCGAATGACAAATAGTAGGCCGTCAGAACAACAAACAATATTACTCCACTAATTTTTCTGAAATTTTCTCTCAAAAATATTACCCCAAATGCTGCAATAATAGCAAAGGATGGGGCGGCAAGAAGTGATCTTAAGGCGTGAGGCGACTCCTTAGTTAAGGCAGCTGGGATTGGAGCGATTAAGAGTGTTATTAAAGGTAAATAATAAATAGCTTTCTTGCTTTTAAATATCGCAATTAAACCGGCAATGATTAAAGGAATTTCAAACCAATAAAGTTGCCCATGTCCAGGAATCTGGCTCCTGGGATTGGAATCTCCGTTAATAAATAAAAATTTTGGATCAAAATGGGAAAAATAATTTTTAACAAAAGCTAGCTTACCAGAAACTTCAACCTGTGCAAAACGAGCACCCCCAGCATCAAATTTATAAAGTCTATAAACAGGAATTAAACTTGATACAAATATCAGTCCCGATACAAAAATCAAAATCCATTCGTTTTTCAATTTTACCAAATCACGATATCGATATGTAAAAAGTGGGATGAGCCAAATGGGGATGATAATCCTAAAAGAATTGTAACTATAAAATGATGCAATAAAACCAACTGCGGCTGCCAATAAATAATATTTACTTTTATCAGCTAACAAGAAAAGGTAAGTTCCGAGTAAAAAGAAGAAAAGTCCGGCAGTTGCCTCATACCCGGTTCTTGAAAAAATAAAAAACCAGGGAGATAAGGTCAAAATAAAACTCGCCAAAATTGAAACCCACTTTTTGCCTGTAATTTTTTTAGTTAGCAAATAAACAATTGCTAATGTCCCGAGTGAATAAAAAACAGCAGGAAGTCTCACTGCATATTCATTAAGACCAATTGCCTTAACAAATAATGCGACCGAATATATATAGACAGGAAGTTTAAATTCTCCGAATGCACGAAAATGTAAGGGAAGAGTTTCTCCCCATTCGTCCTTTAGGTCAGTAGCAATTGAAAAAGCATTGTAACCTATTGAAGCTTCATCCCAATAAACGGAGGCTGGTATTTCAGCAATTTTATATAGCCTAGAAGCCAAAAAAAGTATTAATACAAAAACAAAGATAAGTTTACCTCGCATTTTTTGCAACTATTTCAAATGCCCCTACCCCATTCAAAAAATTGACTTTCAAAAGTTTTGGTAAATTTTCTGGAAAATCTCCGGGCTTACCTATAAACAATATTTTTTTATCGGAGTTGGCATTAATAATATCTTGGTAATGAGTGCCAGTATCTCCAAGGTCAGGAAAGTAAAACTTATCAAACTTTGATACCCATACCCACTGATAGGCTTCGTAGCGATTAAGATTCGGATCGTTCTGGTATCTGTCCGGGTCCCAATTCAAGAAAAATAGTGTAAACATATGGGGTTCTCCGTATGCCCTACTAAAGACAATCATGTCGTAGTCTTTATAGTTGTCTTTTATATAACCGACCACCTGGTTATATCCATATTGCCAATCACGAGAATAAAGTTTTGGATAAACATTGTAATAGTTGTTTAAATATCCTTTAAAACTAATTGAAAATATAGACACAGAAATGACCGCTATTGTCCAATAAATTATTTTTTTCTGTTTAAAAATCTTTAGTACTTCATAAAACCCTAAAGCAGTAAGCATCTGGTACGGGACTACTGCCAAAAGAGTTCTAAGTGCATTGGGAATACTGTCCACCGTCACAGATACTGGGACAAACGTCAAAAGAAGCCATGAGATAAGAAGCCCTCTCCATTTGTTTTTATTTCTAAACAAAAAATACAGACCAATCAAAATAAAAGGGGCCTGGACAATATAAAGCTCTCCAATACCCTGTACATGGTGCTGTTTATGTCCCGCACCATTCACAAATAAAAAGTCCGGAGTAAAGTGGCTTAGATAATTTCCAGCAAAAACATAAACATAATGTGTAACTTTGTTATGAATTAGACGGGGAAGAGGTTCTGGAAAATGAGTGCTGCCTCTTGCTTCATTTATTCTAAGTACAAAACCAGGGTCATCCCCAATGCTAACAAGTTTCAGTCTTACGGTTGCCTCTCCACTGATCCAAAAGTTTACTAGAGGGATCATAGACACTATAAAAATGGATAAACCTAAAACAAGGATCTTAAAATTTTTCAAAACTTCTTTTCTGTAAATAAAAAATAGTGTCAGTAAAAATAGGGGTGTAAAAACTCTCGCCGCATTGTAAGTATAAATTGAAATTACGAATGGTATTATCGACCACAACCAGTATTTTTTGTTTTCAAATCCTTTGACAAAAAACCATGCACCTATAACCACCCAAAAAACAGAAAAAGACGATTCAAACGATGCTCTGGTTAGTTGTATGTGCCACGGAGATGTCGCTAGTAAAAAAGATGACAATATAGCGATCCATTCGTTATCAAACACCTTTCTGGCCAGAAAATATAGCATTAGGACTGTTAAGGTCCCATATATCACCGGTGTAATCCTAACCCCAAACTCATTTAGACCAAAAATGGCAATACCTGGAATGGAAGCGTAAATTTGAGCCGGAAGTTTATATTCGCCGTACGATCTAAAATGCACAGGCATTACCTTACCCCATTCGTCCCTACCTGTTTTTAGTATCGAATAAGCATTGTAACCGATTGAAGCTTCGTCCCAATTAAGAGATGGTGGATCCCCTGTAACTTTATAAAACCTTAAAGCAAGGGCCAAAGTTACTATCAAAAACAGAAATATATATTTAATTTTATTATTCATTTAAAACAAATAAACGCCAGATAAACGGAAAGTGAATTCTGGAAAGAACAGTCGTCGGAACCATTCCACACGTCTTACTTTGGCATTCCAATTCAAATGCGTTATAAATATATTTAATATTAAACCACATTCCAAAAACTATTACGCCAATAACTACAACTTTGGAAATGGATTTCAGCCACTTATTGTTAAAAATAGTAGCTGCCAGAGACGGAAGCATTAGTGAAGAAAATACCAATCGATAAGTGTCAGGCAAAACACTCGGCCTAAAAGCGTTAACCAAAAGTGTCCGGCTTCCAAGTAGCATTCCCGTTGCAAAAAAAGTAGTGAAGAGATTAACGTTATCTATTAAATATTTTAATCCCCAGGCACCGAGAATTGCCAAAAAAGGATAGCTTGGATATCTATACCAAGCAAGAAGATCGCTCTCGCCTCCCGTAAGCATCACAACAGCGACAGAAAACACAAAAGGGATTGTGACAAAACGCCTTATATCGTCTTTTGCTGTAAGAATAAAATACATCGCCGAAACAAGACAAAACACAAACCAGCTATCTTTAAATATTGCCGTATCCACCGCGGGGGTAATCAAAAACCAAGTTAAACTTCCAAAACCGGTCGGGCGATGTGATTGAACATTGTAAATAAGTTTAAAAATTTCCGCGTCATAATGCATTCCATACAGAAAATAGGCGGCAATAAATGGCAATGTAGCCACAACCAAATAAAAACAGTATTTGAGAGCAGTTTTTATTTTATTAATTTTATATAGTTTTATAAAAGTAAAATATAATGCCAAAAGAATAAGAATATAACCGGTTGGTTTAGAAAGCCCGGCAATCCCGATTAAAAAAGGAATCGGGGCGATAAACCAGAAACTCGGCTTCTGCCAAAATAGCATCAGTAAATAGACCATCAAAACCAGCAGGAATGCTATCAATGTCTCCGGCATAGCCGTACGTGACGCAAATACCATAATTGGAATTGTTCCATACATGCTCATGGCTAGTATTCCCTGCCAAAAACCTCCAATCTTTTTTGCTATCAAAAATATAAGAATTGAGGTAATCGTACTAATCAAAACCATTGGTATCCTGATATATGACGAGGGAATAAAGTCGTTTCTATTTGCCCCACTGATGTGAGCAAACCAACCAACTAAAAGCGAAAATAAAGGTGGCTCATCAAGCCATGGTTTATAAAGAGTAACGCTAGCTTTTGGAGATCCACCTTTATAACCAACCTCCCCTTTATAAACCTCAGCCCTGTCGGGATATGGCAAGGTCGACCAAGAAACAGGGGTACCAGTCTCAATCAAATTAATTCCACTCCAGGCATACAACATCTCATCGAGATGGTTTGAAGTTGGAACTCTTTCATAATTATGAGCTCGAAGGACAAAAGTAAATGATAAAACTATTAAAAAAACGATTACCTTAAAATATGGCAACCGGTGTAAACCTTTCTTGGTAATCATTTATCAGTAATCACGACATTTCCAAAAACCTTGGGGAACTTTCCATATTGAGAAATAACAAGATTTGGATCTACTTTTGCATATGCTTCATAGGCATATTCAATGTTGTCAATTTTTTTGGTCGATAACGTAATAGTTCGATTTTTGTCAGGACTGTTTAGTGCAGACACGGCCACTTTCTTTGCTTCCGCAGACCAAAAGGCTGCAAATTTATTCGGTGATAAAAAGTAAATTCTCTGCAGTACAAAAACCATTTGAACAATCATTAAAAATACAGATATCAAAACAAACTTTTTGGGAAGATTAGATAAAGCATAAGAAGTAATAACGATAAATGGAAGAAGCATCAAGGCATTCCTAAGCCCATGTGCATCGTTCAAAAACATTGTGGCAAGTGGGGTTATCAAAATCCAGGAAAGAAGAAGGATTAACGGTTTTTTTTCTTTCTTCCAAAGATTAAAAATTCCAACTAATAGAAGTGGTAACTCTATCAAATAAAGCATTCCCAATTCCCCGGGGTTATGCCTTGGGTTGCCATCCCCTCTTACGTACAAAAAATTTGTGGAAAGATTTTCTGTGTAATTATCCAGTAGAATTCGAAAATACTGTAATGGTTTATTGTAAAAAATTGGTTTCAGATAGTTAGGAAGAGTTGAATCGTTTCTTTCTTCGTTAACTAGTTGGATAACCTGTTGTTTTAAACTAGCATCTGAAAAAATATTTATATTTAAAAACCTCTGTTCACTCACACCCTTAAACGTTTCTCTAACTGCCAAACCGCCAAAAAGGGCCAATATAACCAAAGAGACTAGAAAAATTTTATTTTTCACCACGTTTTTGATTCCGTTAAACCAGATAAGAACGAAAAAGATCAGGGGAAGGGTTAATTTAAATGTTGGATAGGTAAAAATAGTAAAGCCCCAGGCTATCGCCCACGGTATATATTTACCATAAAGAAATGTGGTAATCCCTAAAAGCGCCAAGAATAAGGCAAAATGTGCCTCAAACCCACCTCTTGCCAAATAAATATCCCAAATTGAAATGGAAGTTAAAAAGCTCGCGACAAGTCCAATTTTTTGTCCCAAAAGTTTTTTTCCCAAGAAGTACATCAAAACTATTATTCCTAACGAAGAAAGAACAGAGAGACTTCTTATTCCCAATTCTGTTGGTCCAAATAGATAAACAAAGGGAACTGAGGCGTAAATATAACCCCCAGGACGCCCTGCGCCCATTTTAAAAGTTAAAGGAAGCGTCTGACCGGTAGAATCCTTACCTGTTTTTAGAATGGAATACGTGTCGTAAACCGTTGTCAGTTCGTCTCCGTACATTGGAAGACTTGTCAATTTATATACCCGAAGCAAAAAACCAACCACTAAAACCCCCAAAAGAATAAGAATAGATTTACGAGCCATATAACCATTATATAGTATAATTTACCCATGGAGAAAATATTAATGGGAGGCATCGTTTCGTTTACCGCCTTCACCCTTATCTCCTACATTCTAATTGTATTAAATGTTCCATTTTTGATTATTCCACTTACAATTATCGCAATAATATTTGGGGCCAAACCGTTAGTGAGGGAAATAAAACAAATAAAAATCAAATTTGATAAAGCTACGGTTATAACTATCATTGTTTTTGCGATCGGGATCATTGGGCAGCTCCTTGTAATTTCACCTAGCGGAATATTGAAAAACGGAGACCTATTGTTTTGGTCAGCACATGGACACGACGGGACATGGCACGTTGCACTAATGGAAGAGATTAAAAAAGGATACCCTTTCCAAAACCCTGTTTTTGCCGGCGAGAAACTAGTTAATTATCATTTCTTTTCTGATATCGCCCCAGCCATTGTCTCCAAGTATTTGCCAGTCTCCGATCTAAGTTTATATTTTAGAATTTTTCCGTTCATATACTCTCTATTCTTGGGTGCTTCTGCCTTTTATCTAACCCGTAAAATCACAAATAATTTTGGTGCATCTATTTGGGCTACAATCTTTACATATTTTGCCGGAAGCTTTGGTTTTATGGTTACCTACCTAAAAAATAAAACTATTGGGGGAGAAAGTATTTTTTGGGCAACCCAGCCCCAAAGTTCAAGTGGAAACCCACCCCAAATAATTTCAAATTTTCTGGTTTTGACCGCCCTTTATTTTTTAATTGAACTCATACAGAAAAAGAAGAGCAAATCTATTTTTGCAATTTGCGTTCTTCTTTTCGGGACAATTTCAGCATTCAAAATTTATGCAGGTGTGGTACTTTTGGGAGCGCTAGGTATTATCGGTATCTGGCAAGTACTTAAAGAGAGAAACTTTCAACTTTTGATTCTTACAATTCTTAGCGGAATACTCGCAGCCCTTCTTTATTTTCCAAATGCCTCCGCATCGGTTTCCTTTTTCGTTTTCCAACCTTGGTGGTATATTCGCACAATGATTGTCGAGCCCTCCCGTCTAAATCTAATTGACTGGGAATTGAGACGCCAAACTTATATTTACGAAAGCAATTGGAAAAGAGTAATTTTTCTTGAGGGATTGGGTTTTTTGATATTTTTCTTTGGAAACCTAGGAATGAGATTTTTTGGCCTTTGGGAATTTGCGAAGATGGTGAAAAAATCTTTAAAAAATTATTTCTATTTAGTTTTTGTTTTGATTATCACGCTATCTTTAATAATTCCCATTCTCTTCTTACAAAAGGGTGTTGCCAGTAATACTAGCCAATTTTTACAATATTTCATACTTTTAATCGGGATTCTTGCTGGCATTACTGTCTCACAAGTCACAACAAAATTTAAATTTCTAATCCCCCTGGTTATTGTTCTGATGATTCCTACACAGGTAGGACTTTTACGAGAGTTTTACTCTCGGCCCGCATTTGCCAAAATTTCCCAACAGGAACTTAGCGCATTAAAATTTGTAAAAGAAAATACAAATATAAACGATGTCATTATTACTCCACCATATAATCAATATTTAAATCTTAAAGGGGAAACCCCTAATATTTGGGATTGGTTTGATACTTCATATGTTTCAGCGTTTTCGTCAAGAAGAACGTATATGGACGATTATGAACAAAATGACATCATGGGATATGTTTTTAAACCAAGAAACGAAATCAAAAGAATTATTTTTGAAAGTAAAGATGATATGGCGGTTGAAGATGCAATCTTAAAAACCAATGCAAATTTAATTTATTTTCCTAAAATTTTAGCACCAAAAGTCAGTTTAAAATCACTTAATCTTGTTAAATTTTTTGAAAATCAAGAAATCGAGATCTGGAAGACAATATGATAAAAAGCGATTTAAAAAAAATCATTTTAGGTTTTCTAATCTCTACGATATTATTTTTCGGATATTACTTAATCTTT
>Ga0172379_10010791_pt1 | contig 10996 bp, 6 predicted proteins | sample GrowelOW334metaG_FD_119756 | JGI IMG/M metagenome (GOLD analysis project Ga0172379, IMG submission 119756) | Groundwater microbial communities from an aquifer near a municipal landfill in Southern Ontario, Canada - Groundwater well OW334 metaG | ecosystem: Environmental > Aquatic > Deep... | reverse complement strand
CCCAGGCACAGGAATGTCTTCGCCGATCCGGGTGAAGCGGCCGGATCATGCCCATCACCACGCACCATGATTTCCGCGCTCGCGCCGTTGTCAGAAGCGAAGAGGATGACCGTATTTTCAAGCTGGCCCATCGCCTTGAGCTGCGCGATGACACGCCCGATTTCACGGTCCATGCGGTCAACCATCGCCGCGTGGACGGCCATCTTCGCGGCCTGGAACTCACGCTGCTCGGTCGTCAGTTCCGTCCACGGCAGCGGGCGGTTGATCTCGCCGGAGCCGAGCTTTGCCATCGCGTCGGGGAAGGCATACGGCGGGCCGACTTCCCGCTCCATCGGGGGCAGCGGGCTCGTGATGATGCGGAGGCCGAGCATCCGCTGGTAACGCTCGGTTTGGAGGACGTTCCAGCCGTCCTGATAGCGGTTGCGATATTTTGCGACGTCCGCCGCCGGCGCGTGCAGCGGGAAGTGCGGCGCGATGAAGGCGAGGTAGTGGAAGAAGGGCCGGCCCGAATATTTCTCGGCATGTTCCTTGAGACACTTGATCGCGTGTTCGGCGGTTGCAGTGGACGAGTAGTAGTCGTCGGTCTGCGGCACCGGAACGCCGTCATCGGTGGTGCCGCCGGCCTTGAAGTGGTTGTTCTGTCCGCCGCCGATCTCGTAGCTGTGGTCGAAGCCGCACTCGCCCGGCTTTCCATCGAGGTGCCACTTGCCCGAGTGATACGAGCGATAGTCCTGCGACTTCAACATCTCGGGCAGAAGCCGCGCCCAAGCGGGCCGCACGCCTCTTCCGCCGCTCTGCACGCCCGCGACCGTGTCGCGCCGGATTGCCTGCGCGTAGTATCCGGTGAGCAGGACCGAGCGGGAGGGCCAGCAGCGCGCGGTGTTGTAGAACTGGGTGAAGCGCAGGCCGTCTTTGGCAAGCGCGTCGAGATTCGGGGTGGAAATCTCCGAGCCGTAGCAGCCGAGGTCGGAGTAGCCGAGGTCGTCGGCGAGGATGACGAGGATGTTGGGCCTGGTTTTCCCGCCGGCGTTGGCCTGGCCGCAGAGAAAGGCAAGCAGCGTGAACAGGATGAGAACGGATTTCATGGATTAAGCTTGGTGGTTCGATGTTTCATTTCTGCCGCACGGCAACGGGGAGTTCATCTTACATTTTTCTTTTCATTCTTGCCGCCGCGCCGGACGCCGGCGGGATCGAGGTAGGGCGGACGGTCGAAGGCGTCATCGAGTCGCGGATCGTTCGTGGCGTGCAGAACCTTCATCAGGCGTTCGCTCAGTTCGCGTTTCGTCTCCGCACAGGACGGATCGGCGGCGATGTTTTTCATCATGAAAGGGTCCTCCCGCAAATCGTAGAGTTCCTCCGCCGGCCGTTTTCCGTAGCAGAGATCAAACACCGGGCGGACGGACGGTTCGTCTCGATGCGCAACGATCCACGAGATGATTCCGCCCCGGCCAAGCGGATCGCCCGGAAACGAGCGGTCTGATGGGTCGCCGCAGGGCCACCGCTCCGGTTTGAAATTGCGCACATACTCGAAATCCTTGGTCCGTATCGCGCGCACGGGATAGGGGGAATTGTCAGGCCGGACGGAGGTTTCGTGCCGTTCCCGGCCCACGATCACGGCATCGCGCGCGGGGTCGATCTGCCCGGACTTTTCAGACTGAAGCAGCGGGAGCAGGCTGCGCCCGTCCATGCCCTGGGGCGACTTCAGACCGGCGGCTTCAAGGAACGTGGGCGCCAGATCAATCAGGCTGACAAAGTCGTCCACCACGCGGCCCGGTTTGCGCAGGCCCGCCCCCCAACGGATGATGAGCGGCGCGTGGACGCTGTGTTCATACACCTGGGCCTTGCCGCGCGGGATGTTGATCCCGTTGTCGCCCGCCAGAACGAGCAGGGTGTGCTCCAACGCACCGGCTTTTTCGAGCTCGTCCACAATCCAGCCCACTTGCTGATCCAGCGTCAAAACCTCGCCCAACGCGTCCGACATGTCTTCCCATCCGGGCGGGAGATCGAGATAGGCGGGGAGTTTTCCTTTGAAAGAATCGGGATCGAGTCCCCAGAGGGCTTTGCCCGAACCTTTGACAAAGCCGCGATGCGTTCCGACCGGACCAAAGATGTGACAGAAGGGAGCTTTGTTTTCGCGGGCCTTTTCAAGGACCGTCTGAACGTTGCCACGGGTCATGCGTTCAAACGCCTTGAGCGCCGCATCGCGATCCACATGATGATCTCTCACGTATTTGCCCAACCCGACGTTTTCCTTGATGGGGATGTCCAGGGCGGGATACCAGCTCGGCAGCCCCAGACTGTTGTTGCGGTGGACCCAGGGCGAAAGCGTTTTACCGGAGCTGGTGAGAAAATATCCCGCGCGCTGGAGCTGCGCGCCAAATCCCGGCAGCGCGGCGCCGGGATCGGCGACATTGTCCCAGCCGGGGTCCGTCGTGTGGAACGCCGTCTTACCCGTCCGCCAGAAATGACAACCGGTGGCGATGCTGGCCCGCGAGGGAGTGCAGGAAGAAACGCTCACAAAGGCATTGTTGAAAAGCATTCCCTCCCGCGCCACGCGGTCAATGTGAGGCGTGTGGATCACGTCATTCTCACTTGGCCGTGCCGGATTGCGATAGCAACTGGCGTGGCGGCCCCAGTCATCGGCGAGGACGAAGAGGATGTTGGGTCTGGTTTTCCCGGCGGCGTGGCTGGTGAGACCGGACACCAGGCCGCAGAGGATGGTGGTGAGGATGAGTTTCATGTGTGATTGGCGGGCTTTCGGATCAATCCGGGGCCTGCGTTCCACGACGCTTTGGCTTCTTCTTTTCTTCCGCAATGCGCTGTTCGATGAGCCGCTGCTGCCCGGGAACGCGCGACCACCAGTATTGCATGTTGCCATCGCGCAGTGCGGGGGCGTCGCCGCGCATCTGCTCGATGAGCAGCGCCTGCATTCGCGCGAGAATCCCGGGGTTTTCGGCGGCGAGGTCGTGAAGCTCGCGCGGGTCCCGGGCGATGTTGAAAAGCTGATCGTCTCGATTGGGGCCGATCATGTTGGCAAGCGCAAAGCGGCTGGTGCCGCGAGTGACAAGCTTCCAGTCGCCATCGTTCAGCGCCGACATGCCGCCGATGTATTTGAGGTAGAGCAGCCGTTTTGCCGGCCCGGCGACGGTTCCATTGAGCAGGGGCCAGACATCGGTGCCGTCGGGCTTCTGCGCGGCCGGCACCGCGGTCCCGGCCAGGGCGCAGAAGGTGGGCAGCCAGTCCACGACGAAGACGGGCGCGTCGAGTTTGCGCGGCTTGAGCCGTTCCGGCCACCACGCAAACGCGGGCACGCGGATGCCGCCTTCATAAGTGGTCGCCTTGTGGCCGCGCAGTTCACCGGGGCTGCCGCCGTTCTGCGACGGGTTGTCGTCCACGATCTGCGGGCCGTTGTCGGAGGTGAAGACGACGAGCGTGTTCCCGCCCTGCTTGGTCTCCTTGAGCGCGGCGATGACCTGGCCGATGCCGTCGTCGAGCTGCGCGACCGTGGCCGCGTAGCGCCGTGCGCGGTCATCCTCCTTGGGGTCATCGGCGAATTTCACGGCGGAAAATTTCGCCAGCCAGTCCTTCGGCGGATCCAGCGGCGTGTGCGGCGCGTAGTGCGCCAGGTAAAGAAACCACGGCTTCTCCCTGCCAGCCTGCTCACGCAGCCACGCGATGGACTGGCGCGTGAGCAAGTCCGTCGTATGCACGCCCTCCTCGGTCAAAGGCCGGCCGTTGCGCTGCCAGAAATCACCGGATGCATCGATCTTCCCCAGGTGGCGGAAGGGCGGGATCGTGCCGTGCAGCGAGCCATAGGTTTGCTCAAAGCCCCGCTCCCAGGGCCGCTGGCCTTGCGCCGGCCCGACATGCCATTTGCCCGCGATCAAGGTGGTGTAACCCGCGTCACGCAGCACCTCGGGCAGCAGCTTGAGACCAGGCGGGAAACCCGTGCCCGCCCCGCCGCGACTGTGGGTGATGTCATAGCGGCTGGACCAGACGCCGCTCAACAACGAGGAGCGCGTGACCATGCACTGCGGCATGACGTAGTGATGATCCAGCTCCACCCCTTCGCGCGCGAGACGGTCCAGGTTCGGCGTCGGAATGCGGCCGCCGTGATAGGATACATCACCCCAGCCGAGATCGTCCGCGACGATGAGCAGGATGTTTGGCGGAGCCGCGTGAACGGTCACGCAGAGGAATGAAAGCAGGAGGAGTGATCTCATGATGTGCGGCCGGCACGCGTGGTGACTTCGTGAATGCGAGCCTCGTAGTCGCGGTGATTGGCTCATTTGCGGTCCGGGGCGGATGTCACCGCAAAGATGCTGGCGCTGCGGAGTGAGAAGCGCAGGCGGATGTTACGCCCGAAGAGTTCGCGGGCGGATTTGCCGTTCCACCGCAACGGCAGATCAATCTTGTCGGCGTTTTGGATCACGCACTTCTCCCGCTCGAATCCCGGCACGACTTCGCCTTTGTCGTCCAGCACGGCGACCATGATGTAAGCCTGCTGCGCGGCAAAGGCACGCTCGGGCGCAGGCGCGGCGGCATTGAGCAGCAAATCTCCCTTTGGCATCTGGAACGGCGTTGTGGAAAATTCCGCGTTGGCCCGCGCGCCGACGTAGCTGATGCGGTCCTGTTTCATGCCGAGCAGTTTGTTGCCGAAGCGGAACAGGGTCATGCCGTTCAGGTTCATCGGATTGTGGGTGACGCAGTAACCCTCGGGGAACGTGTCGCCCAGCGCGTTGATCCCGCGATAGGGGCGCTCCCAGTGAAGTCCGTCGCGGCCAAACCACCACTCCGTGTCCAACTGCGGAGCGTGCTTGAGCTTTGCGAGCGGGCTGGCGGCGTAATTCAGCACCATCGCGTAGCTGCGATCGTGATACCAGAAGCTGATGCAGCGATAAAACTCCATGTCCGGCGGGTCGTTGGCGTCGGACACTGTCATGAATTCCCTGGGCACATGACTTTTTTTGCCGCTCCGGTCCCACAGGTCTTGCATGGACACGTCCGGCTCCCACCGCCGGCCATCGAGACTGGAACGGACAATTTGCACCCGCCGGTCCCGCAGGTCGCCATTGTGGAGACTGGAGGTTCTGCCGCCGTGATCCTGGAGGTGTTTGAGGAACGGCTGGAGGGTTTTGCAGATGCAGACGAAGCGCCCGGCCTTGGGACTCCAGAACAGGCTCATGGAGTCGCCGTCATAGAACGGCGGCTCGTTGGAATGCAGCTTCCAGTTCTTGCCGTCGGGGCTGAAAAACGCCCGGTAGCCCATGCCATTGGTGTCGGTGACGATTCGCAACATCAGGAATTCCTTCGCGTTCGGATTGTAGGCGATCGCGCAGTGCGGCTGCCAATTCGCCGGTGCGGACGTGAACACGGTTTCGACGTTTTCAAACCGCACGCCGTCGCGGGTGGTGGCGCGGACGAGATTCCAGGTGGTTTTGACCTCGGCCATTTGCGCGAACGCATTCGTGAAGTTTTTTATGTTCTTATCCTCGTTGAAGGCCGAACCGTAAACGAGACACGAGCCGTCACTTTGCGGAATGGTATGAATGACCTCAAAACCGGGATTCCCGCAGGCCTGCAACTTTTGCAGCGCGGTGGCCCCGAAGTGGATTTTTCCCCAGGTGTTCGTGATGTCCGGCGGCGAGGAAAAGAGCAGCTTCCAAGCACCGGGAGGAACGCTGGCTTCCTGCGCCGCCACAGGGACGGTATCCGCGCTGGCAGGCTCGGCCGCGTGCAGCCCAGCCAGAAGCAGGACGGCGAGGAGCGTAAGTGTGTGTTTCATAGTTTCGCTTTCTTCGGAGGTTTGTTCTGAGCGGGAGACTTCTTGCCGCCGGGCACGGCGACTCCGGCATCACGGACAAAACCGTCCTGCAACTGCTGCCAGCGCGCCGCCATGTCGCGCACGCGGCCGGGTTGCGCGGCGGCGAGGTCGTGCTGCTCGCAACGGTCGGGGGCCAGGTTGAACAGCTCCCACGCATCATGGTCCTCGCGGGCGGAAACCAGTTTGTAATCGCCCATGCGCAGTGCGCGGTTGCCTTCGTGGTTGAAGAAGACGTGTTCGCGCGTGACGCTGCCATCCTTGGCCAGTGCCGGCGTCAGGCTGCGACCTGGAAATGGCGGCGCTCCGGAGGACGGCACGGGCCTGCCGCCCGCCAGTTCAATCAGTGTGGGAACCAGATCAACCACGTGGCCGACATCATGCCGCAGTTCGCCGCGTGCGGCGATGCCCTTGGGCCAGTGCACGATCAGCGGCGTGGAGATGCCGCCCTCGTGCGTCCAGACTTTGTGGCGTCGGAACGGGGCGTTGCCCGCGCTGGACCAACCCGGCCCGAGACAGAGGAAGGAGCCGGCGGAGCCGGGCGCGGCAGCGCGATCATGCCCGTCGCCGCGCACCATGAGGGTGGCGTCGGTGCCGTTGTCGGAGAGGAAGAAGATGATCGTGTTGTCCCATGCCCCCATTGCGCGCACCTGGTCCAGCACACGCCCGATCTCGCGATCCATCCTGTCGATCATCGCGGCGTGGATGGCCATCTTCGTGGCTTGAAACCGCTTTTGCTCGTCGGTCAACTGCGCCCACGGAACCGCATGCTCGATCTCGCCCGGGCCGAGTTTTTCCAGAACACCCGCCTTGAAGTAGCGCGGCGTGAAGGCCGGCTCCAGCGGTGCAAGCGCGCAATTGACCATCCCCATTTCACGCAGCCTTTTCCAACGCTCCTCACGGACTTGATCCCAGCCCTTGAGGTAATGGTCGCGGTAGCGGGCGATGTCCTCCGGCGGTGCCTGCAACGGAAAGTGCGGCACCGTGAATGCAAGATACGAAAAGAACGGCTGCTGCGAATGCTTCTCCGAGTGTTCCTTCAAGCAGCGGATCGCGTGGTCGGCAAAGGCGGTCGTCGTGTAGTAACCGCTGTCTTTCACCACGGGCGGCAAGGGCTGGTCGTCTTCCAGGATTCTGGCCGGGTTGAAATTCCGGTCGTGATCCTCCAGGTCATACGAATGGTCAAACCCGCCGTCGCCCACAGGACGGGGCGCCCCGTTCACATGCCACTTGCCGGAATGGTAGCTGCGATAGCCGAGGGGCCGGAGGTGCTGCGGCAGCGTGCGGGTCCACTGCGGGAGCCGTCCGCGATTCGGATCCGAGTGCGTCTGCTGCGGGTAGTATCCGGTGATCAGGGCGCTGCGCGTGGGCCAGCAGCGCGCGGTGTTGTAAAACTGGGTGAAGCGCAACCCGCCCTTCGCGAGCCCATCCAGATTCGGTGTGCGGATGTCCGAGCCGTAGCAGCCGAGGTCCGAGAACCCGAGGTCATCGGCGAGGATGATGAGGATGTTCGGTCTGGTCGCGGCAGCGGCGCAGGGATGGCCGCAGATGCCAAACACGACGGCGAGAAGCGGGGGGAGAAGTTTCATCTGGCCTGGCTGGGTCTGGATCGTGTGCGCCTTACTTTGCGGCGGCCTTTTTCTTCGGCTGTTTCGCCGCCGGCTTCCCTCCGGCACCGCGAACGTCGCGTTTGCCCCCGGCGGGATTGAGTTCAGCCAGCACCGCATCAAGGCGGGCGCGTGCAGCCCTGCTCTGCGCCGTGTCCGCCCCGGGCGCGACGGGCTTCTCCACGAACGGCGCATCGCTCATGTCGAAGAGTTCTCCGGCCTCGTTCATCTTGAAGCCCGGCTCGCGCACGAACCAGTTGCCGCCGTATTGCACGTAGGCCCATCCGCGCGGCGCGCCCCTCGCGCCGCGCAGCTGCGGTGCGAAGCTGTGGCTGTCGAACTTCACCCCCTCCGGGGGCTTCACGCCCGCGAGTTCGAGGAAGGTCGCATGCGGGTCGGCAAAGCTCACGATGTCCTGGCTCACCTTGCCGGCGGGCGTCGTTCCCGGCCAGCTCGCGATGAACGGCACGCGCGAGCCGCCCTCCAGCATCGTGCCCTTGTGGCCGTTGAGCTTCCGGCCCCGCACGGGCGCGGCGTATTGCTGGTGGGAGCCGTTGTCGCCGGAGAAAATGACGAGCGTTTTTTCCCGCAGCCCCAGCTTTTCCAGCTCCGCGACAATCCCGCCGACCTGCTTGTCCATGTAGGCGATGTTGTCGTCGTAGCGTTCCGGGTTTTCCTTCCCGCTCACCGCGTCCTTGGGGGAGTCGGGCGTATTTAAGATGGGCCGGTGGACCAGGTGCATGGAGTAATAGAAAAAGAACGGGTGACCCTTGTGGCTCCGGATGAAGTCCACGGTGAAATTCTGGATGACATCGGGCGCGTAGGTGCCTTCCGGCACCTTCACCTCTGCGCCGTTTTTCAAATGCGTCGCCTGCCAATACCAGCCGGCCGGACTCGGATCGGTGGAGTATTCGTCGAAGCCCCACTCGCGCGGCGTCTCGCCCAGCTGCCGCCATTTGCCGGCCATGCCGGTGGCGTAGCCCGCCTGCTTCAGCAGCTTCGCGACCGGCTGCTCTCCCGCCGGCCTCGCGCCCGGCCCGCCGGGCCGCCACGACTCGTTGACGAGTCCGCCGGTGCGGAACGCGTAGCGCCCGGTCATCAGCAGGCACCGCGACGGCCCGCACACCGGCGCGGCGTAGCAGGTCTCGAAGCGCGTGCCCGACGCGGCAAGCCGGTCGATCTCCGGCGTCCTGCGCCTGTCCGCGCCGTAACAGCTGACACCGTCAATGCCGAGGTCGTCCGCAAGGATGAAGAGGATGTTAGGCCTGACCGGCTTTAGCGCATCGGCGGCGTGCAGCGCGGCCAGCGGAGCCAGCAACAGGGCGGTGAGGAGGGTGAGGGTGGGTTTCATGGTGTCTGCCAGGCGGCCCGGCCTCGAAGGCCGGAATCAATCACTCGACGTCCGCCCGGGCCTTTTGTTTGGAAACCACGGGCAGCTCATTGCCCTTGGCATCCCAGGTCCGGTAGTTGTCGAACACCTCGCCGTTGCCGAGGGCGCGCGGATCCTTCGTTTCGGCGAGATAAGCCATGAGCCGGCCTGACATTTTCCTTTTTATGTCCGAGAATTTCGGGTCCGACGCCAAGTTTGTGAGTTCGTCCGGGTCCCTTTGAAGATCGTAGAGTTCCTCCGTCGGACGCGGCCCGAACGACGCGGCATAGAGCCGCCTCAGCTGCGCGTTGTCGTCCTTGTGGGCGATCATGTAGTCCATGGAGGGTCCGCCCCTGCGGCTGTAGTTGTTCGGATCGCGATCAACGGCAAAGTTCCGGATGTAGGCAAACCCCTTCGTGCGGATGGCGCGCATCGGGTAGCTTCCCACATGCCGCTCCAGCCCGACAAACACCGCGTCGCGTTGCAGATCAACTTGGCCCGATTTTCCGGAAAGCAGCACGGGCAGCAGGCTTTTTCCCGTCATCTCCAAAGGCACGGACAGCCCCGCCGCTTCGAGAATGGTCGGCGCAAAATCCGTGAAACAGGTGTAGTCGTCCACCGTCCGCCCTCCGGGCACCCGCCCTTTCCAGCAGATCGCCAGCGGCTGGTGCACGCCCCACTCGTAAACCTGGGTTTTGCCGTGAGGAAACGGAGCCCCGTTGTCGCCCGTGATGATGATCAGGGTGTTGTCATACCGGCCGGATTTTTCCAGCGCGGCGAGCGCCTTCATGGCGTCATCGTTGAACTTTTGAACCATCAGGTAGTAATCGCAAAAGTCACTCCGCACCTCCGGCACGTCGGGCAGGAAACCCGGCACCTGGACTTTCGCCGGATCGATGCCGGCCTTCACACCCGAACCTTTCTTGTAGGGACGATGCGGATCGGTGCTGCCGAACCAAAAACAAAACGGCTGGTCCGCCGGCAAGTTTTTGAGAAACCCGTCGAAGCCCTGTTTGCCGGCGCGCGGGCCGGAAGGATTCTCCGTCCGTCCGCCGGCGGCGAGGTTGGCCGGGGAGTATCCTTTTCCAAGCGAGCCGATGACATAGCCGGCCTTCTTGAGCAGGTCGTTGTAAACGGGGAATTTGGCCGGCAGCGTGCCGAGCAGGTTCGCCCCCTCCTCCAGCCGCCAGAAATTCTGCCCCGTGAACAGCGCCGCCCGGGATGGCGCGCATGACGGGGCATTGCAATACGCACGGTTGAACAGCACGCCGTCGCGGGCGATGCGTTCCAGCGCCGGAGTCTTCACAACCTTGTCGCCGTAAAGCGGCGACGCCGGCCAACCCCAGTCGTCGGCCATCAAGATGAGGATGTTCGGCTTCGCGGACACCCCCTCGCACGGATGCGTGACGAGAAGGCAGACGGAGGCGAGGAGCAAACCCAGGGCGTGGTTAAGTCGGTTCATGACATCCGGTCGCTTTCTATTTGTGGGTTTGGAAATACTGCTCGTCGAACGGCCATATTCTAAAGCTCGCAAACCGGAGCAGGGCCGAACCCATCGGAACCAGGGTGACATGCGTCCGGAAGTTCTGCTCACGATTGTATGTATGCATGCTGCCGACGAGCGTGATCGGCGGCCTGGCCCAGGGTGTCGGATCGCCGGCCTTCAAGTTTCGCTTCAGGGAAAAGCCGAAGTCCTTCTGCTCGCAATCGAGATACAAACCCGAGGTGTTGTAGGCGGTGACGGGAACGATGTTGTATTCCTCGAAGCCGGGGACGTTGAATTTCTGGGTTGCGAGCGGAACCAGCCTGGAAGGCCAGGGTTTGACGAACAAAAGCGGGCCGCGATGGATGGAAACCTCGCCGTTGGGAAGGCCGTTCGTCGTGATCGGGTTTTCAAAACTCACCGTGATTTTGTCCCCCGCCCGCCACGTTTTTGTGATGGTTCGGACGCCCTCCCCGGCGGCCACTGCGGCGCCCGGCGCAGTCACGCGAACGCCACCCGACCAGCCGGGAACCCGGATTGAAAGCGGGAAACCCACCGGCTCGGCCGGCGAAACCGTGAAGGTGATCGTGTCCGAAAAAGGATACGAAGTGTCTTCATCCACCGTCACGGGAACCCCCTTCACGATGGCGTGGACCTTTGACGGACCGAACAGCAACGCCGCCAGTCCGTCGTCCTTCACCGATTTCATCCACATG
>Ga0172379_10010790_pt1 | contig 10998 bp, 8 predicted proteins | sample GrowelOW334metaG_FD_119756 | JGI IMG/M metagenome (GOLD analysis project Ga0172379, IMG submission 119756) | Groundwater microbial communities from an aquifer near a municipal landfill in Southern Ontario, Canada - Groundwater well OW334 metaG | ecosystem: Environmental > Aquatic > Deep... | reverse complement strand
GGGAACGAATGGCGGCGGCATCAACAGGATCCGGAATGGCATCGTGCAGGTGTTCACCACGAAAGAAGGATTGCGCGAAGATGTGACGTTGATGATCATGGAAGACAATAAGGGATTTATTTGGATCGGCGGAAACCAGGGAATTACCAGGATACGGAAAGATGAGTTTCAGGATATTTTCGAGAAGAAATCTGCGATATTTTCCAAGATAGATTTTGGACGGTCCGACGGTCTTCAAAACGCCGAAATCAGCGGCGTATCCAATCCCTGTATCATCAAAGCACATGATGGAAAGATCTGGTTTACTACTGTTGGCGGCCTGGCGCGCGTCAATCCGGACCGGATGATAGAAAAGGATATAAAATTCCCGCTCCACATCGAAGAGATCAGGGTTGCAGATACTACACTCTATCCGGATTCGATCATTGTACTGGAACCCGGCCACACTTCAATCGAATTTCACTATACATCCGTCAGTTATGTCGCACCGGAACGGATCCGATTTCGGTACAGACTGCTGGGATTCAATGATACATGGGTGGATGCTGGTACGCGGCGTGCTGCATATTATACCAATCTCCAACCAGGGCGTTATACGTTTTGTGTCAGTACACTAACCGATGACGGATCGTGGAGTGATTATGAGGCAACCTCGACTCTTGTGCTGAAACCGTTCTTTTATCAAACATCATACTTTTATGCTTTGGTTGGCGCAGGATTAGTGTTGATGGGAGCAGGCATGTATGCGCTGCGTACGGTCAACATACACCGACATGCAAAACGGTTGAAAGTGGTCGTGGATGAACGGACCAAAGACCTTGTCGAAGCAAAGGAAAAGATCGAAGTCCATCTTCAGGAAGTTGAAACTGCCAGGGATGAATTATCCCGCATCAATCTGCGGTTGGATAAGGCCAACAAAGAGAAATCAGATCTGCTGGGGATCCTTTCACATGATTTCAAGAACAAAGTGGTGAACCTGAATCAATTTGCGCACACCATCAACGATCCGGAATTTGATCAAGCCAGCGTGAAAGAGCACGCCCATTTGATGGAACAAACGACATTGTATATGCTCCGCCTGATCGAGGATACGTTGAGTTCGTCGGCATTGGAACAGGGACAACTGGTCTTTACGAAATCGCGCGTGGATATCGTTCAGCTTGTGGAACTAGCGGTATTGAAGAATCGGATTCAGCTGCAGCAGAAAAGTCAATCAATCGAGTTCACATCATCCACCGACAAATGTATTGTCAGCGGCAGTGAACGCTGGTTGAATGAAGCAGTGGATAATTTGATCAACAATGCCGGGAAATTCGCTCAGCCGAATACCGCCGTTGCCGTGTCAATCGATGCAACAGACATGGCAGTGTCTATCAGGATCAAGGATCAGGGGCCGGGATTGACTGAGGAAGATAAGAAACAATTGTTCCAGCAATTCAAACGGCTCACAGCACAGCCGACAGGCGGTGAAATCTCCACCGGACTCGGACTCACCATCGTGAAAAAAATTGTGGAAATGCATAACGGAAAGGTCTGGGCGGAAAGCGAACCGGGTAGTGGATCGACATTCATTATTGAATTGCCGGTGTACCGTCCAATCTAACGTAGCGTTCAAAACGGAATCCTTGTCGCTGTTCCGCTGAATGGAAATGAAACTGCCGACCAATCAAATGTTCGTACGGCGGAAATACTGCGTCACCCTCTTCTTCATTTTCCACAATGGTCAGTAGTAATTCATCCACACGGTCGACCGTTTGGCGAAATACTTCCTCTCCTCCGATGATAAAAACCTGTTCCTCGTTGGATAGATGCTGTAACGCTTCTTCAAGGGAAGAATATTGTTCGACACTGTCCGGCAGCGACATAGTATGTGATAGAACAACATTCCTGCGCTCCGGAAGAATCTTCCCGATGGACTCGAATGTTTTTCTCCCCATCAGCACAGCGTGATGCGATGTCAATAGCTTGAATCGCTGCAGATCCTCCGGCAGATGCCACGGAATGGCTCCGTTCCGGCCGATGACACGACGTTTATTGAGCGCAGCAATCAGGATCAGTTTCATGAAATTCCATCGATAACGGTCATTTCCCTTTGCCCTCGATCACGACGACGAACTCCCCTTTCCGGTCTTCCTTTTCGAATTTCATCGCCAGATGCGGTGCTGTACCATGGAAGATCTCTTCGTCCGGCATCGTCAAGTCGAATGCAACGCAGACCCGACGTGTTGTTCCAAATATTTCAGCGATATCCTTCATAAGCGGTACAAGTCTGTAGGGTGTGTCCATTAAAATGATAGCGCGGAGTTCACGGCGGAGCTGTTGCAATTCCATTAATCGGCGCGGTCGTTTCGGCGAAAGCCAGCCGTAATACACGAATTGATCGATGGAAAAACCGGAGACCGTTAATGCCGGCATCAGGGACGATGCACCGGGGATCGGAACGACTTTGATGCCCGCTTCCACCGCTTTCCGCACAAGAAGCTGTCCAGGATCAGAAAAGACAGGCGTTCCGCAATCGGAAACAATAGCGATATTCTTGCCGTTCTGCAGATGGTCGAAAATAATGAATGTTGATGCCGCTTCATTGTGTTCATTCAGACTCTCTACCGGTTTTTCGATTCCGAAATGCCGCAGCAACCGGCTCCCTTCTTTTCGCTCTTCATAGACAACGATATCGACCGACTTCAGGGTTTCAATCGCCCGAAAGGTCATATCGTTCAGGTTTCCGATCGGTGTTGCAACAAGATACAGTGTTCCGGTCATAGGGTTCTTCTCAGCGCATCAGTTACTATTGTTGGTCTTCCAGTTTCAATTCTTTCCGGCGATCCATTTCCCATTCCTTCACCGATACGATAATGATCGCCGCAGCAGGGATAGCGATCAGCAGTCCGATGAATCCGAGGAAGTATCCGAACAGGAACAGGGAAAGGATAAGTAGCACAGGATGCAATCCGATCTTGTCACCGATGACCCTCGGTGTGATAATATAGTTTTCGATAACGTGAAGAACGCCAAGAAATGAGACGGTCGAGATCACTGGAAGAGACATTGTTCCCATACTCATGGATGCAACAAAAGCGGAAACAGACAGGATGGTGATAAATCCGAAATACGGTACAAAGAAGAGGAAGCCGGATAAAATACCGAGCACAAGCGGATACTGGATGCCGATGATCCATAGTCCCATGGAAACGACTATCGAATCAATAATTGCGATGATCGTCGTTCCTCGAATATACCGTCCCAAAATCTGGTCCACACGGTGATAAAAAACCACCGATTGTTCCCGTCGTTTTCTGGGAATCATCATTTTAATACGGTTACGGACAATTGGAAAATCCTTCAGCAGAAAGAACGTTAGGAACGGGATGATGATGATGTTCACAATGCCGGAAACCAGTACTTGCAATCCGCTGACGATACCGAACGTTCCTTTTAAGATCCCTTTCAGGATATCTTCAACGCGCGGAGCAATTGTGTTCGTCAGCATATTGCGGAGCTGTTCAACGGAGATTCCGTACTTTTGGATCGCCTTAATGAATCGACCGTCGAGCACCCACTCCACAAACTGCGTAGAGATCGTTCCGATTGCCTGCAGGATCCCTTCGAACTGGCCAATGATATGCGGTAGTCCGAGCACAAGCAGCACGATAACGAGCGCGATGCTTACGCAAATAATGAAGACAGCTGATGTCCATCGCGGAATCTTCCATGCCGTTTCCAGTTTGGTTACAATCGGATGAAGCAAATATGCAAGAAACAAGGAGAGGATGAAGGGGGACAAAATCTCATCGATCGTCGTGAAGAACCAAAGCAGAAATAGCACCGAAGAAAGGATCATCACATTCTTTGCGATGGTATTTTCACGAAGCGGATACAGGAGAAAAATGATCGTCGCAAAAATAAGGAACGGAGAGATGAGCGACTCCAATGAATAGAGCAGGAACAAGAGCAGGACGAGACCGGTCGTAATGACGATCATCTCCATCGTCGACGGCTGAACAGAGGAACGTTGAGCGCCGTTTTCATTCCCTTCTTTTTTGCCTGCAGATTTTTTTTGTCGGGGCATAGACCTTCCGTTGTTGTTATTGTGAGATACCGGTATGTCCAAAACCGCCGGAACCCCGTTGTGTTTCGGTGAGACGTTCTGTTTCCTCCCACACAATCCGCTCATACTTCGCAATCACCATCTGTGCAATGCGGTCCCCCCGTTTTATGGTAAAATCTTCCTTCCCGTGATTGGTTAACACAACTTTCACTTCTCCCCGGTAATCAGAATCGATGGTTCCCGGAGCATTCATCAATCCGATATTATGCTTTATCGCCAATCCAGATCGGGGACGGATCTGCGCTTCGTATCCGACTGGTATTTCCATGGAAAATCCAGTCGGTACGAGAACCGTCGCACCTGCTGGAACCTTCATTTCCCATTCAACTGCTGCGCATATATCCATTCCAGCAGAACCATGGGTCGCATATGCCGGCAAAGGAATATCGCGGGTGGATTCTGATAACCGATTGATCCGTACCGTAAGTGGGGTCATGTGAAAGCTTCAAGTTATGGTTTAACTGCAGGTGCGATGATTAATAAACTGCTCAAATTTCGCCTATTTTTGTCGATTTTCAAAGAAAATAAATTGTTAACGGCTGGATTATTGACTTACCCCCCCTTTTTTTGTTTATTTGAAAAGAGCAACGTTCCTATCATTCATCTATACAATTCTCCTCATGTCCACGTTTGATCACGATAATTTCGAAGACGATTTTGAAGGCGATTCTTCTCCTCGGCGCGACAGAAATGAGGAAATTGAACGCTTCAAGGAACTGCTTCGTAGGGGCGGCAACGGGCTGAAAAGTATCGAAGCGCTGGAAGAGATCATCAGTTATTACTTTGAGAAGGAAAAATATGATGAAGCTCTTAATTTTGCCTCACAATTAGTGGAATTTGCACCATATTCCTCAGAAGCACTGATGCGGAAAGGGATGATCCTGAACAATCTTTTCCGTTATGATGAAGCGCTTGAATGCTATAATCACGCCATTGCTCTTAATCCAAATGATAGCGATCTGTTCATCAACCGAGGAATTACCCTCGATAATTTCAATCGGAACGACGAAGCGCTTCTCGACTTTGAGAAAGCATTGGTGCTTCACCCCGGTGACACGGAAGCCCTTCTGAATAAAGCAGTAATCCTTGAAAAGCTGGAACGGTTCGACGAAGCACTGGAAATCCTGAAGTTTTTAGTCAAGGAAGAACCGTCCAACCCCGATGTATGGTTCGAACTGGCATTTTGCCATGATCTAATGGATCATGTGGAAGAATCGTTGGAATGTTATAATAAACATATTGATCTGGACCCTTATAACTTCAATGCGTGGTATAACAAAGGGATCGTCTTGAACCGCTTGAACGAGCACAAAAAGGCGATTGATAGTTATGATATGGCCATCGCCATCAAGGAAAATTTCCCATCCGCGTACTATAATAAGGGAAATGTGTATGCAATGCAGGGTAAGTTGACCGAAGCGATCGAATGTTACAAACAGACAATCCAGTTTGAACCAAAAGATGTTCCTGCGCTACACAATTTAGGGAACGCATACGAAGAATTGGAGAATTACACCGAAGCGATCAAGTGCTTTACCCTTGCGATCCGGTATGACAGCGGCCATTATGAATCGTACTTCGGCCGCGGCAGTTGTTATGATGCAATGGAGCAATACCGGAAAGCGTTGACAGATTACAATCGCGCCATCGAGTTGTGCAGGGAATATCCCGAACTGTGGTATGCCAAAGCGGATGCTGAATTCAATCTGGGGAAGATGAAGGAATGCATTCTTAGCTACAAAATGGTCGTGCAGCTCGACCCGAACAATTTTGAGGCGTGGTACGACTACGGCGATACGCTCTTTGTGATGGGCTACTTTAAGGAAGGATTGAAAGCGTTGAACCGTTCGATCGAACTCAATCCGTCATTCGCGGAATCGTACTACAGCCGGGCAAAGGTGTTGTTCGTCATGGAAAAGAATCTTGACGCTGTGGAATCATTGAAGACTGCGCTGGAACTCAATCCGGAATTGAAGTCCAAATTTGATGTCGAATTTCAGGGAGTGAAATCAATTAAAGAGTTCGCCACGCTCCTTCATCAATAATATGTTTAGCACAGTGCGCATTATCTTGGGGACCTAATCATTGTGATTAGGTTTTTTATCTTTTAAAGAATCCGTATATTCAGCTATGAAACTACAAAAATTCACGGAGCATCAGCGTCATATCGGCATCATCGGATACAAAATCTCCCATGCACTCTCTCCTGCAATGCATACGGCAGCATTCAAGAAGCTGAATCTGGAATATGACTACGGCGTGATGGATGTGACGCCGGAGATGCTTCCGAATCTGATCGCCGCACTCCGGAGTCTGAACTTCCGCGGGGCGAATATCACCATCCCCTATAAGGAAAAGGTCATCCCGCTGGTAGACGAAGTGTCCGAAGAAGCACGGATGATCGGAGCGGTGAATACAATTGTGAACAACAACGGCCGGCTGGTGGGATATAACACGGACGCGCATGGCGTCTATGTCTCACTTGCCTATTACTCAGAAGAGATAAAGAATAATCACGTGGTGATTTTTGGTGCTGGCGGTGCAGCCCGCGCAACTGTGTATGCCGTGGCGAAATTCTTCTCACCCAAACGGATCATGATCATCAACCGGACGTTGGAAAATGCAAAAGCGATTGTCGATGAATTTACTCCTAAATTCAGGTTGACAAAATTTTTCTGCACCAACGAGCATGATGTCACTGCCCGTGAGATTGATGTTGCAACACTGCTCATCAATACGACCTCCGTTGGGATGAAGCCGCTGATTAACCTTCACCCACTCCCGCCCGATGCTGTGATCCAGAACCACCAGATAGTCATGGATATTGTATATAATCCATTAGAAACTGCCCTGCTCAAGTTGGCACATAATGCTGGAGCGAAAACAATCGGCGGGATCGAAATGCTGCTGGGCCAGGGGGCAAAAGCGTTCGAATTGTTTACTCATAATGAATTTCCGATAAATACTGCGCGGGAAGTACTCCTGAAAGAATTAATGAGCCCGCACGGGAATAACCAATGACCGAAAAACAACGACATATCAGTGACCTGCTTCGCAGTGCAGACAGAGAAATCAAGAACGGTAATCTCGAACTAGCAATGGCATATATTCTTACGATCCATGAATTGGAAGTGAAGAATGTTTACGCCAAGGCGTACCGTGAGCGAATCATCTCGTTGTTCGAAGCGCAGGGAATTACGCGGGCAGATGCGGAACGGAAAGCAGCGTTAATCAAACCGATGGACCTGCAATCCCCAAAAGCGGAAGAGCTAAAATCACCTCCTCCGGAACCATTAAAACAGGAACCGCCGAAATACGAACCTCCGAAACAGGAATTACCAAAAGTCGAACAAAAAAGGGTCGGGCCAACTGTTCCACCCGCACCAAGTGCAATTCCTGTAGCACAGACACCTCCAGTTGCCCCGTCTGTACCCAAACCGGCTCCACCGGTATCCGCACCGCTGCACAAGATCAAACGGACTGCTGCAGCAGCAGAGGCATACCGCTCTCTTCTGTTGGAAATCTGGAAGGATGGTGCGATCAGTCCCGAAGAGCAAACGCGGATCGATTCCATGCAGGATACATTCGCGATCACTCCTGATGAACATGCGGCATTCGAGAAAGAGGTCCGACAGACTTCGTACTTCAACGCCATCCGTGAAGAGTGGCGGAAAGGAGTTACGGACTTTGAGGTATTGCGCAAGAAATTCAGGATCACGGATCAAGAACAGATTGCACTAGAACCGAAAGTGTTTCAGTTGATCCAATCCCTCCAGTCGAATGGATCGGTGTTGGTACTGGATGATGAAGAGCCATTCCTGCGCATCGTCAAAGGCGTTATTGAAGAAGGAGGCTATTACTGTTTTACGGCTGTAACCGGCGAAGAGGGACTGCGCCTGCTGGAGACTATGACTCCCGATATCGTCATCTGCGACATCAATTTCTCGAAACCGAATATGAGCGGATTTGCATTCTACGAAAAATTCCGCTCGCTTGATAAATTCCTGACTACTCCTTTTGTTTTCCTCAGCGGTTTGGACCAGGACGTGCTGGTCCGTACAGGGAAAAAACTGGGTGCGGACGATTATCTCTTCAAACCTATCGATACGGAGATGCTGCTGGCGACTATCGAAGGGAAACTCCGTCGTTCACGGGAATTAAAAAGGATCATGTGATATTCCAATGAGCTCCCCGAAAGAAAATATCAGCGAACTGCTGCGAGCTGTCGACAAGGTTATCAAGACCGGAAATTTACAGGAAGCAGCCCAGCGTATCGAAACAATCCTCTCTCTAAGTCCGAAGAACATTTACGCAAAGGCATACCGCGAACGGATCGAAGTGTTGCAGCACGAGCAAGCGAAAAAAGCTCCTGCGGAGGAGCTTCCGACGGCAAAGGAGCAACCTACTCCTCAGAGTTCGCACACTAAGGAATATGACAATTCGATCGCAGTGGTGATCCCGTCAAAATACGAACAGAAAATCTCCGATGCCGTCCTCGAAGCGTATAAAACACTTCTCCATGAGATCTGGAAAGACGGTTCCATTACTCCACGAGAACAAGAGCGGGTAGATACGATGCGCGAATTTTTTGCGATCTCCCGCGATGAACATGAATATCTCGAGCAGAATGCGCGATTGTCATGCTATCTGAATGCAATCCGCGATGGATGGAATAGGGGAACTCGCGACTTCACTACTATTAAGCAAACGTTCAAGATCACAGATCAGGAAGATCTCGTCCTGCAGCAAAAGGTCGAACGGTTGATCAAATCCCTGAATTCCAAAGGTATCGTGCTTTCCCTGGATGATGACAGAAATTTCCTGCTGCTGGTGGAACGACTGCTGGAAAAGCACGGTTATCACAGTTTGAATACTACTTCCGGCGAAGAGGCACTAAATCTGCTGGAACATTTCTCCCCAGACCTGGTTCTGTGCGATATCGCGTTCGGACAAAGGAACATGAACGGATTTATGTTCTATGAGCGGTTCCGTGCTATTGAACGCTTCGCTACGGTTCCGTTTATCTTCATCTCGGCATTAAATCAAAAGGAACTCATTAAAACCGGAAAAAAGATCGGCGTGGACGATTATCTGACCAAACCTGTGGACAATGACGTACTCCTCGCCGCCATCGAAGGCCGCATCCGGCGCGCACGAGAGATGAAAAAAGCGGTCGATTACTGATCCCTCAACTACTACTCCTGAATGAAAAAATTCTTCCAGCGAATTCGCTCCATCTCATTCAATCTCGGCCTCGTCGAACAAGCTCAGATCGTGGCATCCACTGCCGTTATCGTCATCATGGTGACGATTATCGCGGCAAATATTCTCCTCCAGAAAGAACTCGGATTTTTCGATTTTATCAGTATTGTCACGGTCGGTATTATTGGATTTGCCAGCGTATATTTTTCCCTGAAATATGGCCGTCATCTGGAAGAACAGCGCCTTGAGCTTGAAGCACTGAATACCATGTCGCAGGTTGTCAGCAAATCCATTAATCTTTTTTATATTTTCAGCAATGCACTTCAGAATGTTGCGACTATCTTAAAGGTAGAATACGGCTGGTTGTATGTGCTGCAGGGAGACCGACTGGAGCTGAAGAATATTTATAGAACAGAATTCGGTTTCTTTTCGGAAAAGATGCTCTCCAGCAAATCATTCCTGGAATGGACCGAGGAGGTCCGGACAAACAAAGACACAAACGTGACGGATGGGATCGTGTTCCATGCCAATATTCCTCTGCTGGAAATTGCTTCCTGGGTCTCCGTCCCTCTTCGCGTAGCCGATAAATCCGAAGGTATCCTGCTGCTCGCCAGCACTACCAAAGAGTTCTTCCCTGAACGGAAAGTGAATCTTGTCGCCGCCTTTGGCAATCAGATCAGCGTGGCGTTGAACAATGCCCATCTTTTTGACAAGATCATGGAATCCGAGAAACGATATGCTGACCTGTTCGAACACTCTCCGGACATGTACCATCTGGTGAATCGCAGCGGAACGGTCGTCAACTGCAATCAGACCGAATCGCAGATGCTCGGGTATCCGAAATCCGAGATCATCGGCAAACCGCTGACCAATCTGTATCCCGAAGAATTCCACGAGCAAATCCGTGAACAGCTTGTGCTGTCGTTCGAAGGTCATCGGGACACCCGCGGCAGCGAAGAACAGATGCGTACACGCGACGGCCAACTGATCGATGTTTCTGTCAGCACATCCATGGTCTATGATGAAAACAATTTGCCGGTCTTGATGCGCTGCGTCGTCCGGGATATCACTGAAAAGAAATTGCTCGAACAGAAGATCATGCAGGCACAGAAGATCGACAGTATTGGAAATCTTGCTGGGGGGATCGCCCATGATTTTAACAACATTCTCACATCCATCATGGGTGCGTCGTCGATCATGCGTAGGCGAATCTCCCCGAAGAATAGAAACTACCCATTTGTGGAGATCATTGAAACGGCATCAACACGCGGCAAATCACTGACAAACCAGTTATTGACTTTTGCACGGAGAACTCCGATCGAATTCCATCCTGTCAATCTGCACGAGATCCTCGAAGAAACGATCCGCATCTTTGAACCGAGTGTGAAACCGCTGATCGAGGTTAACCGGAACTTCTCCCCGCTCCCTGCCATTATCAACGGGGACGAAGGACAGATCCAGCAGGCGATTTTGAACTTGTTCATCAACGCAAAAGATGCAATGGCAAACGGCGGTAAACTATCCATTGAAACATCGGTGGATATGTATCAGGATCATACGGTAACAATCAAGATCACCGACAATGGCATCGGGATGCCAAAGGAAGTTCAGCAGCAGATCTTTGTTCCGTTCTTTTCCACGAAGGAACATGGGAAAGGGACAGGGTTAGGGCTTTCTGTGGTGTACGG
>Ga0172379_10010789_pt1 | contig 10998 bp, 11 predicted proteins | sample GrowelOW334metaG_FD_119756 | JGI IMG/M metagenome (GOLD analysis project Ga0172379, IMG submission 119756) | Groundwater microbial communities from an aquifer near a municipal landfill in Southern Ontario, Canada - Groundwater well OW334 metaG | ecosystem: Environmental > Aquatic > Deep... | reverse complement strand
GAGCAAGGGTCGGACCTTAATGCGTTTGTTTGTCGAATGGTAACAAAAAAAACACCCTCGGACCGGTTTGGTCGGAGGGGGGGGGTACCAATACTTTGCCTCAGAGAGATCTGATTTCGATGGCAACAACTTCTAGTTCATCTTCTTCAACCTCGAATGCCAACATCAGATCAGTCGGTGTACAGGTTGGTTTAATTGGTCTTGCTAAGCATAGTTCGACGCCATCACCGTTTCTAAACATGCGAAAGTCTAGGCTTTGACCGCCATAGCCGATTTCTACGAGCGGTAACTTTCCCGCCGGTGCCGACAAGAGCGTGATGCTGTTTATACTGGCATTTGTCCAGTGGCAAAGTCGTGTTTCGCGGCCTGCCGTGCCTGGGAAATTGGATCCGTCGTTCAAGATAAGCGAGAACTCGCCAGCCCACTTTTTCTGTCTTTTTTCCATGTTCCAGGAACCCCAAACGTAACAAGTCAGACCGGCAAGCGCACAGGCAACCAATCCAATCGAAAGGCAAGACCACATCGTTTATTCCTTATTTCTAAGTTGAGCACAGTACAACCAATAACGACCGACTCTGCAACATAATATAATTATGATGGAATTGCAAGTTTATCAGGGTCCGACCCTGAGGCGCAGGGACCCCCGAAGTATCCAAAATGGCCACTTCGGGAGTGGTACGGTGGTTAATGTTTTTGAATAAAAAAACACCCTCGGACCGGCTGGTCGGAGGGTGGGGGCTTCTTTTCAACTGGGTGGTCAGAGGTTGATCCGGATCGTCTTTTCCGGCTGGTCGAACATGAACCTTGCGCAATTGGCGCCGGCCAAGTTGGCAACATCGATCGGCGTCTCGAGGAGGAGAATGACTGACTGGTTGGGTCCCAGCTCAGTCGTGTACGAGTACTTTTTTCCTCGACACTCGACTTCACGCAAAATCGGAAGAATTTTTCCCACCGCGTCATGTAGAACGACGTGGGTGAGTTGGCTTCCGGACAAGTGCACCGAGCACTCAAACACCGGTAAAACGAAGTCGAGGCCGGTGGTGTACTCGAATCCGTTCGAGAAGACGAAGGACAGTCGTTTATTCCACGTCGACCTGATCTTCATTCGCCACCTGCCGACGAAGTACGCGATGACGACCCAGACAAGGGGATAAAGCGGCATTTCGCTGATGGATTCGGGAAAGAACATATTGAGCTCCTTTTTAACTGTGTGAGAGGGCAAAAACTGAGTACAGTAACCAGAAACTGTACTCCTTTTGACCGAAATTGTCAATAGCCGCGTTTTTGCGCAGTTAATCAGGGTCCGACCCTGAGGCGCAGGGTCGGACCCTGATCAGCGACTTCATCATTCATCTTAAGCACAAGAAAACAGCCCCGAAGGGCTGTTTTCTTTTTGCTTAATAAATTAAGCGCGGTCTTTCTTAAAGCAGTTTAAGCAGTAGACCGGGCGACCTTCCGTAGGACGGAAAGGCACCTGTGTCGGTTGGCCACAAGCAGCACATGTCGCGTCAAACATTTGACGGTCGGCTCTTGGTCCATTACCGCGTTCTGGTCTGTTACCACGTTCCTTTTTAAAGCACTCGTTGCAATAAACCGGTCTGTCGCCAGACGGTTGGAAGGGAACTTGGGTCTGTTGTCCACAGCCTGAGCATGTCGCGTCAAACATAGGACGATTTGGATCTTGGTTCAAAGAGAATTCACCTACTTTCGTTTCGTAAATATAATCGAGGTTTTTACTTTGCTCGCTCGCTTGCGACGCTCTCGACCCTATCTACGCTTGGCTGAACTCTCTTTTAACCGAGATCGCTAGTTCGTTTCTTTGGTCTCTTAACGTCTGCTATTTGAGGAGTATTTACCCCGTGACGGCAGGTTAGCATAAAGGATAGAAAATAGCAAGCGTACAAAAATTTCCAATTCCCAATTTCCAATTCCCAATGAAATGTCCAATGTCTGAATGCGTTATTTTTGTCATTTTTGGAATTTCATTGGAAAGTGGAAATTAGACATTGGGAATTTCCCGAGCGTGCTTGTTTATTAGAACAAACCCAAATTTGCAGAAATATTTATTGCCCAAAAAGAGTTATAATTAGCTTGTCCTTTTCCACAACCGAATAGGAGCAAAAAGGAGCTTGTGTGATTTGTTTTGCGAGTACAATCTTGCGTGATCGTTCTCGTGCCAATAAACAACAAACACTAGAAAGGAGGCAAATAACAACCCACCATGTTTACCCACAAGTCCGTTTTGGGGCGCTGCGCCACTTTGATTGGAACAAGGTTTCTTGCACTCGCGGAGCGCATGATCTGATACACGAGGTTTTTGCCAACCGAACGCCGGGAGAGTCTGTTGATCTGCTTCTTAGCTATTGGGAATTGGTGCAATTTCACACGGGCACTTACGCCATTGATTTTCTCCGCAGAATCTACTGGCAAGAGTTGCTGACGGATTCAGAAGATCCGGAATGCATTTGGCCAAAGGATTGGCAAAAGCACCTTTCTAAACACGAAAGAAGAGCCGAACTGATCGCTATTTTTCGGAAAATTCCACCCTGGAAGATTTGCCGTTGGGTTAAGAGGCTGGATCTTTTGGTGAATGGTCGATCCGGCGAAGAAGCAATCGACTATTTGGTGGAGAATTTTTGGAATGGGTTTAGCTCCGATGAGTGGGCGATATACCAGTGGTGTATCATTAGGAAACCGAGAAAACCGCGTCGTGTCAAACACGAGCACCAAGAATTCCATCGTCCGCGGCTCCAACTGCGAATCGCATGAAGCCAGCCTTCCCTTGAGGAAGGTTTTTTATTTATTAAGGAGTCTCCTGCGAAAGGAGACTCCTTAATAACAAACGTGGATTCCCGCTCCGCCAGCCGGCGGACGCGGGAATGGTGTAAAAAAACGAGTGTTTCTGTTTATTCAATACAACAATCGATCGCTTTTTTCACCAATCCGCCCAGTTTGCCCATAAATCCAGTTTTTTCCCAGTCGTGTTTATTGACCGCCTGTTCATCGATTTTTTTTACATCACCCACGCTAATGACATTCAAATTGATTCCCCAAAAAAGCGAATATAGATTGTATGATTTACGAAACAAATCGTAAGCGTCCTCTTTTTTGCCGAGCGATTGCTGTTTTGTTCCCACTTCAAAAAGGCGCATTGAGGCGGCTAACAAGTGTTTGCTGATACACCAGATTTCGCCTTCGGGATTTTTGACAATCTTTTTTAGCAATTCCTTGCGCATCTCGCGTACCTCGTTAATCATATCGAAATATTCCGTTTTTTCCGTTTTATTGCCCGTAAAAAGCAAATGTTCTTCAATGCTTACGAGATTCATAATGGCGATACTCAAATCTTGATCCGAAGAAAGGTCCATTTTTTCTTGTTTTTTCATCGTGTCGATTTTTTCGATGAAAGCGTTAATTTTGTCGAGGTTATTTTGTTCCATGGTTATTTGGTGATGATATAAAAGACAAGACTGATAATGAGCAGTGACGTTACCGGGAGCACTACTTTTTGAAAAGGAAAATAGGCGTGACCGTTATTTTTGTTTTTTAGATAAGAATAGTAAAAGTTGCCGATCGCGAAACAGATTGTGCCAACCGTAATACCGAGAACCAATTTATCCACTCCCCAGAGTTTGTTGATCGGGTGCCCGATAAAATTACTCCAACGCAGTGAAACAAAAATTAGAATGTAATACGCAAGAAAAGTCAGAATATTTTTTGCCGGAAATTTGATGTTTTTCTTTTGGAACCAATTTAGGTTCCACATAACCACGGACAACGTTAAACCGCCAATCCAAATTCCAGTGATCGAGTCGTCGATTCCCAGCCAACGGGAAAGGCCGACGCCGGCGCCGACGGCCACCACACACACGGGGCAGACGGCGGAGGCGGAAAAAGGAAAAAACAAAGCCAGAGAAACAGGTGCGAATGTTAGTATAAACTTCTGTATTTCACGTCTTTGCGAGGAGCCGAAGCGACGAAGCAATCCCTCGAAAAATAGAACACTGAGATTGCTTCGCCTCGACAATTTTAATAATTGTCGATGGCTCGCAAAGACTGCGTTTCTAATAATTTCAGTGAGTGTTTCCATCGCTATTTTATTCCCGCTTTATCTTTGAAAAAAGCGATTACTTCATCTTGGCCAATTAAACATTTTTGGCCGTCCCATAGAAACGGAACGGGAACACCGTCGGTAACGTCCATGTTGCAGGTTTTGGCGTGTTCGGTCATTTCTTTGGCGTTGGCTTGATTATTGTAGACTTCTTTTTGTTCAAAGGTAACTTTTTCATTGATCTTATTGTTATTAATAAATTCTTCGACAATTTTGCAATGTGGACAGGTATCACCGAAATATACAACAATTCCCGTCGGATTAGTGGTGGGATTCGACGGAGGAACCGCATTCTTTTGACTATTTTTCCACCAAAGCGATCCGCCAAGAATGACTAAGGCAACGATGATGATCCATGCGGTTGGGTTTTTCATAATAAATATTTTTTAGGGTTATTCGTAGCGTAACGCTTCAATGGGGTCTTTTCTGGCCGCTTTGCGCGCGGGATAGATCCCGAAAAGCAGTCCCACCACGCCGGCCATTCCCACTCCCAATATGATAGCAGATAACGGCATTACGAACGGCCAAGCTAAATTGAATTGGGACTTTAAAACAATCGCGGCAACAAAGGCCAAACTAATACCAAGCAGTGTACCACTGGCGCCGCCGCTGACTGTGAGAATTACCGCTTCGAGCAAAAATTGTCTTAAAATATCGCTGTTGGTGGCGCCCAGCGCTTTACGCAGACCGATTTCACGGGTACGTTCCGTGACTGAAACCAACATAATATTCATAATGCCGATGCCGCCGACAACCAGCGAAATCGAGGCAATCATGGCGAGGAAAATAGTTAGTGCTTGCGTAACAGTGCTTAGACGATCGACAATGTCTTTTTGGGTCATAACGAAGAAGTCGTCTTTTTCCGGATCGGTGATGTTGTGCATGTCGCGGAGCGTGGCTTTGATGTCGCTGGCGGCCAAGTCCACGTCGGCGCCGTCTTTAACGCGAATGAATATTTCATTGAAATAATTAATACCGAGAATATCTTTTTGGGCGGTGGAATAGGGCAGGAGGATAAGGTCGTCGACATTGAAGGCCGATACTTGGCCGCGTGCCGGTAAAACACCTAAGACGCGAATATTTTGCCCGCGTATTTTAATAAATTCGCCAATTGCGTCGGAAGATCCGAATAGTTTTTCGCGGACTTTTGATCCGATCACGGCAACCTTGCTTCTCTGCAAAATATCGTCACTGGAAAACAGTGTTCCTTCCGACGGGGAAATTTGGAACATTGTGGTTAATGCATCCGCGGTCCAGCCTAAAACCATGGGACGGTAAGTGTTTTCTTGATATTGAACGGGGCCGGTAACCAAAACCGCCGGATCGACTGATTCGGTGTCAGGCACGTTAACAGTGTTTTTTAAAGCATCAATTTCGCGTTGTTTGATAGAGTCGGAAAGGATGGTTTCCGCCGCGGAATCCGGGCCGGTTGGCTGGCGTCCCGGCCGCAGAATAATCGTATTGGCGCCAACGCCCTTCACTTGGTCAAGAATAAGACCCTGCGCGCCCTGACCGAGCGCCACGACAAGCACGATTGCCATCACGCCGATAATGATGCCGAGGATGGTTAACAGTGAACGTGCAAGATTCGTTCTTAGACTGTGGAATGCTGTTTTGGTGATGGTTAGAAAATCCATGGAAGATAGTTAGTCTTTGCGAGCCATTGACCATTTGTGAAAATGGACAAGGCGAAGCAATCTATAGTTTCGAACTTGTGCGATACGGAGATTGCTTCGGCACGCCTGATGGTGGCCTCGCAAAGACGTTTTTTCAATAAGTAATCCAATTTTTTATTTCTCATATCCATTATGTCCGTGCAGCGCGGTGCTTTGTTCATCGGAAACAATTACTCCGTCCTGAACACGAATAATGCGTTGCGCGTAACGAGCGGCGGGAGTTTCGTGCGTAATTACAAGAATTGTGTGTCCTTGCTCGTGTAAACTGTCCAATGTTTCCATAACGCTTTTTCCTGATTGCGAATCAAGATTGCCGGTTGGTTCGTCGGCCATGAGAACTTTTGGATTATTAACTAACGCGCGCGCAATGGCGACACGTTGTTTTTCGCCGCCGGATAATTGCGAAGGGCGGTGTTTGAGACGGTGAAGCATATTTACTTTTTCTAACGCCGCCAAAGCGCGTTTTTCGTGCTGGTTTTTTGGGATGCGCGAATATTGCAGGGGCATTAAAACATTTTCCAAGACCGTTGACCTGGCAAGCAAATGAAAGGCTTGAAAGATAAAACCAATTTCTTCGTTACGAAAATGGGCGGCGTATGGTTCGTCAAATTGCGTTGTGTCGTGATCGGCAAAAAAATATTTTCCTTCCGTTGGTTTATCAAGCAGGCCAAGAATGTGCAGAAGTGTGGATTTACCTGAACCCGATGGTCCCATAATCGAAACAAATTCGCCCTGATCGATGCTGAAATCTACACCGCGCAAAGCCAACGTGGCCACACCATCGTCTTGGTATGATTTTTTGATGCCCCGCAGTTCGATAAGTGGAGGCATAAAAAACTATTTTACTGTCGAAATAATCGCTTTATCGCCGCTGTTTAATCCGGAAACAATTTCAATCGTGCCGTCGGAACCCAAAAGACCGGTAATTACCTCTCGTTCTGTTTCCTTACCATTACTGTCGACAATATTTACGTATTGTTTTTCGCCACGGGTAATAATCGCGCGCCGTTGAATGCCGATAACGTTTTCTTGTTTCGCGGTATGGACGATAACGTTTGCGGTAAGTCCGGCTTTAATTTTTTCATTCAGATTATCGATGCGCAGGCGGATTTCAAAAGTGGGAACGCCGCCGATTAACTTTGCCGCCGGAGCGACGCGCGTAACCGTTGCTTGATATTGCTCCAAAGAAGAAAAAGCGTCGAAAGTAATGGTGGCTTTTTGGTCAACCTTTATTTTTACCGCGTCTGTTTCCGGCACGTTGGCGGAAATTTCCAAAATGCCGTTGCCTTGAATGCTCAAAACAGGTTTTGCCGCGTTGGCTAATTCACCCTCATTAATGTCGCGAGAGGCGATAATACCATCGAACGGCGCCACTAACGTGCTTTTTGCCAACGCCAGTGCGGCTAAATTTTCACTCGCTTGCAGGGAAGATAGTCCGGGCGTGTTCAGAGAAGCTTGTACGGATGCCGAATAAGTGGCGCGTGCCGCTTCAGCCGTTTTTTGGGAGTCGTAGGTACTGTTGAGTAAGGAATCCTTTTGTTCGGAATAAACTTTTTGCGCGTTGTGGTAAGTGGTTTCGGCGGAGAGAACGGTGGAGTATTTTGTTTTAGCAGTGGAAGAACTGTCGCCGTATTCATCTTTGGTCGCGTTATACGCGTCTCTCGCTTGTTCAAAGGCCGCTTTCGCGTCCACAACGGCTAAAAGATATTTTTTAATCGTTTTTTCGTTGAGTTTTTTGGTATTGGCGTAATCTTGGTCGGCTTTTTGAAGCGCAATCAACGCCTGGTCTTGTGCGGTTGCTCTTTGGGCGCGCGCTTGCGCCAGTTGCAATTCCGCGGAACGAACGTCAATTTGCGCCAATTTCTGACCTTTCGTTACCACGTCGCCGCTGTCTACAAAAACGTTTTTTACCGTTCCGGCCAACTCAAAAGATAAATCGGAAAAAAGGGAAGACTTGACGTTTCCCGAAAAGCTTACGTCTTGCACGACATCGCGACGTTCCGCAGTAACGGTACGGGAGGCGTCGGAGGTGGTATTTTTTTGTCTTCCGAAAATAAAATAGGCAGAGGCCAAGACGAGCGCGAGGATTGCCACAACGATATAAAATTTGGTGGATTTTTTCATAAAATAATATTTTTTAGCTTAGTGTTTTTTTCTTGTTTTGGCAAGGAAAAATAGTGTAACTCCTCACTTGTTTGAAAGTCAGTCTTTGCGAGGCTTTTCAAAGCCGAAGCAATCTCCCGTATCGTAATCTTGAGGGGATTGCTTCGCCTTGGCCATTTGCTAATGGCCAATGGCTCGCAAAGACTGAACTTTTTTATTGTTGTCTATTTAGTTATTATCCCATTTTTGCGTGTAGTAAAGGCTGAGTAAATAAAATGGTTGTGCTACAATAAATACAAATTATGGCTTTCTGGAGGAAAGACAACAAACAAAAAAACGCCAGCACGGTAGTGATTGCGGTGCGCGGTGACAACTATTTTGTCGTCCGGGGTTATCGTGACGCTGCGGCGCGAGCAATTAAAATTCAAGGAGAGGCAATTTTTTCCGTCGAAAACAGTGACCGGTTGCCAGAACTTTTGCGGGAAAAAGTGAACTGGCAAACAGAGGACCTTGTTTATTTTGCCAAGCCGTCGCCGCTGCTTTTGGGCGCGTCCGTAACGGTAAATTTGCCGCGGTACGAAACAGGTCATCCGGTTATTTTGGACACCCGGGAAGCAATGCACAGAATAAAGTGGAAAACGGCGGATTTGGTTCGAGAAGAGGCCGCGCGTTATTTTGGTTCTTCAATGGAAGAAATTGTCACGCATAGCGTTACTGTTGAGCGCTGGCGGGAAACCGCGAGTGAAATTAGCGCGACCTTGTTTCATAGTTGCGCGCCGCGGTTTGCAACGGAAAGTGATGAGGGGCCGCTGTCGGAGGCCAAACAATTTTTGATGCCGGTGGTGTTAAGCAAGGAAGTCGGATGTAACGAGCAAGCGGAAGCGATTTTGCATACGGAAGACAATTTATCGACGTTCGTGATTCGTCAGAACAATCAATTAAAATATCTTCGTTCTCTTAATTGCGGCGTGGCCGTGATAAAAGACCATCTGGAAAAAAGTCTTGATTGTTCCGGCCATGAGACCGAGGTGCTGATGCAGCAATGTCTGGAAGGAAAATTGTCGGAAAGCGGACAAAAAATCACCGTGCGTCTTATGCGGGAGCTTTTGCCGCTTTGGGCCGGGTTTTTTTCCGTCAGCATGGACAACATTCCTCTCGCGGAGCGACCCCAGAAGTTGCTGGTAACCGGGCTTTTTCCCAAAATGATCGCACAGCTTTATTGTCGACCGCAACTTTTAATGCGCTGGTCTCATGTTCCGGTTAAGGTAACCGCGTTGACGCAAGATGGTGATTTACTGGGCATGCGTTCCGTGTTAAGAATGGCGTTGAAACAACACACGCGCGAGAGTAACGACGCGAAAATTACGTCATCTCTAAAACCGTTGCTGCAGGTGGTAAGTTAACCTCTTTATATGACCGATGCGGAAAACAAAAATCTGACGCGCGCGGAATATCGCGTGACGGGTGATGATACGTTAGCGTCTCTGTTGGAGCGGGTTAGACAAACGTCGAGTAAGGAATTGTTGCTGGATATTACGGAAAATGATCTCTTGTTGAAAGACGGATCGCTAAGACGCGCGCTTGTTTCGGCGGCGAGCGAGTTTGAAAAAAGCGTGGCGTTTTCTTTTTCAGAGAAGCAGAACATGCGGAAGAGCACGCGTGCCGAAACTCTCGAAGTCACGCGGGAAAAGCCCCAAAAGACGCGTGAAAGAGAAGGTGCCGGTAAGCCGGTACCAGTCGCTGTTTTTTCGCGCGGCAAAGAGAAGCATTCCGGTTTGAAAGAAATACCAAAAATTAAACTGGGTGAATCCGGCAAAAGAATCGCCGTTTTCTTTTCTTTTTTTGCGGGAATTCTTTTGGCGGGTGGGATATTCTTTGTTTTGCCCCGGGCAGACATTAAAATTACACCCGAGATTGAACCAATTAGCATGAATTTGGCTTTGACAGCGACTGCTTCCGCGTTGAATGTCGACGCGGAAAAAGGGATTGTTCCAGCGCAGATTCTTAACTATGAAGAGGAAACAAATAACGCTTTTCCCGTCAAAGGTGTTTTGCAGCAGGGAGAAAAAGCGCGCGGACAAGTGACGATTGTCAATCGCACTGTTTCAGAACAAAAAATTAAAGGAAAAAGTCGGCTTGGTAGCGAGGATAATTTGATATTTACGATGGATGAAGCGGCGGTTGTGGCGCCACACAGTTCGATAACGGTAAAAGTAACGGCCGAGCAAGGCGGAACAGCAGGAAATATTAACGCCGGGAAGCTTTATTTTGTCGCTTTGCCCAAGACCGACCAGGAAATATTATACGCGGAAGTTTCCACGCCGCTTATGGGCGGTACGGAAAAAACCACGCCCGCGTTAAGTAGGACCGACATGGAAACCGCAAAAAAACAACTTTTAACGGAAAAACAAGAAGCGATAAAGAAAAAGATCGAAACATCACTCACGGAAGGGGTTGTGCGGGATGATCGTTTTTTGCAATTTGACTTAGCGGAACTGACGCCTGCGGAAAAAGAAGGGGCGCAAATTTCCGAATTTCATCTTGTCGGAAAAATTCGCGCGAAATATTTTGTTTTTAAACAAGAGGATATTTTTAACTTAGTCAGAAGTTCTGTTAATACGCGGGTTACCGAGGGTAAGGTTTTGGGTAAACCGTTAGATGTTTCCGGCTTGGTTGTCGACAAAATCGATTGGCAAAACAATGCGGTGAGCTTCAATTTTTCCCTCCAGAATTACGTACGTAACAATTTTGATTTTGCGGAAATGCAAAAACAATTGGTGGCGCGAACGGTTGATGGCGCGGGAACATTTTTGCGCGCTGTTCCCGGTGTTAAAGATGTAACCGTGAAGCTTAGTCCGTTCTGGGTGAAACGCGTGCCCGGTTTTAAACACAATATCAAATTAGAACTTGTTCTGCCGTAACGACGGGGAGCTATAGGTTCACACGTAAAATATGGTTCTGATTAAGTATCAGCATGATTTTAACATTTGTCTTTGCGAGCCATCGCTATCAAGCGAGGCGAAGCAATCTCCCGTAAATTCAATTGTATAAAATACTAGAGATTGCCGCGCCTTGCCCATCCTCACGGATGGTCAATGGCTCGCAAAG
>Ga0172379_10010788_pt1 | contig 10998 bp, 5 predicted proteins | sample GrowelOW334metaG_FD_119756 | JGI IMG/M metagenome (GOLD analysis project Ga0172379, IMG submission 119756) | Groundwater microbial communities from an aquifer near a municipal landfill in Southern Ontario, Canada - Groundwater well OW334 metaG | ecosystem: Environmental > Aquatic > Deep... | reverse complement strand
TGTTCTTAAATTCATCCAGAATATCCTGAAGGATATTTGCTTCCGTTCCTGCTTTCACTTCTGGAGGAACGCCTTCAAGCACGATTGTATTTTTGCCGAACGGTTTAGTTTCAAAACCGATTGAATTTAAGAACGGCAAAAGATCCTGCGAGAGTGAATAATCGCCAGATTGCAACTGGATGGTCTGAGGAAACAGAAGCTGCTGCGAACTCGGAACAGCATTATTCATTCGTGTTAATGCCCGTTCATACAGTATCCGTTCATGGGCAACATGCTGATCAATAATCATCAAACCGGAACGAATCTGCGTTAAAATATATTTGTTATGCAGCTGCCAGATCGCCTTTCCTTCCTGCGCTTCGCTTTCTCTGGTGCCGTGCTGGAAGTGTGTTGCTGTGTCTTCCGGTGGAACGGTCGTATTCGCGGGTGTATTGGCAAAAATCTGATCCAGTTTTGAATTTAAGTCGAATGTGATTTCTTCGTTTTCAAACGGGAATGATTTTTTCTGTTCCGGAAATCCAAAAGAAACACCCTGTGAGGAAGGTGTGACAGAAGGAGTATCACCATACCACCGCGGCTGAGCGATATGTCGAAGCGATGAAAATTGATCTGTTCCCGGACGTTGGAATTCAACGGTAGGAATGATGTCATTTCTACCGAGAGTTTTTCGGATCACAGAGATGACGATACGGTAAATATTTTGTTCGTCAGCAAATTTTACTTCCATCTTCGACGGATGGACATTCACATCAACTTTATGCGGATCGAGATCGATAAATAACAAAAAGAATGGAAAATTTCCTTTTTCAACGAGATGTTCGTATCCAGAAAAAACGGCATGATTGATTGAACGATTGATGATGAATCGGCCGTTCAAAAAAAGAAATTGATCAACTTTCGATTTTCGGGCAAAATCCGGTTTTCCCACATATCCCGAGAGTGACAGAATTTCTGTTTCTTCATGTAGCGGAAGAAGCGATGCGAAGTGACGTTCACCGAAAAGGCTTTTTAATCGTTCTTCGAGCGATTGCGACGGCATTGCAAGAATGGTGTCTTCATCACTGACGAATTCTAATGCAATTTCCGGTTTTGATAATGCCAACCGCTGAATCGTATCGTATATATGTTTGAATTCTGTATTGTTCGATTTCAAGAACTGTCGACGCGCTGGAGTATTGTAAAATAAATTTTTTACACTGATTGTTGTGCCTGTTTGATGGGCGGTTTTTACATGTTCTACTACTTCATTTCCTTCTACCCGCAGCACAGTCCCTACAGAATCTTCTGCACGTTTCGATTTTAATTCCACTTGTCCAACTGCAGCGATTGATGCCAGCGCTTCTCCCCGGAAGCCGAGTGTTCTGATATTCTCCAGGTCATCGTATGTTGATATTTTGGAGGTCGCATGACGGTAAAACGATTTCACCGAATCTTCATCACTCATTCCTTTGCCGTTATCGATCACCTGAATCAATGTCTTGCCGGCATTTTTGATGGTTATCGTAATAGAAGATGCACCAGCATCAATTGAATTTTCCAACAATTCTTTGATGACGGAATCCGGCCGCTGTACGACCTCACCCGCTGCGATTTTATTCGCCAAATGATCTGGTAATATGTTGATGATTGAAGACATTAAATAGTTGTTTTACATTATTGACGCAGAGTTACACCCAATCCAGGCATGTCATTTAAAGTCAACGCTCCCTTAATGTTGCGTACTCCATCGAACGGATCATTGGAAATAAGCACATTCCCATCCAGATCTGCATAATCTAACAGCGGTGAAAGATGAGCCCCGGCCGAAATACCTACCGCCGATTCAATCATACATCCCATCATCACTTTCATGTTTAATGCACGAGCAGTATTAATCATTCGCATTGCTTCTCGAACTCCTGTGCATTTCATTAGCTTAATATTTATTCCATCGAAGGCTTCCGCCAATTTCGGTACTTCAGATAACCGCAGAACGCTTTCATCGGCGATGATCGGAAGATCGGACTTATCCCTGAGCCATTTCAGATCGTCAAATTGTTCAGCCGGCATCGGCTGCTCTACGAATTCCACATTCTGATCCTTCAGCCATTTAATCCGTTCCAATGCAAGATGTTTATCTTTCCACCCTTCGTTCGCATCAACGTACAAGACTTTATCAGTCACTCTTCTGATGGTGGTAATCATTTCTTCATCGTTATCCAAACCGACTTTTACTTTCAGTATTGGGTATTCTGCGGCTTCCCGGACTTTTTGCTCGACAATTTCTTTCGTATCAATAGCAATTGTAAAAGAACATTGGGCCGTTTTTTTCGGATTGAGTCCCCATAATTGATACAACGGAACTCCGAGTTTTTTCCCTATCCAGTCGTGCAGCGCCAGATCCACTGCACACTTTGCGGATGTATTTCCCGCTTCGATTGAATCCACATTCGTCAAAATATCTTCAAGTTGTAGCGGTGAATCAAATTGTGACAGATTCGTTTTTCGAAAAAAAGCGTCAATCGTCTCCAGGCTTTCGCCATATCGTTTCGCCGGTGATGCTTCGCCGTATCCGATAATTCCGTCATGTTCCAGCGTCAGAATAATCACCGGAACTACATTCCGGGCACCGCGAGAAATTCGAAATGTATGTTTTAGTTGTAGATCATATTGTTTCCATGAAATTTTCATAAGGCGCCTTCATCGGTACTTACTGATTCTCTCTTTCGAATAATGCTTCAACAAACTTTTCCGAATCAAACGGCTGCAGATCGTCTATTTTTTCTCCAACACCGATGAACCGCACGGGAACCTTTAATGCATTGCTCACTGCAAAGATCACTCCGCCTTTTGCCGTCCCATCTAATTTCGTTATCACCAATCCGGTCAGACCAACCGCTTCGTTAAATAATTTCGCTTGCTGAATCGCATTTTGTCCTGTCGTCGCGTCAAGCACCAGCAGCACTTCATGCGGTGCTTCAGCGCTTACTTTGGTGATCACACGTTTAATCTTTTTCAACTCCTCCATCAAATTTGTTTTTGTGTGCAGACGTCCGGCAGTATCAATAATCACCACATCTGCATTTCGCACTTGCGCCGCCTTCACAGTATCGAATGCAACTGATGCAGGATCGGAACCGTGCAGTTGCTGGATGATATCTACGCCGGCCCGTTTTCCCCACACTTCCAACTGTTCATTTGCAGCTGCGCGGAAAGTATCCGCAGCGCCGATCAACACATTTTTCCCGGCAGTTTTGTAATTATGCGCAAGTTTTCCAATGGTGGTTGTTTTTCCGACTCCGTTCACACCGACAACCATTATCACGTACGGTTTGGTATGAGGAGGAAATTCGAACGGATCGCTTCCGTTGAAGGTATGTTTCACCAGAGAATTGGTAATTTCTGTTCGTACTAATTCGTTTAACTCTTCCTGAGTTTCATATTTATGTTCTTTGGTCCGTCGCTTGATGCTTTCAATGATCGTATGGGAAGTGTCGACGCCGACATCACTGGTGATAAGGATTTCTTCCAGCTGCACAAGGAACTCATCATCAATCTTCCCTTTTGCAAAGATTAGACGGTTCACTTTTGCGACGAGAGTTTCCCGGGTCTTTGCCAGTCCTTCTTTTAACCGCGACAATTTGAATGAATCAAAAAATCCCACTATTGTTCCCTTTACAAAATTTCGATAACCGAGAGTATCGGTTTATCGTCGATGTTCTTTAAGTGTTACAAAAAAGCGTTGAGTGTAAACGAACAGTGAATATGCCAGCAATACGATCGTCACCCACTGGAAGAAAAGAAAAACCCCATCCAGCGAAGGATATTTCAACACCGGAAAGACGAGTGTCAACGCGAGGATTGAAACCGCTATTTTACCCGACATTAACGACGGAAGAATAATTCCCGTTTTTGTTTTAATATAGAGCCCTGCGAAAAAGATGATACTATCTCTGACGAGGATTATTCCGGTAAACCATAGAGGAATATCGCCAAAAAACGTTAGCATTACAACCACAGCCCCAACGCTGATCTTGTCAGCCAGTGGATCGATAATCTTCCCGAAATCTGAAATTTCGTTGCGAATCCTTGCGACATAACCGTCCAGTGCATCCGTCGCTACTGCTGCCAGAATAATGAACAAGGCGATTTCACGATGAAACGGTATCGGTGTCATCATAAAATACGCAACGGGGATTATCAGGAGAATCCTGCTAATCGACAAAAGATTCGATATGGTCCAGAGTCTTCCTTGCATTATCGTATGACGGCGAATTTCCCCAGAATTGTTTTGATCGATTCCTGCGAATCGTTCATTTGTTCAACACGATACAAATAGATTCCTGTCGAAACAAGATTTCCCGATGTTGTGCGCAAATTCCACGAGATTCCTTCCCGCGTCGTGTTTTCACCAAATGTAATGATCTTGTCACCTACTGTCGTGTAAATGCTAATTCTGCAGTTGGCGGGAATATTAATAAACGAAATACGATCAGACTGCGTAACAGGATTCGGATACACAACAATTTTTTCCAGCGATTGAGTTTCCTGTGCAATCGAAACAACCTGCCCTTTCCCTGAGCGTAATTTCGTTCCGGTAAAAGAAGAAACACTGTCATTGATAGAAATTTCAAGACGCAGCGCAAGCTGGGTAAGATCTGCGCCAGAAACATTGAGCATAATTGTTTGTGGATTCAGCGAATCAATTGATCCGACTGTATAGGAACGGACAGCTGAACGGACAGAATAGTTCGATGACATTTTTGCCGTTATGAAATTCACGGGATTGCTGAACTCAATTTTTATCCGGTTCACCGAGACTAATGCTACTGAACGCACAAAAAACTCCGACTGATTCTGCAGTGTCGAAACAAACTGCGTCGTGCGCGTAGTATCACCCATCATTCCGTCAACATCGATCAATTGCCGAATACGTACTGTATGCGGACCTTGTTGCATCGAGAAAGGAAATGTCACCAATAAATTTTTTGAGGACTTCCACACAATTCCTGACGATTTGATCGTAGAATCTAATAGAAATACCACATGCTGAAGTTGCGACATAGAAACATCGAATGAAATACCGATGGAGAGTTGATCTCCTGAATTCTGAGTGATGGCAGTAATTATTGGAGCATGATGAGGAGTAACGGAAACAATTTCTGATTGATGACTCTCAATTCCATTCAAGGCCGAGACAGAATAAAAATACCGAATTCCCGCTGTAAGAGTACTGTCAACAAAACTCGTAGTATTGGTTACCGTTGCAAGCAACAGCAATGAATCACCATGTGTTCCCCGATATACGTTATGTGTTGCCGATGTCGAATTCCATGACACACGAATTGTTGTTGAGGAGATCGATACGGCGGACAATCCATACGGAGGAACCGGTGTAGCTCCGTTCATCATCGACCAGAATTCCGTTTTACCATTTGTATTAAAACCCAGATCATTCACTCCGTCGCCATCAAAATCATACACGATCACACTGTTCGATTGTGAGGAATGATGCCACAACGTTTCAAAATTTTTCGTAAATGAATTCCACCGGACCACATATAACGAAGGAGTAAAGGAAATACATAATGCATCCTGCGTGTCTGTGCTCAGCAATTTTACGGCAACAAGACCATTGTTGTATCCGCTTCCTGCTTTTACTCCGACAAAATACTGCTGCCAGATCATAGAGACAGCGCCGGGAGCATCGGAAGGTGTATGAGAAAATACTTTTACCGTCCACACAGGCGCATCATATTCACGGTCACTATTCCAATCAAGATTACTATGCCCCGCAACGGCAAAATCCTGAATTCCGTCACCGGTGAAATCCCCGGCAGTAATATAATCACTCATCTCGTAGAGATCTGAAGTATCAATGTCAATTAATGTAAATGTCAGAGTTTGCGGCGTAGATTGGCGGTACAGCAAAAGATCGCCATCATAATCGGCAAAAAGAATTTCATTTTTTCCTAATCCGGTGAAATTACCTGAAATCGATTTGGGAGGGCCAAACTGGTTCCGCGCTTCCCCCGACAGCGGTGCCGATGGATTAGGAAATCTGGCAGATACTGTGAATGAACTGCCCGATTTTTTATAAATTAGGTACTCAGTGCTTGATCGCGCAACAATTTCCGAAATGCCGTCTCCATCGAAATCATGTAATTCACTTGCCCAAATATCGGTTGAATCACCCCACACAGGATTGTGGAAAAATTTTCCCTTTGCCGTATCCACTCGTGTCAGTTGGGAAATCCCGTGTTCCTGTACAAGAATTTCCGGCGAACCACTGTTAGATTGATGCTCAAACGCCCTCGGTATCCATGAACGAGACGAAGAATCTTTAAGCATAAACCTATTTCCGTTGAATTCAAACGCTTTTAGCATGCCGAATTCACCTTCCTGAGTGTATTCGTTCAAAATTACGGTCGGTTTTAAATTAATCGATACAATTGAATTGAGAAGAAATCCTTTCGGAAGTTCATAAGGTTTTCGGAAAAATCCGGTATTTTGAATTGGCTGTGAGCTTAAGGTGAGTGTGAAATGATCTTTTCCTGCCAAAAGAACAGTTGGAAAACGTACACTTCTCTGTGTTGCTGACGGTTCAGTGAATTGACAATACCATTCATACTCTGTTTGCGGAGAAAGTTCATTTGCTGTGAGTATGAATTGGTGATTTTTCTGCTGTCCGAGAGAGCGCACAGAACTGTAATTGAATTCTCCGGCTTTTCTGTAATACAAAATTCCATTCGTATTTCTATCAGTTCGTGCTTCAACTAAAGTGCCAAATAACTCTCTAATAATTACAGAATCTCTGTAGCGAAAGGATACTATCCGTGGAATCGTTTGATCTATAAAGACACGTTGACGGAATTCCTGATCGGAACCTTTGCTGTTTTTTACAGCAAGCCGTAGAATGTAATTGCCTGATGGAAATGAACTAATATCCCAATGCATTATCGTGTCTCGAGCATAATAGTTTCTTGCCGTTCCGATAATCTGATTCCATTGAACGGGATTCTCTCCCGCACCAACAAAAAGAGAAACTGATTGCAAATATGGAGTAATAGCCGTGATGATAATGGGTACTGAATTGCCAGAAAGATGTTCGTCTAGTCGGGGAGAATGGATGGAAACGACCGAACCTGCAACAATTTGAACAGCCCGTTGAGCATTAACAATACCTGCACCATAATAATTATCCCATCCTGGGGCTCCTGCATCGACAGCTGAATTCAACAGAATTCCTCGTATGTCTTCGTTTGACATTTCAACATATGATGGATCGATTATTTTTTTATTTTTATCGATACTTCTAATTAATGCAGAGATTCCGGAAACATGCGGTGCAGCAGCTGATGTTCCTGCAAATTCATCCGTATATCCTCCACCCATTGTTGTTGTGCTGATCTGTTCGCCGGGAGCCATCAGATCCAGCGATGGACTGTATGAGGAAAAAAAAGAGCGAGTATCGTAGGTACTTACTGCACCGGTAGAAATCACTTCGCTAAAATCGGATGGATAGTGCGGGGCATTCGAACCGTCATTACCGCTGGACGATACCAGAATAATATCTTTATCATACGCATAACGAACTGCATCGTAGAGAAAGGATGATCGAACAACATCTCCGAAACTCATATTGATGACATCTACACCGTTATCGGCGGCGTAGATAATGGCCGTGGCAATATCGATATCGCTTCCATTGCCATTTTTTCCGAATGCACGCAACGGAAGAATTTTTGCAGGAACTATTCCTGCAATTCCAATTTTATTATTCGCTTGTGCACCGATGATGCCGGCAACTGATGTTCCATGTCCATTTTCATCGGACGGATCATTATCTCGAACATTCCAATCTCCCGCATCGTCCGCTTCGAGATCGACAAAATCATATCCTCTCCAGTCATCGATAAATCCGTTGTTGTCATCATCAACACCGTTATTTTGTCTCCCGCTGCCAAATTCGCCCTGATTAGTTGCCAGAACATTCGCAAGATCTGGATGTTCATCATCAATGCCTGTATCGATAACTCCAACAATGACGTTTGTTAATGCTGGGGAAATAGTTCCATCATTCAGCAGTGCGGTAACTCCAATCCGCTGTAAATTCCATTGGGATGAAAATGCTGAATCATTAGGTATGGAATACACTTTGTAGATTCTGCTCGTTTGAACAAATTCTATCGCGGGATTCTTTTCGAGCAATTGCACGGCAGCGGCATTGAGAGCGACATTTGTCCGTACTACAGCATACCGTCTCCATGGAAAGAAAGATGTTCTTGAAATATTTTTTTGCGGAAAGGATGAAACAGAAAAGGTAACTGGCTGTGCGGGTGTCACTTTTGCCGCAGTGAACGATTGCTTGACGAGCATATTCAACAGAATCGTATCTGCAGCATCAGATTTGAATTTGACAATATACGTCTGAGCAAATAATATGTTCAGGGTAAACAGGAAAATATTTCCGACAATTCTCCAACGCATTATGCGTCTAGATCGTTCTTATCTGTTACATTTTCAATCGGTGCAGGGTATTTGCCGCCGAAACATGCGGTACAATACCCCTTCCGTTCTCCGGACGGAACCGATGCCAGCATTTTTTTCGTCGACAAAAATTGAATGCTGTCCACACCGAGTTCTTTTCGAATTTCCTCAATATTTTCACCACATTTTACAGCGATTAAATCTTCGCGATTCGGGAAGTCCATACCATAATAACATGAATTAACGATGGGCGGAGAGGTAATTCTGAAATGAATTTCTTTCGGTCCCGCTTCTTTCAACAGTTTTACAAGCTGTTTCGATGTGGTTCCGCGTACAATAGAATCGTCGACGACGACAACTTTTTTTCCTTTCAAAACCCCTTTCACTGTATTGAACTTCGTTTTCACTTTCATTTCGCGCTGACCTTGTTCAGGCTGAATGAATGTCCTTCCAACATAGTGGTTCCGAATCAATCCCAATTCAAGCTTCGTATTAATCCCCTGCTTTATAGATTCAGTTACAAATCCGAGCGCAGCAGTGTTGCTTGAATCCGGTACGCTAATGACGATTGTTTTTTCATCCGCATCGGGTGCAACAGGTGATTCCTGTGCAAGAGATTTTCCCAATTTTCTGCGGACTTTGTCAACACTGTCGCCGAAAATAAAACTGTCCGGTCGTGAAAAATAGATATATTCAAAAATACAATGGTGCGACTTTTCAATCTGTTTGTTGATCCAATATGAGGTTAACGTCTCTTTCGAGTCCGCACGTTTATCGATAACAAGAATTTCGCCTGGTTCAATATCACGAATATATTTTGCATCAAGGATATCAAAAGCGCATGTTTCCGATGCAATGATATAGCTTCCATCTTTTTCGGCCAATGCCAGCGGACGAAATCCATGAACGTCGCGAGCAGCGACCAACATGGAATCGGTGATCAATAATAATGAAAATGCTCCGTCTACCTGTTCGACTGCATCGCGGATCTGGTCAATCTGTTTTTTTTGCCGGCTTCTCGCGATGAGATGCAACAATAGTTCTGTGTCAGAAGTTGTTTGAAAGATCGTTCCTTCGTCTTGCAAACGTTTCCTGATTGTGCGATAATTCGTCAGGTTCCCGTTATGGGCAACGCCGAGATTGCCATCACGATAATTAACAATCAGCGGCTGAATATTTTTTTCATTGTTTGCGGAACCGGTTGTTGAATACCGGTTATGACCGATAGCCGATCTTCCCTTCAGTTGATTCTTCAAAATATCATAATCTTTGAAGACATCAGTGACTAGTCCCATTCCTTTGACGAGATTAAAATGACTGCGCTGCTTATCCTCACGGAATTCGCAGGAAACAATGCCGCTTGCTTCCTGTCCTCTGTGTTGCAAAGAATGAAGACCGTAGTACGTTAAGACGGCAGCATTTGGATGGTCGAAAGCTCCAAATATTCCACAGGCTGCTCTCGGTTTGTCATGAATAAATCGTTTATAATTTTTTGATTCCATTTATCGTATCACCGTATCTTTTAACCAATGAATGTCATCCGATGTTATATAGTCTGTGGTAAAGTGCAATCCCCGACTCTCTTTCCGTAATAATGCCGACTTGATAATTAGATCGGCAACGCAAGAGAGATTACGAAGTTCTATCAACTCTTCTGTTACTTTTGTGCGTTTATAGAAATCTTTCACCTCTTCCAGAATCAATCGAATTCTGCGCTGTGCACGTTCCAGGCGGTGATTTGACCGAACAATACCGACATAATCCCACATTAATTGTTGAATTTCTCTTCGATTATGGGAGACCAACACCCATTCTTCGCTGTTAATTGTTCCGCTGTCATCCCAGTCGGGAATATTTTGAGGAGTTCTATTTGTTTTGGTGTTCTGACGTGCTTTTTCAACAGCTCTATGTGAAAACACCACCGCTTCAAGAAGTGAATTGCTGGCGAGCCTGTTGGCACCATGAAGTCCGCTCATACTCACTTCACCAACTGCAAACAGACCTGAGATAGATGTTGCTCCATTTTGGTCTGCAACCACTCCACCACAAGAATAATGTGCGGCAGGAACAACCGGAACGAGAACTGAGGTGATATCTATTCCATGTTTTAAGCAACGTTCATAAATATTTGGAAAATGGTCTTTTACCCCTGTTGAATTTAAGTGTTTTAGATCGAGAAAGACACATTCATCACCACTCCGTTTTAATTCTGTATCAATTGCTCTAGCAACAATGTCTCTAGGAGCCAACGATTCTTGCGGATCGTATTTCTTCATAAAATCTTCACCGCGGGTATTGCGCAGAATGGCTCCAAATCCTCTTACCGCCTCAGATATCAAGAAAGAAGGTGATCCCGAATTGAACAATGTGGTTGGATGGAATTGGATAAACTCCATGTTCGCTATTGTAGCACCGGCACGAAACGCCATTGCAACACCGTCTCCAGTGGCAATTAAAGGATTCGTCGTATGTAGATACACCTGTCCCGCACCTCCAGTTGCAAGAAGTGTTGTTGAAGCAAGGAATGTT
>Ga0172379_10010787_pt1 | contig 10998 bp, 10 predicted proteins | sample GrowelOW334metaG_FD_119756 | JGI IMG/M metagenome (GOLD analysis project Ga0172379, IMG submission 119756) | Groundwater microbial communities from an aquifer near a municipal landfill in Southern Ontario, Canada - Groundwater well OW334 metaG | ecosystem: Environmental > Aquatic > Deep... | reverse complement strand
TCCCTTTTTTTTGTCACTATATGTAGTGCCTTGCGAAGCTATTCTGTTTTAGATGTCGTCTTCGCTAGAGGTTGTTGCTGCGAACTTGTCTTTAACGCCGCCGGCAAATTCGTTAGCCTTGTCTGCTATATCGTCGCGTAATTCTTTGCCTGATTTAGAAGCAAACAAATTACCTAGGGCGTAACCGACACCTAGCGATACAACTGAACTGGCAGCTGCTCCGACCACTGCACCAGCAATGAAAATTGTTTTCAACAAGGGCAAATTTCCTTTGATAAGTGTCTTCAACATTGGCAAGCCCTCAATACATTAACCAGTAATATCTGTAATTAAAGTGATTCTAGCACCTGACTTAAGTAAACACTCTTCAGGAGAAAATCGCTCGAATATCGTACTATAAGGCGATGCTTACAGGAAAAATGAGAATATGACAGGCACTGAAACCATCGAGCCAAGCGCTAAGCCAAAAGCCGCAGAAAAAGCAGCGACAAATTATGCCAAGCAAATTGCCGACGAGTTAAAAATAGGCGTGGGACAGGTTCAAGCCACTATTAACTTGCTCTCTGAAGATTGCACAGTGCCCTTCATTGCCCGTTATCGTAAGGAGGCCACCGGAACACTCGATGAGGTCGCCATTGCTGCCATCCGTGATCTGCAAGAGCGCCTCCAGCAGCTCGATAAGCGTCGCGACTCTATGCTTAAATCGCTCAAAGAGCGCGAATTATTAACAGACGAGCTCTTGGCTAAGCTGACCGCTTCCAATTCTATTAATGATCTAGAAGACATTTATCTTCCCTTCAAACCTAAGCGCAAGACCAAAGCCAGCGTTGCCCGCGAGAAAGGTCTAGAGCCTTTGGCCCAAGATATCTTTACCTTCAAGCTAAAAGACGTGCAGAAAGCCGCCGAGGCCTATGTCAATAAAGAGAAAGGTGTCGACACTATTGAGTTAGCTTTGGCTGGCGCGCGCGACATCATGGCTGAATGGATGAGCGAAAACCTAGTCGCTCGTAAACAGTTGAGAGCCTATTGGACTAAGAACAGTTCTATTTATTCAAAAGTAGCCAAAGGCAAAGAACAAGAAGGACAAAAATTCAAAGACTATTTTGAGTGGAGCGAGAAAGTTACAACAGCTCCATCACACAGAATTTTGGCTATGTTCCGCGGTGAAAGCGAAGGCGTATTGAAGGTCTCAATTAAGCCCGATGATGAAGATGCTTTGATCATCATGGACAACAATTTTCTTAAAGGTGACGGCGCTTGCAAGGCTCAAATAGAAATTACTGTTGAAGATGCTTATGACCGTCTGCTTGCTCCTTCGATGGAAACGGAGTTGCGAGCAGAGTTGAAACAACGAGCCGACGTTGAAGCAATTCGCGTATTCACGCGCAATTTACGTGAGCTACTAATGGCACCGCCTTTGGGTGAGCATGCCATTATGGCTCTAGACCCAGGTTTCAGAACTGGTTGTAAACTTGTTTGCTTGGGCCGCCAGGGTGATTTGCTGCACCACGATGTTATCTATCCACACATGGACGGCTCCGGTGACGGCGCTAAGCAATCTAAGTTAAGTGCCGTAAAGAAAATTATCGAACTCGGCAAGAAATTCAATATTGTCGCTGTCGCTATTGGTAATGGTACCGCTGGCCGAGAAACCGAAGAGTTCTTGCGCGCCATCGATTGGTCTATTGCCTCGATGGAGGAGCCGCAAATTGTCATGGTCAATGAAAGTGGTGCCTCAATTTATTCGGCCTCTGAAGTGGCACGCGATGAGTTTCCTGACTACGATCTCACTGTTCGTGGTGCTGTTTCTATTGGCCGCCGTTTAATGGATCCGCTAGCCGAATTGGTCAAGTTAGATCCTAAATCAATTGGTGTGGGTCAATATCAACATGATGTCGATCAACCGGCTCTGCAAAGCAGCTTAGACGACACTGTGGTGAGCTGTGTTAACTCGGTTGGCGTCGAGCTAAATACTGCCAGTAAACAGCTTCTATCGTATGTTTCTGGTTTGGGTAAACAGATTGCCGCAAACATCGTGGCCCATCGTCAAGAAAATGGCCCGTTTAAGTCAAGGGCTGAGCTAAAAAAAGTAGCTCGGCTAGGGCCAAAGGCTTTCGAGCAGAGTGCTGGCTTCTTGCGCATTCGCGAGGCGAAAAACCCATTAGATGCTAGTGCTGTGCACCCAGAAAGCTATAAGGTCGTCGAGACCATGGCTAAAGATTTGGGCACTGATTTGAGCACGCTAATGTCAGACGCTGAGACGAGAAAGAAAATTGATTTGAACAAGTATGTCTCAGACAAAATCGGTTTACCTACTCTGCGCGACATTATGCAAGAGCTCGAGAAGCCAGGCCGCGACCCGCGGGCCAAGTTAGAACCAATGAAGTTTGCTGAAGGTGTTCATTCTATCAATGACTTGTACGATGGTATGAAATTGCCCGGCATCGTCACCAATGTCACTGCATTTGGTGCCTTCGTTGATATTGGAGTACACCAAGATGGATTGGTGCACGTCAGCCAGCTAACAGACAAATTTGTCAAAGATGCAAGTGAAGTTGTCACGGTGCAGCAGAAAGTACAAGTTACTGTTTTGTCAGTAGACAAAGACCGTAAGCGCATCTCGCTGAGCATGAAACGCTAAAGTCAGTTGGCCTTGGCTAATTCTTCTTCTTCAGTGAGATGGCCAGCTAACCCACTTTCTATCAAGGCTTGAATTGAAGCTAAGAAGTGCGCTGCTTTGCCCATATCAACTACAAGGGTGTCGGCTGAGAAACAGACCGACATCATTTTTCGTGGTTTGATTTCGTTTTCAATTACTTTGACTCTTTGTTCAACCGTGCCCACACCAAAAATGCAGGTACTAACGTTGGGTGCAAGTAGGGTATTGAGGTCGAATTTACCCAGTGATGTCACCCCAAAAGTGGCAGGGTTAACGATTTCGCGCAAAAATGGAATGTTCAGCGCAATGGCAATGTAGACTCTGCGCACTATCCATGGCACTTTGCTGAGCACGTGCTCTTTGGCTAATTGGGGCACACTCATGAGTTCTCCAGAGCCGTAGCGCTGCAACTCTTGTGCTATTTGCGCCAATGGCTTTTTGTGCGGGTCTTTGATTATGCCGAAGAAAACTGCAGCTTGAGTGCCAACCATGCGCTCAACGGTAAAGCCCGCAACAGGTTCGGGCCTATTCACCATATGGCCCAAGGGCAACTTGTAGGCCCTAGTCTGCGGGTGGTTCAATTGGGCAATGGCAATTGCCTTCAAAATAATGGCTGTAATGGTGACCTTACTTTCTTTTGTAGAAAGTTTGGCCCGTAGCTCTTCGGCCGCTTCCATGTCGAAGTCGGTCAGAATGTGCGTGGGAATGGTCTTTGTAGAAATGAGTGTGATCATGTCCATGACATTCCATCTAGCTCTATGGAAACTAGATGTGCTGTATGGAGGTTGACTTTCACTAGCTTCACTAGCAGCGGCCGTAATTTCGCTCATTGTTTCATTTTGGTGTTCGTACTCAAGACATTCTGTGTAGCTGTTGGCCTTGGCGGTGACCGAAAGGTGGCTGGTTAGTTCCCAGTTTCCTATCTACTTATTCCCCGCAGAAGATTTTTGCTTCTGCTGAGCAAAAAGAGTATAGAGACTGGACTATGCTTCTTTTGTTCCATTATCCACAAAGTGACGATAGGGTAATGGTTTATGGAACCACGGCCGCAGTGTCGCGTCACGGCGGAGGCTGGAAATTTGTGGTCAATTGTTTAATTGATCAAATTTCTTTGAAGTTCTGAGGAGAATACAAATGTTCGTATCGAATAAATCGGTAACCCTAGCTCTTGGCGTGGCCATGTTCTTAAGCCAGTCGGTAGTTTTAGCTGACGAAACTAGTACTACATCTATAAAAACTGAAACACCACTGGGCTCAGCTTCCACAAGTGTGAAAGTGAAGTCTAATGCTGCCTCTACAAGCAAAACAGTAAAAAAATCTAGCGCCAATGCTGTAGAAGCTAAACAAAGCACTTACCGCGCCGAAGCTGGTGTTGGTGGAGCCAAAGTGGAAGAGCAGAAAGATGCTGTACGCGCCAATGCTGATGGTAGTGTAACTTCTGAGCAGAAGAAAGAATCTCATGCTGTTGGTGTGGCTGGTTCGGCTCACAAGAAATCTAGTGCTAGCACCACTGTCGGTGTTAATGGCACTACCAGCTCAGTTAAAGAAGAAAAGCAGTCTTCCAATCCATAATTACAAAAAGCTAACGTATAAGGCGGAACTTGGCTCATTGCCATCCGTCACCGCAGGTCGAGGGACATACGGAGACACTATTCCTATTTATGTCCAATTATTGTTATGAGGAAAATACACATGTTTGCATTCGCTAAATCAACCACCCTAGCTCTAGGTGTGGCTATGTTATTGAGTCAATCGGTGGCACTTGCCGACGAAGTAAGCTCAACATCGATAAAGACCGAAACTCCGCTCGGCTCAGCCGCTACTAGCGTAAAAGTAAAGTCTGATGCCACCGGTACTGCCAAAACTGTTAAGCAATCTAGTGCCAATGCTATTGAAGCAAAAGAAAGCACTTACCACGCTGAAGCTGGATTTGGCGGCGCTAAGGTAGAAGAGCAGAAAGATGCCGTTCGCGCTAATGCTGATGGTAGTGTTACCGCAGAGCAGAAGAAAGAATCACACGCTGTTGGTGTGGACGGTTCTGCTCACAAAAAATCTAGTGCCAGTACTACAGTTGGTGTAGATGGCTCAACCAGCACTGTCAAAGAAGTGAAAGAATCTTCCAACCCTTAGTTATTAGACGAGCTAAGGGCTGAATGACGGTTGAAGAGGCGCGAACAGCAATGTTCGTGCCTCTTTGCGGTGGGTATATAAAATGTTGGAGCAACTTGCGAGAGCTTATTGTGACTAGCGGAAAGGCGATGGGATTGAAAAAAGCAAAGTGGCTACGGCCATTTTCTGTGGCATTGCTACTTCTCTTTAGTGGTGGCATTTTCATTTTCGCTCGGGCACAAGCTTATCCAGAGCCTCCCGCCACTCTAACTTTAAAAAGAGATGTTTGTTACGCCACTATCGACGGTCAACCCTTGTACATGGACATTGTTACGCCAAAGGTTGCCAAAGATAAAAATCCGTTTCCTGTTGTCCTCTGCATTCATGGTGGGGGCTGGGCCGCTGGTCATAAGCGTGACATGTTAGGTTGTGCCTTTTTGCTTAGTCAGCTAGGTTTCGTCACGGCTTCGATTGATTACAGGCTCGTTCCTCACGCCCACTTTCCCGCTCAAGTCGAGGATGCAAAAGCGGCAGTTCGCTATCTGCGCAGAAATGCCGCGGAATTAAATATTGACCCTAAGCGAATAGGCGCAATTGGTAGTTCGGCTGGTGGGCACTTAGCATTGTTTCTTGGCACCACCGATAATACTGAACCAGTTTTATCTAGCGATACTAGTCAACCTCAAGTTTCAAGTTCTGTGAAAGCGGTTGTTAGTATGGCTGGACCCACTAGTTTAGTATTGGCATTGCCAGCTGATGCAGAGAAAATAGCTCAGCGTTTCATCGGTAAGAGCCGTGCAGAGAGCCCCGAGTCATTTGCAACTGCTAGCCCTGTGAATTATCTAAGCAGCGATGATGCCCCTATGTTGATGATTCATGGCAGTAAAGACGAACTGGTTCCGTACAACCAAGCAACAACAATGCTTGAGTCATGCAAGAAAGCCAGAGTTGACGCTGAGCTAATCACAATAGAGGGTGGTGGACACGGTGGCGGTGGCAATCAGGCCGATTGGAATGCCAGTATTGTGAAAATGGCTGAGTTTTTAAAGAAGCATTTGCAGCAGTAGTCTAAAGCGGATAGCGAGACAGCTCAGTGCGCAGCTGGCGATAAAGATCGCGTAACCAGGCTGGCTGCTTTTTGAAATCGACTGCAGGGGCTGTATGCACTAAATTACAGGGTGCGAAAACGAGTGAAATGTTTTTAGCATCGACGTCGTGAGCGAGAACAAACATTTCTTCAATTGGCTCATTGCCCATGGCTAAGCAACCGGTCGACCATTTGCTTCCATGAATTAGTATGTCGCAGCCTAGATTGCGTCGCTTTTCTGCTTGGGCATGGCTGCGGTCAGTGGCATTGGGATAATTTACTTCCATACCAATGTGAGCTACTAAGTGGGGCCGAAAGCTGGCTATTTTATAGAAACCTTCTGGCACTTGTTTATCGCCTTCCTTTAGTTTCGGCCCGGCAACACCTGATGTGCCAATAATTGGATAGCTCAGAATTTGCTTGAAGGCACCACTTTTATCTTTGGCAAAAAGCAGTAGTTGCTTCTCTTCTTTTAACGCTATCCATGTCATTGCTCGGGGCGGATAGGAGATTTTATTTACTTCAAATAGAGGCTTTAGTTTCTTTCTCACTGCGGGGCCATAATATTGCAGCACTCTATCTGTCGACTGAAATATCGGTGGTTTGGCTTCAGGTTCTGCAGCTCTAACTGGCAATATTGAGGTGGTAAGTATGGCTGCCATGGTTAACAGCTTGGTGACTTGGCTGGTACTCATGTAGGACCGTCCAACTTAGTTTCTTCTAGATCTAGCTCGTTTTGAATTATTCTAAAGGTCTCGTCTTGAATTTCGTTGTCGTCGCGTAGTTTTAAAAGCAAGGTTCTTTGAGCCGTAATTGTCTCACCTTTGATTCTTTGCCATAAGAGAACAGCTGGCTGGTTTGGTGATTCTGGGCCCATGTTAGCCACTGCGCGCTCCAAATATTTATTCAAGTGTTTCTGTAATATTGGATCTTCAACGTCTATATTTTCAGAGCGAGCAAGTTCATCAATTCGCCTTACTGCTTCTCGTGAGAGAGCAAGTCGGGCTTTTCGTTCTGCTTCTTCTGAGTTGTAAGCATCGGGCTCAAACTCAAACATTTTGACAATTGAAGGAAGAGTAATCCCCTGCAAAATCAAAGTAGAGACAATTACTGCAATGGTCAGAAAAATGAGAAGATCGCGATAGGGGAAAGCTTGGCCGTTACTGCAGGTCAGTGGCAGTGCTAGCGCCGCTGCCAGTGATACCACGCCGCGCATGCCCGACCAAGAAAAGACAAATAGATGTTTCCAGCCGGGCTGCTTCTGCTTTCGCAGTACATTGTAGGCTGGCCCGACTGTAAAGGTCCAGGCAAAGCGTATGAGCAGTGGTGCTAAAGCAGCGGTTAATGTCCATAACACTAACTGCGGTGCTGGATAGGCTTTTACAGTTTCAAGAATTGGTCGCAGTTGCAAGCCCATTAGTAAGAACGAAAATCCATTGAGAAGATAGGCGATGGTTTCCCAGTTGGCTGTTGCGTGTAGTCTTGTGGTTGAGCCGTGCATCATAGGCGAGCGCCAGCCCAGTAAGAGACCTGCTGTGACTACCGAAAGAACACTTGAAACATGTAAGTGCTCGGCCGTTAAGTAGGCAATGAAAGGTGAGAGTAGGGAAACAATTATTTCAACTGGTTTGTGCTCTAGTCTGGTTCTCAGTCTAACTAAGATAAAGCCTGTGGCTAGACCAATAATTATTCCGCCTATAGCTACGTAGAAAAATTTGGTCCCCATTTCATAGAGCGAAAAAGCACCAGTGGCAACTGCCGCTACGGCGAATTGATATGCCACCAGGCCGGTGGCATCGTTGGTTAGGCTTTCGCCTTTGATAATTTCCATCAGTCTTTTAGGCAGGCGAACTTCTTTGGCAATGGCTGAAGCTGCCACTGCATCGGTTGGCGAAACAATAGCACCAAACGCTAGAGCCGCTGTCCACGGTATTCCTGGTACTACAGTATGAATCGCTAATGCTACGCCAGCAACTGTTGCTAACACCAAGCCTACGGCTTGAATTGTCACCAATTCTCCGACATCTTTTAATTGTCGCCATGAAGTATTGTAGGCGTCTAAATATAAAAGTGGTGGCAGAAAGATAAAGAAGACAGCGTCTGGCTCAAGATGCACGGGCGGAATATTGGGCGCCATGGATATGGCCATGCCTGTTAGTACAAGCATGATCGGCAGAGCGATCCTCAGCTTTTGAGAGATCGCTCCGACGATGGCAATTATTGCAAGCAGCGCAACGACTAATTCGACTTGCTGCATGTGGTTCCTAGATGTGTGTACTAGATGTGTGTATTAGCCATCTTTGTTTATAGCATGAACAAGCTCTTCTAAAACCTTGTCAGCTTTGTCGTTTTCAATCTGACAGGTGCCCGCATTTTCGTGACCACCTCCGCCATATTTTAGGCAAAGCTCTCCGATGTTAGTTTTCGAGCTGCGATCAACAATTGACTTGCCGATAGCAAATACAGTGTTCTGTTGCTTCAGGCCCCAGAGTCTGTGAATAGAAATATTTGTTTCTGGGTGCATGGCGTAAATCATGAAGCGGTTGCCAGCAAATATTGTTTCTTCTTTTTGCAGATCGAGCACAATGAGATTTTTGTGCACGGTTGAGCAACGGTTAACTTGGTCTTTGAACAATTCGGCTTGGGTGTTGTACAGCTCCACACGTTCTTGTACGTCGGGCATTTTCATGATTTCATCGATATCATGGTCTTTGCAGTAGTCGATTAAATCCATCATTAAATTGTAGTTGGAGATGCGGAAATCTCTGAATCTGCCCAGGCCTGTGCGCGGGTCCATCAAATAGTTGAGCAACACCCAGCCAGTTGGGTTGAGAATTTCTTCTTTGCTGAATTGAGCAGCGTCGGCTTTGTCGACCTCGTGCATCATGTCATTCCAGCGGGCAGGGAAGGTCTTAGCGCCGCCGTAGTGGTCATAAACCACTCTAGCTGCCGACATGGCCTTTGGGTCAATAATATGATTTTCGCGGCTACCTTTGTTGCGGGTCATTTCACTTGAGTGGTGGTCGAAGGCAAGGTGTACGCCGTCAACATATGGCAAGTTTGTGGTTATATCGTGGTCGTTAATGGGTACTTTGCCGTCTTGCATGTCTTTGGGGTGAACGAACAAGATATCGTCCAGCATATTAATGTGTTTGAGCAGAACCGCGCAGACCAAGCCGTCGAAGTCGCTGCGGGTCACCAGTCTATATTTAGTGGCATTCTCTACAGCCGATGCTGGATTTTGCGAAGTTGTCATTGCCTTTCTAATCGCCTCTCAAATGCTAATTAATCAGTGGCCTGTTATCAGCCCCTTAATAGACTTACCACCCTCAAAGCGACCTAAACCCCTCTTCTCTTTAGACTTGCTGCCGATCAGGAATTTTGACAGTGAAGCTTGCACCCTTGCCCCGTGCAGTTTTGACGATTATTTCGCCTTGATGCAGCTCGACTAGTTTTTTTGCAACACTTAGACCTAGACCGCTTCCCTGTTTCGCCAACTCTTTATTTGTAGATTGACTATAACGGTCAAATAAATATGGCAAGAATTCATCATCAATGCCGGGGCCATGGTCAGTAATAGTCAAGTTGGAAAAACCATTGAGTTGCTTAAATCGTATTTCAATTTTGCCTGCGTTTGCTGACACTTTAATTGCATTTGAAAGCAGATTGATTAATACCTGAGTCATTCTGATGCTGTCACAATATACAAATTGATCGCTGTCATCCGCTTCAATTATTAGGCCCTTGGCTGTTGCCAGCGCTTGCACTGCGGTGAGCGATTCTGATACCAGGTCGTTGAAAGTGACTAGCTCATATTCAAGGGTGATTAGGCCATAATCTAGCTTTTCTATGTCGAGCAAGTCATTGATTAGCCCCAGTAATCTAGTATTACTTACCAACATACGGTCAACGAGATTTAGACCTTCTTTTGATAGTTGAGCACAGTCAGAATCAGATTTTAGTAATTCAAGAGCGGCTTGGCTAGCCGATATTGGGCTTCTCAGATCGTGGCTGACCATGGCAATGAAATTCTGTTTCATTCTCTCTAGTTCTTTGCGAGCACCAATATCATGAGCCACGCAGTAAAAGTGCTTATTAGCTTCAGACCAGGTCGCTGATACTTCTAATTCAACTGGTTTGTTAGCAAAGTTGGCAAAGGACAGCTCAAAGCGCGATACTTCTTGCTGCCTGGCATTTTCTAGTTGGCGAGCAAAGTCAGGTGCGATTTCACTGACTCTGAGTCCGACGATTTCTTCTTCGCTAATTCCTAGTATGGTTGCACTAGAATGACTGGCCAAGTCTATTTTTAGTTCTGCATTTATTAGCAGTATTAGCTCGGTTGAATTCACTAATATGGAACGTTCTCGTTCAGTCAGTGACTCGATATCGCGAGCCATTGAGTGAAAGACTTGATCTAGCTTTGCTAGTTCAGAACTGCCTTTGAGAGCTGGCAATAAGTGTTCACGTCTTGCTAATCTTGAAATATTTTCCATTAGGCTATTGATTTGACTGATTGTGCCCTTGTGAAAAAAGGCTGCAAGAGCTAAGGCAATCAAGCCACTGGTGCAGATTGTAGTGAGCAATAGCTGATCTAGTTTTTCTTGCTTTTTGCGCACATCGTCAACTTTTGCTTGATAGTTAGCACGCCAACGTTGCTGGTTTGCTTCGCTTGCTTTCATGGCCTTTGAGGCTAAGCGACTGATCTGCGGAAAAGACTTCATATCAGTGATTTGCAAAGCATGTTCATCTGCTCTGCTAAATTTGATCGAGTTTTCTAGCAAGGTTTGCACTTCTTGCATGGCTTCATCTAGGGGAGAATTTTGGAAATCTCCTTGACTTAACAGGCTTGCGCGAATTTCCTTGATGTACGATAACGAGCGGTTGCAGCGGTAAAGTGACCACTGTTTGCCATTGGCTTGGTAGTTGAAAGCATCTGAAATGCCATCGAGGCTGGCTTTGAGACCCTTGAGGCTATAAAAAATCACTTCTGCCGAAGCCCGTTCGGCTTGCTGGGCAGTATTGACTTGCTCTTGTGCTTGCCTCACTGCTGCAAGCATGACAATTTCGAGCACCAATGGTGCCACTATCAATACTGCTGCTTTGTGCCAGAGCTTGAGACCAGACACTAAGTGATCTCACGACT
>Ga0172379_10010786_pt1 | contig 10999 bp, 14 predicted proteins | sample GrowelOW334metaG_FD_119756 | JGI IMG/M metagenome (GOLD analysis project Ga0172379, IMG submission 119756) | Groundwater microbial communities from an aquifer near a municipal landfill in Southern Ontario, Canada - Groundwater well OW334 metaG | ecosystem: Environmental > Aquatic > Deep... | reverse complement strand
GGTGCCGGTCTGGGCCAGGCCGACGATATCCACCGGTTTATCGAGGAGGATCGGGATGATCTGCTCCTGAACCGGGGTTGGCGAAGTAAAGCCAAGGGCTTCGAGGCCGGAGATGATGTCGGGACGGATGCCAAGGTCAGCAAAGGTGGTCATGGTGCGGTGTTTCCTTATTGAAGGGCGTGCGGGGAGGGAACGGTTGCTGTGCAGGAAAAAGGTCAGCCTGGGGCGGCCCAACACCCCTTAAACAAAAAAACCACACTTCCTCGCCGGAGGCTTTGTGCGGTGCGCTTTTGTAGATTTAGCGATTACAGGCAGAGGCAACACAATGAATTAAGGTGTTTACCATGAGTCGCCAGGGAAAGCAAGGGCTATGTTTTTCCCGGCTCACCCCAGGCGGGGCCGTTGCCCCCGTTGCCCTGGCATTCGGCAGGTTATGGCCGATGGGAGTTCAGGTCGGCGGGTAGGGTGGCCAGGTATTCCCGGATGGCGTCGCGCACCGCACGGTAATGGCCAAGTTCCTCCTCGTCGCTGGTGGCGGTTTTTGCAAGGCGGGGCGGGTCGGGAAATTCTCGGTGTAGCTTGATCGCCTTGCCTGCAAAGATGGGGCATTGCTCGTTGGCGTGGTCGCAGACCGTGATCACGTAGTCAAAGGTAGTGGGGTCCAGTTCGGAAAGCAGTTTTGAGCGCTGGCCGCTGATGTCGATCCCGGCTTCGGCCATGACCTTCATCGCAAGGGGGTTGAGTCCATGCTTTTCGATCCCGGCGGAGAAAAATTCGAAGCGGTCCGGATAGAGATGTCTGCCCCATCCTTCCGCCATCTGGCTGCGGCAGGAGTTGCCCGTGCAGAGAAAAAGAATTTTCGGTCTGGTGGTGTGCATGGCCAAGCCTCAGATAATCAGATTGGAGAGATAGTCCACCCGCAGAATGCCGCTGCCGATCACGCCGACAAAGGTGGCGATGGGTGCAGGTTTCAAGACTTTGCGGAGGATGATAAACGGCCAGACCCGGTCCGGGATGGCGATGGTCAGGCCGGTCACAAGATAGCGGATGGTGGTGGCAGGGGAAAGAGGTTGCGTCTGCGGCCGGGGCTGTTCCGTTTGTGGCGCAAGATTGGTCTGCTTGAGGGGCCGCATGGGAGTGTTTTCCTTCTGTGGTCTGCCCGCGCCTTATGGCCCAACCTGCACGGCTTTCTCTTTGATGTCTGCTGGAAGGGTAAAGCCGGTTTCTTTCAGAAAGGCAGGATTGACAAAGATGTTCCAGCGTTGGTTGGCGGCAATGGGGATACTGTTTGGCCGGGCGCCTTTCAGGATGCGCAGGGCTGCCCTGGCTGCCCAATCCCCCTGTTCTCCGGCAATCTTGGCCATGGTCAGCATGGTGTAGGGAGCCATCCAGTCCAGGTAGGAAACGGTGAATTTCTTGGCCTTGGTCATAGTCTGGGCGAGGGCGCGCTCGTGGCTCCAGTCTTTGATGCCGGCATTGTTGCCCAGAATGACGAAGTCGGCCTTTTGGGACACAAGGAAAGCTTTTTCCCAGTCCGCCATGGTTTTCACTGACCTGTGCGTGACGGTGATGCCATGCTTGGCGTACACCTTTTTGTTTAAGGCAAACTCCTTGTCCTGGGTCATTTCGTCTGCGGAAAGGAAGACCCCCTGTTTAGCATTGGGCACAACCTTACGCACTTCCTTGGCCAGCGGTTCTACCGGGCCGATTTCCACCATGCCGGTGGTGTTGGAATAGGGGTAGCCATAGGGCTCCACAGTCCAGTTGATTCCGCAAAAGACCACGGGGACTGCGGTGTTTTTGAAATACGGCAAAACCAGATAGCGCGAAGCGTTGTCATCTGCGGCGATGACAACATCCGGCTTCCAAGCTTCGACGATTTTTTTCGCTTCCAGGGCTTTTTGTTGGGCGAATTCAGGGGCGAGATTGCGTTTGCCGTCCATGTAGAATTTTTTGATTTCGCACTGGCCTTGCAGTACTTTTTCCATGGCATCTTCGATGTCATCATTCCAGACATAACCGGCATGGTAAGAGGAAACGTACAGGCAGCGGGCCGCAAACACCGCTTGCGGGATGAGCAGGTTCATGGTCAGGAGCAGCAGGGCGGCCTTGAGAAGCAATGCGAAAAATCGGTTTGCATGCATGGGGCTGCTCCCTGGCTGGTGCATGGGGTCTGAAAGGAAAGCACAATTGTTCTTACTATAGCATCCGGGGTTGGGAAAAGAACAGAAGAATGCCTGGGCCAGGGTCAGCCGGTGATCACTTCGTTTGAAAGCTCGTTGGTGTCATCGGGCTTGATGGGAAAATGGCGGGCCAGAATAACGCCCACAGCCTCAATCTCCCGGCATAAGGCGTTGCAGGCCTGCCCTTGTTTTATGCCGGTGGCGATGTCACTGGCGTGGGCCATAAGGGTTTCCTGGGAAATTTTCTGGTAGATGCCCGAGTCCGCCAGAATCCAGACCTTGCGTTCAAGTAGGGAGATGAAAAAAAGTACCCCCGTGTTGTCGCGGGTGGTGTGGAGTTTCTTTTGGTAAAAGGCGCGGAGCGCCCGCTCAGCCACCCTGGTTTCCAGGCGGCTGCCGGGGATGAACAGCCGGAGCAGCGGCGGGAATATTTTGGCCAGACTGCCGACTAGAGTGGTGCCGCAAAGCAAAAGGGGCAGGAAGTAGCCGAGGGTGTCACCAAGAAAAAGGTCGGTGATGAGCAGGGCTGCCAGGCCGCCGATGGTTAGGCCCGCCAGGAGCGTTGCCTCGGGATAGGTGTCGCTGGCAGTCACCACCATGGCGGCAACCTCGCCGGAGGTCTTTTTCTCCACCTCACCGATGGTCGCAGCGATCTGTCGCTTTTCCACCTCTGTGAAAAACTTTTCTGCTTTCATCATCTACCAGCCCCCCGAGGCGCCGCCGCCCCCGAAACCACCGCCCCCGAAACCGCCAAAGCCACCGTCCCCACCGCCAGAGCCTCCTCCTCCTCCCATAAAGAATCCGCCTGCACCAAAATTGTCAATCAGGATTGGGAGCAGGAGAGCCAGCAGGGCACCAGCCGGGACAAGAAGAAGCAGAATCAGCCAGCCCAACGACGAGGAGACGCCGAGAAAGGCGAAAAGCGGCAGGAGCGCCGCGCCGGTCAGTGCGCCGGTCAGTTTGCTCGACCGTCCAAGATAGACGACCAGGATGGCGAAGAAGATGAGATAGGGGAACAGTGAGGACTGGCCGCCTTTGCGCGGGGCCTGGCGGGAGTCTTGGCCTGTGCCCTTGAATTCGCCCCTGGTGGCGCTGATGATCGCGGAAATCCCGGCTTCAAAGCCTTCGTCAAGCTGGTCCGCCTTGAAGCGCGGGGCTATGACCTGATCCACGATACGGCCGGACACCAGGTCGGTCAGCACCCCTTCCAACCCCCGGCCAACCTCGATGCGGATCTTGCGGTCACCCTTGCTGACCAGCAGCAGCACCCCGTTGTCCTTGCCCTTCTGCCCTATTTTCCAGGCATCCACCGTGCGGATGCTGAAATCCTCCAGTGCGTCGCCTTCGAGAGACGGGATGGTCAGCACCGCGATCTGGGTGGAGTCGGACTGGTCAAAGGCAAGGAGTGTCTGCTCAAGCCGTTGCCGCTCTGCGGGAGAGATCATTCCGGCCAGATCGGTGACATAGCCCTGGTGCTTGGGAACCTCAAGCGCCCCGGCCGACTTGATGCCGCCTACACAGAGGAGGCAGAATCCCACAAGGCAGAGAAGCCTGAGTCCCTGGCCGGGCCGCCATACCGCATGCCGCATGCTGTGTCGCATCGGTTAGAACTTTACCGTCGGGGCCTTGGCCGCCCCTTCTTCCGCCTTGAAGGCCTCGCGGCGGGGCAACTGGAGCAGCATGTTGTTGGTCAGGTTGTTGGGGAAGGTGCGGATGGAGGTGTTGAAGATCCGCACCGCCTCGTTGTAGCGGACCCGAGCCACGTTGATCCGGTTTTCCGTGCCTTCGAGCTGGTGCTGGAAGTCCATAAAGTTCTGGTTGGCCTTGAGGTCGGGGTATTTCTCCACCACCACCATCAGGCGAGAGAGCGCGGAGGAAAGACCGCTCTGTGCCTCCTGGAACTTGGCAAAGGCCTGGGGATTATTGACCACCTCGGCGCCCGCCTGAACGGAGCCGACCTTGGCCCGCGCCTCGGTAACGGCGGTGAGCGTCTCTTTTTCGTGGGCCGCGTAACCCTTTACCGCTTCCACCAGATTGGGGATGAGATCGGTCCGCCGCTGGTATGATGCCTCCACATCACCCCAGGCCGCGATCACGCCCTCATCGTTTTGCTGGATGGTGTTGTAGCCGCAACCGCTCAAGCCGACGGCGAGAAGCACGAAACTGACAAATACGAGGAATCTCTGCATGGGGTCTCTCCTGGGAAAATGATTTTTTGGGGGGGAATTTTGACATTGCCGCCGCCGCTGTGGGGATGGCGGTGGCACTGGCAGCGGGGAAAATATCAGGATGTTGATTTTGTGCTCGGTATGCATTGAATAGTATGTGCATCTGTGCGAACTAACAATGATTCTATGTGGTCGTTTTTGGTGTTGCCCCCAGGTGTTGATTGTTGCCTCTATGGCGGACTATCTTTTTATCGGAGAGGGGCGCGATTTTTTCAGCAAATTCGAAATGGCATTTTGGCCTTCCTCCTTCGACAACTCTCCCTTTTCGATCATATCTAACCAGGGTGTCAGGCATACGCCAGGGGACGACTCTGGTGTCATCTGAAATCGTTTCTGCCGATTCTCTTGAAAGGTCACTTTGCCCATAATGCACCTTTATTTAGCCCAAGGTTCTCGCTATCGGGAAGCGCATTACTCAGTATAGGGGATTTCTGATGTGGACGCCATGCAATTTTCTGCTCCTACCGTCACCGTCTCGGAACTCGTTTATGGTGCTTGCAAAAGTGACCGGCCCGCCCATCATCTGCGCAACCTGCAGGAGGTTTTGTTGCCTGCGGTGAATATCCTTGGTTTCGACAGCAAGGCCGCTTTTGTCTGCGGCCGGGTTCGGGCCGAGCTGGAAAAGGCGGGAACCCCGCTTGCCCTTGCCGATCTCGAAATCGCCGCCATCGCCCTGGCCAATAAACTCGTTCTGGTTACCGGCCACACCCGTCATTTTGTTCGCATCTCCGGATTGGTCGTGGAAAACTGGCTGGCTCCCAATGTCGCGTCCCAATTCCGCGATTAGATATTCCCAGATTTACGGTCGTTGCTCTCACGCCGCCCACGGCGGAGCAGGATAGTAGTTAGTTTCGCGCCACATAACTCTTTTAAGTGGCGCGATTCTTTTAATCGTGCCATAATCCATGAACCATGCCAAAACAGATATCACATCAAGAGCTGCAAGCTGTGCTGGACGCTGTTGCCGGCTTTTTGACCAAGGTTTCCGTTGACCAGATCGGCGAGGCGCTGGCCGCCAAGTTGTCACGTCGCACCCTGCAGCGGCGGTTGGCCTTGCTGGTGGCACAGGGCCGACTGGTGTGTGAAGGGCAGGGGAGGGCTACCCGCTATCGGGTGGAGTCTTCTCAAGCCGTGCCGGTCGGGATTGATTTTTATCCGCCTTTATCCGCCGACGGCCAGGTTATTCGCGATGCCCTTCGCGCCCCACTGCGGCAGCGCCAGCCAGTGGGCTATCACCGCAACTTTCTGGATGCCTACCGCCCGAATGAAACTTGGTATTTGTCGGCCCAGATGCGCACGCAGTTGGCCGCTATGGGCGTCTCCAGTCAAGCGCAGCGTCCCGCTGGCACCTACGTCCGGCAGATCGTCAATCGCTTGCTGATTGATCTGTCTTGGAACTCCAGCCGTCTGGAAGGCAATACCTATTCCATGCTCGAAACCGAACGGTTGCTGGCGCTGGGCGCTGCCGCGGAAGGCAAGGACGCGCTGGAAACCCAGATGATTCTGAACCACAAGGCGGCCATTGAGTTGCTGGTGGATCAGGCCGAAGAGGTAGGTTTAAACCGTTACACTATTCTCAATCTCCATGCCCTTCTTTCCGAAAACCTGCTGGCCGATCCGCAGGCCTGCGGGCGCTTACGTTCCATTCCGGTGGGCATTGGCGGCACGGTGTACTATCCGCTGGAAGTGCCGCAACAGATTGAAGAATGCTTTGCGCAAATTCTGGATACGGCGGTGGCGATTGCAGATCCGTTTGAGCAGGCTTTTTTTGTGACGGTGCATTTGCCGTATTTGCAGCCCTTCGAGGATGTGAACAAGCGCGTTTCCCGCCTGGCGGCGAACATCCCCTTGATTCGTGAAAACTTAAGTCCCCTGTCGTTTGTGGATGTGCCCGAGCAGGCGTATGTCGAGGCGATGCTGGGCGTGTATGAACTCAACCGCATTGAATTGCTGCGCGATGTGTTTGTCTGGGCCTATGGGCGCTCCTGCGCCCGCTATTCCGCGGTGCGTCAATCATTGGGCCAGCCGGATGCCTTTCGTTTGCGCTACAAGCCCGAGATTGCCAATTGTGTCAGCGCGGTGGTTCAAGGCGGCAAAAACAAGCAGCAGGCCACGGCCTTTATTCGTGAAATCGCCAGGGGCATGGCGCCAGCCAATGAATTCAGCCGTTTTGTTGAGGTGGTGGAAACCGAATTAATTGGCTTGCATGAGGGGAATATCGCCCGATATCGATTGCGGCCGGAGGAATATCGGAAGTGGAGGCGCACCTGGCATTAATGAGCCGGCAAGTGACCACAGGCGCCACATGATTTAACTGGTTGCAATCCCGTCCGGCCTGTGATTTATATTGTGACAACAAATTAATTGAGCCGAGGGGATTGTCATGGCAGCCTTTTTGCACAGACAGACAGACAGACAGACAGACAGACAGACAGACAGACAGACAGACAGACAGACAGACAGACAGACAGACAGATAACGTCCTTCCTTAGCGGGGTTTTCCCCCCGTCGCGCCATATGGGCCGACAATCCGGGTTTCCGGGATGCCGGCTTTTTTCTTGCCACGCCCTTGCCTTTCGCAACACCGCCTCTATCTTTCTCCCCTCGCCCGCTTGCGGGAGAGGGGCCGGGGGAGAGGGGCAAACCCCATGAAAATCTTCTGCCTCAGCCATGATTTTCCCGGCGCGAGCCTCTGCCTGCGTCTGCTGCGCGAGGGCAACGAGGTCCGCGCCTTTGTGGGCGACCCGCTCTACCGCCAGGTTCTCGACGGCCTGATCGACAAGGTCGATGATCTGGACCAGGGGATTGCCTGGGTGGGGCGCGACGGCCTGATCGTGGTGGATGATGTCGGCTTTGGCGAGTTGCAGGACCGGCTGCGGGGCGAAGGATACGCCGTGGTGGGCGGCTCTGCCGGAGGCGACCTGCTGGAGAACGACCGCCTCCATTGCCAGCGGGTGCTGGCGGAACACGGCGTCCGGCCCGTGCCCATCCATTATTTCGAAAACCGGCAGGAGGCCATTGGCTTTCTGCGCCATCACCCTGGCCGCTGGGTGCTCAAGCAAAACGGCGGGGCAGACAAAACCTTCTGCTATGTGGGCGTCCTGCCCGATGGCCGCGACGTGCTCGATCTGCTGGAGTATCACGGCAGAAACACCTCCGACAACACCGGCCATTTTATCCTCCAGCAGCACATCGACGGGGTTGAGATCGGCGTTGGCCGCTACTTCAACGGCCAAGACTGGCTCGGCCCGGTGGAGCTGAACCTCGAACACAAGAATCTCTTCCCCGGTTGCCTTGGCCCCAAGACCGACGAGATGGGCACTCTGATGTGGTACGACCCGGACGAAAACAACCGGCTCTTTCAAGAGGTGCTTGCCCCGCTTGCCCCCCACCTGCGCCAGATTGGCTTTCGCGGCGATTTCGACATCAACTGCATCGTCAACAAACAGGGTGCCTTTCCGCTGGAGGCCACCAGCCGTTTCGGCTACCCGGCCTTCCAGCTCCAGACCGAATTCCACTGCTCGTCCTGGGCGGATTTTCTCAACGCCGTGGCCCTGGGCAAGCCGTATGATCTGGAGTGGCGGCCAGGGTACGGCATCGTGGTGCTGGTGGCGCTGACGCCCTTTCCTTTCCTCCATGCTGCCGAGAGAACCCGCCCCCTGCCCCTGGGGCTGCGGATCAATTTTCACGAGTATCCCGGCGAAGAAGAGCTGCGCCATTTCCACCCGGAGGAAGTTACCGTGGGGCAGGACGAACAGGGGAGGGAGGTATGGCATACCTGCTCCGACACCGGCTACATCCTGCATGTGAGCGGGATGGGGGCAACGGTCGAAGAGGCGCGGGACATGGCTTACCAGCGGATCGACAACCTGGTCATTCCCAAGATGTTCTACCGCCATGACATCGGGATGCGGTTTTTGAAGCAGGACCGGGCGCTGTTGACGCAATGGGGGTGGATGTGATGCAAGCAAAACAGATGTTTTCGTGGATGAATCCGAAGCTGGAGGTGCGGGAGACCGGCCATTATGGCAAAGGGGTGTACGCAACCGATGCGATAGCTGCTAACGAGATGCTTTTTGTCATGGGCGGGTACGTCCTGACCATCGAAGACGAGAACAATCTGCGGGGCGTTGTTGCCGAACAACCGATTGAAAATTCCGAGGAATTTTCCCACGGCCCGCGCCGACCATCCGATTTGGCACGTATGCCGCAGCACTATATCAACCATAGCTGCGAGCCGAATGTCGGATTCAAAGGGCAAATATTTCTCCAGGCCATGCGGCGGATTGAATCGGGAGAGGAAATCACTTATGACTACGCAATGTCGATGCATCCGAATCCGGAGAGCAGCAGTTTTTTCACTATGGAGTGCCGGTGCGGTAGACCAGATTGTCGTAGTATCGTCACCGAGAATGACTGGCAGATCCCTAAGTTGCAACAGCGATATGACGGTTGGTTCCAGTGGTTTTTGCAGGAAAAAATCGATAGGGCAAAACGAGATAGGGTGGCATCCCATGGCAGTATTAAGCTGGATAAGCCAGAAGCTGGAAGTAAGACTTTGCGGGGGGGGCGAGGGGTCTTCGTCCGAGAGCAGGTGAGAGCCGGAGAGCGGCTGGCTATCTTTGGCGGATATGTGATGCCGATTGCCGAAGAACCGGAGCTTCCAGGCAATCACAGTGATTTCGCCCTTCAGGTTGATGAGTACTTTGTTTTGGGTCTCCGGTGCGAGCATGAGCTTGGGGGTGCTGATTATTTCAACCATAGCTGCAACCCCAACGCCGGCATTCGGGGGCAGATATTTTTGGATGCCATGCGCGACATCGCCCCGGACGAGGAGATTACCTTTGACTATGCCATGGTGCTGTATGGGGCTGAAGGCATCCCGCCCTACAAATTGGAGTGCCATTGCGGCAGCCCCAACTGCCGTGGGCGGGTGACGGACAGCGACTGGCTGCTCCCGGAATTACAGCAGCGGTATCATGGCTATTTTTCGTGGTTCTTGCAGGAAAAGATTGACCGGATGCGCCACGCGGCGCCGTAATCGCCCAACTAAGGACGGTATGAGTATCTTCTCAACAGTTGTTCCGTGGCTCACCAGGCACAAGGAACGAATCGCCATCCTCGGCATCGGCATACTGGCCGACCGGATCATCTGCTATACCTTTGATTTTGTGCTGTATCCCTATGTCATCTGGCGTGCCGGGCTGCTGTGGGGTGGGGTTGTCATGGCGTTGCTCTCGCTCATCGTCTGCATTCTGACCATGCAGTTCTACGACTGGTCGAAAAAGGACTGGCTGGGGATCGAGACGATCAAGGAATTGAAGGTGTATGCAGGAGAAAGCCGGGTCAGGCGGTTCCTGGCCTGGATGCTCTGCCGCAGCGAGCCGGTGGCCTGCCTGGCCCTCTCCGTGACCACCGACCCCTTTGTAACCACGGTCTATCTGCGCCAGGGAAAATTCACCGGCATGGGCCGCCGCGATTGGACCATCTTCATGGCAAGCTGGCTCATCGGCAATATCTACTGGGCATTGGCCTGTTATATGGGGATTTCGCTGGTTGAATGGGTCTGGCAGGCGGTACGCGGGGCAGCATAATTGAGCTGAGGGGGAGCGCGTTGTGTTTGACCTATGCGATCTCCAGCTCAACCCGAAATTTTTTACCAAGGGCGGCGGCAGCGCTTGCCAAGGTTGTCAACGTCAGGCTGGTGTCTGTTTCGTCAAGAAGGCGGTTAAGAGCGGCCCTGCTGGTGTGCATCTTCTTCGCCAATGTGGTTTTGGTGAGTTTTTGGGCAGCCATCTCCCGTTCGATTTGCCACGCGATGACTCGTTTCATGGCAACGGCTGTGGCCTCTTCCAGCATGGCTTCTTCGGTCAGGAATTCGTCAAAACTGCTTCCGACATGGGCGTTGTTTTTCATTTTTTTCTCCTTAGCTGCTTGAGTCTGGCTTTGGCGAGATCAAGGTCTGACTGTGCGGTTTTCTGAGTCTTCTTGATGAAACCATGCAAGAGAACCATCAGGCCATTTTCGGCAACAAACATGATTCGTGCGATCCGTCTGTCTAGTCTGACCCGTATTTCCCAGATATCGCCGTCCAGATGATCAACAAGCGGCAGACCAAGCGGCCAACCAAACTGAACGGTCTTGATATCCTCGCCGATAATTTTGCGGTCAATGGCCGGTAAGCCTCGAAGCCACTCCCGTACCGGTTCCGCACCAGATTGTGTTTTGAAGAAATGGACCGCCATATTTGGATTCATAATAATATTATGTATCATTTTTGGTACGCGCGCGCAAGTTGTTTTCGGAAGGGTGGGAAGCCTGGGCAAGCGCAACATTTTGAGAAACTGAATTGGTGCTGCTGGATAGTTACGCACTTTCGACTAAAAGGTGAATATGCCACCGGACATGCGGTGTGTTCCCGTGCACTCGTTTTTCCGGTGGACAGGCAAGCCGCAACCGTACGATAATCAGGCAAAAAGCTATTGAGTTTCTGTGATAATTGTGTATTTTGTCCCTCTTGATTTCAGCAACAATTCCCCGAGGAGGATATCAGATGCAGCAGACAGCGGAAGCAAAGGCCTGGAGTAT
>Ga0172379_10010785_pt1 | contig 10999 bp, 9 predicted proteins | sample GrowelOW334metaG_FD_119756 | JGI IMG/M metagenome (GOLD analysis project Ga0172379, IMG submission 119756) | Groundwater microbial communities from an aquifer near a municipal landfill in Southern Ontario, Canada - Groundwater well OW334 metaG | ecosystem: Environmental > Aquatic > Deep... | reverse complement strand
TTATTTTTTATCAAATAACTCGAAACCGACCAACCTAAAAGCTGAAAATAACTCAAAGAAAATGGCACTTTCACCAGAGGTAGAGAAGAAACAGGAATCTCCAACAGTCTGTTTGGGTAAAGAAATGGTTTATCGCTTTGTCCTAAATTATTAAACAGACCGGGACGATAGGTCGGGATAACACTGGAGCTAAAAATAAATCCTTCTTCCTTAAGCCAACCAATTTCTTCTTTAATAATATCCCCACAAGGTGCGCGCCACCCAATTGGATTTTCCTTAAAATATTTTCTATAGACTTCAACCGCTTTTTTAAAATCGGTTTTTCTTTCTTCAATGGTAAGTTTTTTATTTATTTCGTGGGAATAAGAATGGAGGTGAAATTCACAATCAATGTTTTTCTTAATTTTTTCTATAATTTCCGGATTTTGTTCTATAATTTTACCTGTAGTAAAAACCGTGAGTTTTAAATCGTATTTTTTAAACAACTCTATCAATCTATCGACGTTCTTAAAAGCCGAGTAGTTGTTTACTCGACCATAATCCTGTTCCATATCCAGCGTAAAATATATTTTTTTATTTACTACAGACATAAAATTGCCTTATTCCCAATTCAGACACGAAAGTGTTCTGGAATTTTTTAATTATTTTTTCTCCCAGAGTTTTTAAAAATTTTGGACCTAAGGGAACCAATAACGTGCCTCTGTGCTCAAGTATATTAAAATTTGATTCTATAAGCATGCGCTTGACCGTCTTTGATGATAAAAATTTGTGAGGTCCTTCACCATGACCCAACCCAAATAAACTATAAACCGCGTAAAATGGTTCGCAAGAAGCCGGCGGTGTGCTTAAAACCAATTTACCCCCCGGTTTAAGCAGGCGACTAAGTTCTTTTATAAAAACTGACGGTTTTGGACAATGTTCTAATGTTTCCAGAGATAAAATGTGGTCAAAATGGTTATCAGGGAAATTAATTTTAGATAAATCTGTCATCTCAAACCACTCTTCTGGAAATTTCTCCTTGGCCCTTCTAATCATTTGAGGTGAAACCTCAAGATTATACAGCTCTATATCTTGGTTTTTATTTTTTAAGAAGGGAATGGCTGAACCGGTTCGAGACCAGACATTCAATACTTTATCACCATTTTTCAGACCAAGATATCTAACGGATTCAACAAATCTTTGGTGGTGCGTCTCGTGAATTTTATTATTTTCAATTTCGTATATTTCAGCAACACCATCCCAAAAGGTTTTTACCTCTTCCAACGTAAATTTGTTATTAAAATCCATTTCAATTTTCAAATTTTTTCACAAAATGTTTGTCCAGAAATTTGTTTAAGAATTTCTTTTTGATAAAAAGGGGCGTAAGATAATAAATTCTAACTAACAGTCTCTTAAACAGCACGTTGGTTTCGGGGGGAGTTTTTAATAAGGGGTTGGGATGAAATTTGTTATAACCTATTATATCTGCGCTTTTATATTTTCGCGGCATCGTGATTGGTTCTTTTTGCTTGTATCCCAACAAGACATAGGCTATCGGATCAAAATAAGAAGGGATGGAGAAAATTTCCCTCAATTGGTTTCTGGTTGGTAAATGACAAATCCAACTACTCCCCAGTCCGTAATATGTAGCGGCCAACACCAAATTCTCGATACCGGCAGCCGCGCTTTGAATTAAGTCGTTATGTTCTGTGTCTTTTGTGCGATTATCATAAAGCACCAAAATACCGATTGGCGCATTTTTTATGACAATGGAGCCGCCATGGTCAACAAGTTTTTGTTTTATTTCCTCGCTATCCACCACGATAAATTGCCAACCCTGAATATTGCAAGCCGAAGGAGCTTTAATGGCTACCTCAATAATTTTAACGATTAAATCCTTGTCTACCGGTTCGGGGGTAAAATTTCTTATACTTCGCCTTGAATTAATAACGTCTAAAAAATCCATCTATTTTGTTTTATTTTTTTATTTCTCTTCTAATCGCAGCCACCTGATCTGCCAACAGACCAAAAAGAAGAACCAGTAATGAAGCAACAAACAAAAAGCCACTGGATTTAGAAATTAATTGAAAGTTACTGTTTAGTAAATCATAAACCATCCAACTAAAGGAGAGTAGAAACCCCACAAAAGAAACGGGCAAGAAAATCTTTAATGGCGAAAAAAGCATTATTAATCTTACAATCAACATAATCGTTCTGAGGCCATCGGAGACTTTCACCGAACTTTTTCCGATTCTTTTGTTTATTGTGATGTGTACATATTTGACACTAAACCCTTCTTTCAAAAAAGAAAGAGTTGAGGTAGTGCTAAGAGAAAAACCATTAGGAAACAGGTGCTCATATTGAATAAATGGTTTTTTCTTTAATAATCTAAAACCACAATTTAAATCAGGAATCTTTTTTTCAACCAAATAGTTGGCAACAAAATGAAGCAGTTTTTTACCGGGCTGACGAAGAGCCGGACCCTTATAGCCTTGGCGCCAACCAAGAATGGCGTCGTATTCATCTGTATACCTCAAAAATTCTTCAATATATTCCGGTTTATGTTGGCCGTCTCCATCAAAAAACAAAAGCCAGTCAAATTTTGCGTTTCTGGCGCCAGTTTTTAAACTAGCACCGTAACCTTTATTATAAGGGTGGTTGATTAGTTTTGTTTCCTGAATATTTTCTAAGATTTCTTTGCTCCGGTCGGACGAGCCATCATTAACGACAATTATTTCATACTCTAAATCAAGTCTTTTTAATTCGTCTTTCAAGCCATCTATCACCTGCGCGATTGTCTCCCCTTCGTTAAAAACCGGGACTATAACCGACAGTTTAATTTTTTCTCTATTTATTTCCATAATATCTTTTAATCGGATTATTATCTTATTGTTCTGTCATATGGAAAAACCGGAATTTTGAGAGTCAGTTTCATCCGATTTGACAGATTGGAAGTGTAACCAAGAGCCGACTTCACTTTATAAATATCGAAGGCTTCTTTGAGTTTCCCGTTTTTTATTAATTCTTCTATGGTACTCGGATTGAAATATATAACATCACGATTTGTAAGATAATAGAAAGCATCAGCAAAAGTAGAATGAGTGCCAACGGCTATTACACCGGTATTTTTTATATCCTGTTCGGCTTTAGCCATTTCTATGGCCGCCCCAAAATAAGAAGAACGATAAGAATCAAATAATTGCCACTTATCGGCATATATCAAATGTCCGACTATAAACACCAGCAATATCCCGCTCATAATTAACTGTTTAAACCGAAGTGGTTTGAGTAGCTCTAATAATTGATACAGACCAAGTCCGGTCAATACCGCCGCCATAAAAATTATTTCTTGAAAATGGTCCCAATTGCCGGTCTGGAAAGAGACTAGCCCACCAAACCATATTACAAACCAAAACCCAAAAAACCATAACATGTCCTTTTTATTTTGATATAACCAATATCCGCCCAAAAACATAATAAAAACGATTAGTGGTCCGCCATAATTAGTAAGATCAAATGTTCTGGTCAGATAAAATTTGACAGAATCTTCATAAGCTTTCAGTCGTTCTGACCAACTGACTTTATAATTCCATTGCGAAAGGAAGTGAATATTAACTCGATTAAGTTTTTCTTGAGATACAAAATTATTTAAATAATTATCCTTATTATAATAGAGTGAATAAGGATCGTTGAAAACATGGCCGATTTGGTTGAACGGCTGATTGTTGATGTCTGCCAGATAACCATTGGGCACGCCCAACCATGAATATGAAGTAAGAGTAGAACCAAAGATAATTAGAAACGGCAGGACAAAAATCAAACTTCGTTTAAATAACCTATTTTTATAAAAATCAAAAATAACAAATGGGGCAAAAGAAATTAGAAAAGCATTCCGCGCCAGCGCCGCCAAAGCAAAGAAGGCGCTCGCTATCGCCAGCCGACCCAATGAGACCTTAAACAATTTTTCCTGTGACCCCAAATACAACCATAATGCGATACCAAAGAAAACCATCGCAAATTCATAAGAACTGAATGAAAGAGCGCCGATTATCCTAACAGGCATGAAGGCCATAGTTATTGCCGAGAAAAATCCTATCATCGGACCGAACAACTGCGTAGTCAACAAAAATATAATGACATTGAACAAAGCGGCCAACACAATCGCCAGATACATCGGCATCAAAGGAGTGTCGGTTCCGAAATATTTAAATATATAACCGTAAATAATCGGTGTCAGAGGATTGGTTATGCCTATTTTTTTTCCTTCGGTCGCGACCTTATCGGTTGACAAAAGGACCCCATTTGGGCTTTCGTACTGATATGTTCCAGCGATAGCAAAATTGCGAGCTTCTGCTAATGCCGAGAAATCGCCACCGGTGGCGTAACCTTTTTTATGAAGCGGATAATAACTTACCGCCAAAGAGACGGTAAATATGATAATGGCAAGAATAAGTTTAACTAGAGATGGTTTCATTAAGGTGTTGTTATTATAACAAACTCCGTCTTAAAATCAAGGGTTAATTTTAAGAATATTATATCCATTATTACTAAAAACGAGACTCCATTTAAACCCGGAAAGATCCCATGCCGGATTTTGATTATCGTTTGTAACTATATAGTCAAGCCGAAATTTGTTCCGTTCCCCGATAAAATGATTTAAAAAGTAACTGTACCTGAATGCGAGTCCGGCGGGATAAATAGAAAGGATATCATTGTCAATAAACGTTTCTATGTCTAAATTTTGTTGACCCATAACTATGAGGTCTTTTTTCATTACTTCGTCATTGAGCGGGCTTTTATATTTATTTAATTTCAGATACACAAATAACCGATATTCAATGGTATCAACCGGCAATGAATAATAAACCGCGTATGGATTCCAATATACTTTATTGGCGGTATATATCGGCACCAACGTTGATATATTGTTATCAGCTAATACAACGCTTTGGTTGGGTGTATGTTCTTTTAACCACTTGAGTATTGGCGCGCTGGTTTGTTGGTTTATGGCCGTCGGTTCCCAAAAAGCATAGGAGCTGTTTTGAATCGACACTACGTTAATTATAGAAGCAATAAGTAAAACTATTGGCGCTAATACAACCCATTTGAAACTCTTTTGCCACTGAAATAAATAATAAAGCAAGATAATAATAAATATCGGCTCATTATAATACCAATGATAGTGTCCTTCCTGAATTTGAATATGCGTCACTAGTTGCTGATTGATTGAAATAAAGGCGGCAAAAATTAAAATGATTAAAAAATAATCACGAACATTAGCATTTTTTTGCTTATATAGCACCGACACCAATACCAACACCGCAAGAACACCGAACGAACTTATGTTCCATGAAAAAAAAGTGTTGAGACCCAACAGGCCCAGCACCGGACCGGCTTGACCCAGACGATAAAATTGAAACAGATTAATAAGGGCCGGAATAGCCAATAAAATCGCGCCAACCAAACTAATCAGCATATGGACACCATATCTTAAATTTTTCTTCCAAAACCAAAACAATATGGTCAAAATGTAAACAAGAATAAGGAAAGTCCATAGATAAAAATAAACATAAAAAGACGCAGCCAATAACAATGCTTGGATTATTATGTATTTTAGACGTGGTGATACAAATGATCGCCACATCGCTAATAAATAAGCAAAGAAAATGATTGAGCTTAACTCGGGATTTATCGGCCGAGCATAGAGCGCAAATTGACTAGATATATTTTGCCAGGTAAGCAAGCCGTGGATGCCGGAAAAAGAAAACAGGCCATGACCAAACAAAATTGCGATAGCAGTAACTAGCGACCAGAATTTATGTTTTGTTAATTCATAAGCCAGTTTATAAATCAGAAGGAATATGATTGCCGACAAAATAAATTTATATATTAAATTTAAGGTCGGCACGGAAATTGGTATTACAAAACTTGGTAAGGTTAATAGTCCTTCGCCAAACGTAAATAATGGCGATAATGATGAGCCGCCATATTCATATAAAAAAGGATTACCGACCGAACGGGTATCCAAGAATTCCTGCATTCGAGCCAAATAATGAGTCTCGGCATCGCTTCCGAACATATAAATCCCCTGATAAGAATGGCCGGCCTTAGCTATAAACACCAACTGGGGCGCAACCATAACTAAACCGACTATAAAAGCGACGACAAACAACCAATAACGATACATCATTTCTTTATAGGTCATTTGAACCATTGGTTATACCAAATCTGAAACACCATCAGTGTCCAGAGTTCTTTATAATTATTGCTTCGTTTAGCAAAGTGATCATCTTTCAATCGTTCCACATACTCGTATTTAAATAATCCGCTTTTTGAAATTTCTTCTCGACTCAAAACAGACTCACAAAACGGACGCAAATCACTTGACAACCATTGGGCCAGTGGAATCCCGAAACCTTTTTTGGGACGATTAATAATCTCATCCGGAATTTTACCACGCATCGTTTCTTTTAAAATCCGCTTTGTGGCGAACCCCTTCTGCTTGAAAGAAGTCGGCAGAGAATTGGCAAATTCGACAATTGCCGTATCAAGAAATGGCGCCCGAACTTCAAGACCATGACGCATGCTTGTTCTATCCACCTTCACTAAAATATCATCCATGAGATAAGTTCGCAAATATAAATAATCCCGTTGCTGAATCGATGTGCCGACTGACGATTCAACCATATATCGGTCAATGTCTTCATAAATATTGCCGGAAATGTTGTGGCACAATAGGGTTTGCTCGGTCAACGAAAAACTCGACAGCCATTGTTGGTGACGATATTTTTGGGAGACTTCAAATCCTTTTAGAAATCTCTTTATTTTAAAATCAAGGCTAAGATTAGTGTGCTGGATCGGTAAGACTTTAATGGCACCAAGAAGAAGGTGGTTTATAAACGCCGGAACATACTGATACCAGCGCGCTATGACATCAGCCTGAAACATCGGATATCCCGCGAATAATTCATCCCCTCCATCTCCCCCCAAAGCAACAGTAACCGATTCGCTTGTAAACTTGGAGAGAATATAGGTCGGAATTATTGATGGGTCGGCAAGAGGCTCGTCCAAAATTTGTCCAAAATGTTCGAGCAGGTCTTTCATTGACGCGCTCGTAACATTCATCTCGAGATGTTTGGTCCCAAGATGTCGAGCAACTTTTCGGGCATAGTTCGATTCATCAAATGTTTTTTCTTCAAAACCAATAGAAAAGGTCCGGATTGGCGTGTCGGAGTTTTTTTGAGCATAATACGCGATTGCGCTACTATCGATTCCGCCGCTCAAGAAAATACCGAGCGGACGATCACCAATGAGACGTTTTGAAACTGCTTCGTTCAGAAGATTGTCGAGATTTTCTGACGTTTTTTTAAACGTGTCCCTATTCTTCTCGAAATAATCAAGTTTCCAGAAAACATGTTTCACGACCGATACGCCATCATATGCCAGATACGATGCCGGCACGAGCTTAGAAACATTTTTAAACATCGTATGGGGGGTCGGCACATATTCAAAGAATAAATATTTGTGGACCGACTCCACATTAAGCTCCTTGCAAAATGCCGGATGAGCGCAAAGAGCTTTCAATTCCGAACCAAATAAAAACGTGTCACCGAATCGCGCCCAATACAGAGGTTTCTTGCCAAGACGGTCTCGGGCCAATATTAATTTCTTTTCTTGAGTATCATAAATCGCAAGAGCAAACATGCCGTCCAGTTTTTCAAATGTGTCCCCACCAAACTTTTCAAACAAAGCCAAAATAACCTCGGTATCGCTTTTAGTCCGAAATGAATAACCCGGCACGAGCTTTTTCAAATCTTTGAAATTATAAATCTCGCCATTGAAGACAATCATGTATCGACCACTAGCGCTCACCATTGGTTGACTTGCGCTTGAAGACACGTCAATGATTGCCAGCCGAGCATGCGCCAAACCGACCCCATCTTCATAAAAAACGCCTTGCCCGTCAGGCCCTCGATATGAAATAGCCTGAATCATATTATTCAGGTCATGTTCGGTCCCTTTTCCTATAAACCCGGCGATTCCACACACGTGTTTTGGTTTTTAAATTTTTTGGACTACGGCTAAGATTGAAATTCCAAAGGGAAAATTCATTATCGGCAACAACTTTGACTCAATATTAAATGTATAATACAACAATTCATTGACAAACCCGAGGCTGACATTCTCTGATTTCATTTTGATTCCAAAAATACGCACAATTAGTCGAATAAAGGCAATGGGTAAAAATAAAAGAGTATTAAAATATGTTACCCGTTCAATCTTAAATCCGGCCTTTTTTAATTTTTCCACAATCTGATGACGATTATAGCGCCTAACGTGATGGCTTAGTTCATCTGTAACCCCCCACAAGGATTGAAATGCCGGAACAGAAATAATCGCATATCCACCTAACCTTAAGACACGATATAATTCATGCAGGGCAGATTCGTCATCTTGTATATGCTCGACAACATCAAGGGCAAACACAAAATCGAATGAATTATCTGGATGTGGAATATCGGTTATACTACCAATACCAACATTGGGAATCCCTCGATTTTTACAAAACTCAACCACCTGATTGGCGATATCAATCCCGTACACCACGCCAAACTGTTGAAGTTCTTTTAGAAGACCCCCCGCCCCACAGCCGACATCAAGGATCTTTACAACCGACCCATCATTTTTTTTGATTAACCTTTTGAGAATATCAATCGCAATCTTACGGCGAACTCGATACCACCAATGAGTAGTCTCTATGGCAAAGATTGAGTGATAATGGGATTCTTCCATGTTTTTATTTCTTGATAGCCAGAACGGTCCAACCACTATTATTTAGTGGATGTTGAACACTAATATTTTTAACCTCCAGCTGATTCACCAAATCAAATACTTCACTCTTCCTCCAGTAATTAGCCACGGTCGGAATGAGTTGATCAAAAACTATATTATGGATTTGAGAAAGTGTTGACCGAGAAAGCTGATGAATATAAGGTTTCGTGCCTTGATACAGTCTCGTATAAAACCACAGTGGAACGGAGCAACCATAGCTCAACCAGTAAACAACCTGTACCGGCAGTTTAGAGGTAATATGTTTTCGAACTGGATCAACAAATTTTGGTATCCATTCGTTGCCTTCGTAACTGTAAACCCATAACAAAAGAGTCCCGTCCGGTTTTAAAGCTCGCACCATATTGGCAAGTGCTCTCTGGGGGTCTTTCAAATGATGAATGACACCGATACTCATCGCAATATCAAACTCATTCTCCCAAGCAATATCGTAGATACTGCCAAAAGATACTTCGGCTTGTGAAAATTCTTTGAGATTCTTACGGGTCGCCGTTACCGAACGTTCGTCAAAATCAAAGGCGACAACTCGTTTGGCGCCCCATTTAAGCGCCCAGTAACTATTACGTCCCATGCCACAACCGGCGTCTAACACTACCTTGTCCTTAAAATCAGCTGGACCTAATGGACCAACCCAATTTTTGAATTGCAATTCATATTGCGGATTAAGTTTAGAATACAGATCCCACTCGAATCCAAAACGATTTTCAGATGCCATCTAATTATTTTATATGTTAATAGTCTCTTTGGTTATATAGGTTGGTTTACCTTGAACTTCGTGGTATGTCCGCATTAAAATTTCGGCGAGCAAGCCCATCAAAATCAGCAACACTCCAACGATTATAAACATCGCCATAATAACTGGCAACGGCGTCTGGATAAAATCCTTATGATTTACTACCGATAATCTAAAATAAATAGCCACTATACCAGAAATAATGCCTAATAAAATTGAAATGAATCCAATGTTTCCAAAAAGGTGTAAGGGTCGACTGGCATATCTGGTCATAAATTTCATCATCAACACGTCAAGCAACACCTTCCATGTCCTATTGAGCCCGTAATTACTCTTGCCATGTTTGCGAGGAGTATATGTCACCAAAATTTCAGCAACACGAGCATTGTGATTCCAAACCGCATAGGCCGCCATGAAACGATGCATATCACCATAAAGATTAAGACCAACCAATACTTCTTGGCGGTACGCTTTGAGTGTACAACCAAAATCAGATAGGACCACGCCACTTGTCCACGAAATCAATTTATTGGCTAAAAGAGAAGGTAGTTTTCTGATTAACCATTGGTCCTGCCAGCGGTTTTGACGCCAACCGGAAACAACGTCATAACCCTCATTAAGTTTTTTCAGCAATTTAGGTATATCAGCGGGATCATTTTCAAGGTCAGCATCTATTAAAACGACAACCTCCCCTTTGCTATTAGCAATACCCGCCGAGATGGCCGCCGTTTGACCGTAGTTACGTTGAAAATTAATAGCCCGTATTTGCGGGTTGCGCCGAGCATGAGACTCAAGACGTTGCCATGTACCATCGCGCGAGCCATCATTGACAGCAATGATTTCATAAGAAATTTTCTCTTGATCCAGTGTCTTTTCAAGGCACTCAAAAAGTTCGTCGAGATTATCGGCTTCGTTATATACAGGAATGACGACAGAGAGTTTCATAAAAAATTAACGCTGTTTAACAATTCGGGCAGGAACGCCCAGAGCGATACTCATCGACGGAATACTTTTGGTCACGACCGAACCGGCACCAATAATTGAACCCTCGCCAATTACTACTCCGTCAAGAACCGTCACATTAGCGCCAATCCAAACATTATTACCAATTGTAATTCCTTTTTTTGATTCTCCTTGCTGGGCAATCGGTCTGTCTCGATCCGCAAAAACGTGATTGGCGGGAACCAGCGTCACGCCCGTGGCCATAATGACATTATCGCCTATTGTCAGGCCACCATGACCATAAAGAACCGAGAATGAATTAATTGCCGAGTTATTCCCAATCTTAATAAATCCGCCTCGATCTTCAATAATACTCATCGCTCCAATCTTACTCCTGTCTCCAATTTCTATTCGCCCGCCTTTTTCCGAAATCAGACGAACTTGACCAGAAATGTAAACGTGCCGACCGAGTGTAATATGACCAGTCCCAACAAT
>Ga0172379_10010784_pt1 | contig 10999 bp, 10 predicted proteins | sample GrowelOW334metaG_FD_119756 | JGI IMG/M metagenome (GOLD analysis project Ga0172379, IMG submission 119756) | Groundwater microbial communities from an aquifer near a municipal landfill in Southern Ontario, Canada - Groundwater well OW334 metaG | ecosystem: Environmental > Aquatic > Deep... | reverse complement strand
CAAACCGGCATCGCCGCCGGGCAGGTCCGTCCGGCCTACCCCTCCGGCGAAGAGGGTGTCGCCGGAAATGAGCACACCCCGCTCCGCAGCGTACAGGCAGACCGATCCCGGCGTGTGGCCTGGGGTATGGATGACGCGGAACGGGCCGACAGGATCCCCTTCGGCCAGAAGGCGGGTCGCGGAGGGCATGTCATTCCATTGATCGTCCACGAAAGCCTGCGCCCCGACGCGTTCGAAATCCCGACAATGCATCTGGTAGGCCTTTGGCCCCAGGTAGGTGGCGTCCGCGGCGTGGATGTATATATCCGCAGGAAAAGCCGCCACCAGGATCGGAAGGGCGGCAAGGTGGTCAAGATGTCCGTGGGTCAGCACATAGATCGCGGGTTGGAGTCTTCTGCGTTCAAGTCGTGCTATAATGGCGTCCGCGTCGCCACCCGGATCCACCACGAGGCAGGGACGATGTCCCGGCTTGGAAAGTGAGTTTTCATCAAGGGAAACAATCCAGCAATTTGCTGCGATGGGGCCTACAACCAGAGCTTCAATCATGGAGGGATGATACAGTGCGCCTGCGCGATCTTCTAGCCATCCTCACCCTCGCCATCTTCTGGTATGCATTGGTTCCTATCATGGGCGCCTTTGCCGTGCGTCGGGTCTGGCGTGAGATGCGCAGGCGCTTCGACGTGTTAAGGGTCGTTCCGGTGCTGAATTATGCGACTGCCCAGGGACTGGATGGAACTGGTGCTGACTTCAGGTTTTTTGGTGGCTTCGAATCGGTGGTGGACGACAAGATCCTCTGGGTCCGGAACGCGGGTCTTACCATCCCAGTGGAACTTTCCGGGGCCAGGGTTTATCTACTGCCCGCTGCCGGTCAGGTGGATTCTGCGGATCCTACTCGGAAAGAATCGGCTGGCCCCGACGAGGAACCCAGGCAAATTCGCTGGAAACAGGTGGCGGCCCTGAGCGAGGGGGCCAAAGTCTTCATCGGAGGCAGGGCCTTGAAAAGGGAAGGCAGGGCTTGTTTCGAGTCACTGCCGGAGGAACCGCTTCTGATCATACTCTACGACGGCAGCGAGCGATCCATGCTTTCGCGGACTGTCCGCGCCGGCAGGAAGAAAAACGAATACTGGAATGTGCTTACCCCCTACTCCTTAGCAGCGGGAATCTTTTCCGAACTGGTTGTAGCTTTCAGCCTCGCTTCCCGGCCGGCCTTCGGAGCGGCTTTTTCCCTTGCCCTGGCGGCGGCATTCGGTCCGCTATTCCCGCTTTTGCCACCGGGGCTTGGTTTCACCGCGGTATTCAGGTCCCTGTGGCGACGGGGCCGTGCATGTAGGGCCACCCGCGATCTCGTCCGCTTGCCCCTCTGCCACCTTGAAGGGGGACAGAGTGTGACGATCCTTCCCGATGGAAGCCGTTACGGACGCCTATTGATGAGTGAGGAGCGCCGGAGGGCGGGAGCCAGCCACGTCCCGATCGTACCGGCCGAGGCTGAAACCGAGGCAGATGCGCATCCCGAAGCAAGCCCCAAAAAGTTGGAATGGTGGTGTTACGGTGCCGTTGCGGGTGAGGGCGAAGCGACGACGGTCTCGGAACCCCAAGACCCGAGTGCGGCTTTCGCGGCTATCCCGGGGAATCCCGAACTGGTTGCCCGGGAGTATATCTCCCAAGCCCGCCTTTTCGAAATAAGCGCGATTGCTGCATTGTTGACAGGAATCTGCCTTAACGCCGCCCTCGCCTATTACCTTATTTCTTATCTTCGCTGAGCTCGTCGTCCTGCCCCGCTACATCCTGCTCCGAGTCTTCCTCGTTCCTTTCGATATCGTCCCCGGCAATGGAATCGTCCCCGGCACCGAGCTCTGAATCGAGATCATCATCGTGGCTGTCGCCAAAATCGTGGGAGTAGTCCGCACCGTCCGAGAAAATGGGACTATCGTCGGAACCGGCATCGGCGACATCCATGTCGTTGCCAACATTGTCTCGCGAATCGTCGCCCATAGCATTACGTGCAAAGTCGGTACCACCGTTCGTCTCACCCGTATTGGCTTCAGGGGTAGAATCCTTACGTGGCTTGGCGAAACTGACCGAAAGGGGGCGTCCCCGGAAAGATTTGCCGCCCAACGAGGCAATGACCTGGTCCGCAACCTCGCGTCGAACCTGCACAAAGGAGAAATTGTCCAGGATGCGAAGGTCGCCCACATCATCCTTGTCGACCTGCGCCTCGTTTATCAGTAAAGCCAATATTTCGCGGGCGTAGGCCCTGCGGTTTCGGCCGGCACTGATAAAAAGTGTCGCGGCTTCCCCTTCGGGGAGGGAGTGTCTGGGGGTTTCCTCGCGTTGGGCTTCCTGATCGACTACGGTAGGACGCCGCTCGGCTTTCCGCTCGCGTTCGGGTCTCTGGGACTCGCCCTGTTTTCGCTCCACCGGTTTTCTTGGCTCCACCCCACCAGAACGATCCGGTCGGGACCTTTCCGGGGCAGGAGCCTGCCTGTCACGCCCCTTGGACAGATCGGCAGACTGTCGGCCGTCCCGAGCCTTATTATTCCTGTCCGAACGGCCGCGATCGCGTGAATAGGGTGCGTCGACAAGGTTCTTGAACAGGTAGGCCGCAAAGTAGGAACGCATGAAAAAAGGCACATTCTTCCGGACCAGAGCCCGGAATTCGTTAAGAACCTTCGGATCCTCGTCGTTTTTGATCCTGGCCAGAATTTCCTGGAACAAGGCCTTTACTTCCGATTCTCTGGCCGCTTCGTGGGCTGATTTATTTCGCATGACTGGGGGCACGATGATTTTCTCCTCATAATGGTCCAACAACGGACTCTACATTCCCTTTCATATACTATACATAGTTCCGGAGTTTCACAAGGGAAGGAACTTTCAGCAACATTATTCCTGTTTTTCGTCCCGCCGGTAGCCAAGATCAAGCACATACCTGGTCTCCGCCACCTGGAAACCTTCCCTCAGGAGCACCCGTGAAAAGGCATCCGCGGCGATGGGCAACTTGAATGAGAGCCTGCTGGCACTGCCGGTATCCAAATGTTTCAGCAATCGATCCAGCAGGGCTTCCCCCACACCCAAACCCCGGTAGTGTGGCTGGACATCGAGGGCATCGACCACGACACCTTCATCGTTTTCGCTTGCAAGGATAAAACCCGCAAAATCCTCCCGCGCGGTTTCGGCCACGAAGGCCCATTTTCCCAAACCGGTCAGTGGGCCAAGGCCGAATCCCGATTGCTTGCCCTTTACCGCAGACAAGCGGTGTAGTTCGAGTGCCTTTCCCCCGTCTTCATCGATGGCTGGACGGAAACGGAAGTCTTCCAGCACAAGATCCTCGGTCTCCTCCGGTTCCTCGCCCAGACGCTCCAGGCCCCATTCCTCGCGGAGTGCGTTGTACCAATTCAGGACCTCCCGCCGCATTTCCCTGGTCTTGAAGGCGAACCAAAGCTTCTCAACCTCCGGATGGTTGGTCAGTGTATTCTTGAAGGCCCTGAAAACACCCCGCCCACGGTCGAGCGCACGGGTCAATTCCTCACGCACTATGGGATTGTGCAGGGATGCCGCAAAACGCTCCATCAACCTGAATCCATCTGCCGAACTCCAGTCCGGTACCGCAACATAGCGTCCGTCATCGTCGGCAATATCCTCGTCGTCGGATTCGTATTCTTCTTCCGAATCACGGTCCACGACGATTCCGCGCACTGCATCCAGTACAAAATCGTGTTCCTGGTCTTCCATCGCAAAAACAAGCTCGTCCACCAAGGCATCGGTCAATTCAAAATGCATGCTTCAATAGTAGGATCGTTCCAACCTTGGGTCAAGTAACAGGGCGACTTGACTTGTCAGGCGGAAAACCGGAGAATATAAGTCTAACCATCAGCCCGTATGCAAGGAGCGAATACATGAGCATTATCGAATACGTAGAAGCGCGAGAGATTCTGGATTCCCGTGGAAACCCCACCGTGGAAGTCGATGTCGTCCTTGAAGATGGCACCCTCGGCCGCGCAGCCGTTCCCTCCGGCGCCTCTACCGGCGAAAACGAGGCGGTCGAACTCCGCGACGGCGACAAGTCCCGCTACATGGGCAAGGGCGTGCAGAAAGCCGTTGAAAACGTCAACAACATCATCGCAGCCGAAATCCAGGGCCTCGACGCCCTTGAACAGGTCGACATCGACCGTACCATGATCGAACTGGACGGAACCGAGAACAAGAGCAAGCTCGGCGCCAATGCCATCCTGGGCGTCTCCATGGCCGTGGCCCGCGCCGCCGCCAACTTCCTCGATGTCCCCCTTTATAAGTACCTGGGGACCTTCCACTCCAACCTGCTCCCCGTCCCCATGGCCAACATCATCAATGGTGGAAAGCACGCGGACAACAAGATCGATTTCCAGGAATTCATGGTAATGCCCGTAGGCGCCCAGTCCATCCGGGAAGCCGTTCGCCAGACCGCCGAGGTTTTCCACACCCTCAAAAAACTGCTGAAGGACGCCGGCAAGAACACCGCCGTCGGCGACGAGGGTGGTTTCGCCCCAGATATCGCCAACGAGGAAGCCCTGGACTTCATCATGAAGGCCATAGAGAAGGCCGGATACAAACCCGGCGAGGACATCGCCATCGCGCTGGACTCCGCAGCCAGCGAACTCTTCGAGGAAGGCGGCCGGAAGGGCTACAAGTTCTGGAAGTCCAACCCCGACAAGCTCTTCACCTCCGACGAAATGATCGAGCTCTACACCAAGTGGGTGAACAAATACCCCATCATCTCCCTTGAGGATCCCCTGGACCAGAACGACTGGGACGGCTACGTAAAGATCACCAAGGCCCTGGGCAGCAAGGTGCAGATCGTCGGCGACGACCTTTTCGTCACCAACAAGAAATACCTGGAAAAAGGCATCAAGCTTGGCGCCTGCAACTCCATCCTCATCAAGGTTAACCAGATCGGCACCGTCACCGAGACCTACGAAGCCGTCGAAATGGCCAAGCGCGCGGGCTACACCGCCGTCATCTCCCACCGCTCCGGCGAGACCGAGGACGCCTTCATCGCCGACCTCGTCGTGGCTCTGGAAACCGGCCAGATAAAGACCGGCTCCATGAGCCGCACCGACCGGGTCTGCAAGTACAACCAGCTGATGCGCATCGAGGACATGCTGGAAGGCATCTCCGAATACGCCGGCCGCAACGCGTTCTACAACATCAGGAAGTAATGCACTGAAAGGGGAAGGGCAACCTTGAAGGTTTCCCTCCCCCTTTCGAACCCCCACCTTTCCAACAACAGAACACTGGACTGGCTATCAGTCCTTGGAGCGGTTTCGTAGCTTGGAATAGTCTTCCAGCATGGCCTCGGGTGTTTCAAAGCCGATTATCTCGTTCGGCGACCAGGGTCCACCGGAATCCAGCACACCGTTTTTTATGATTCCCGCAAACAGGGCAATCCGCCGACCCATGAGCCTTACACTTTTCATGCCCTGAATGTCGGCCTTGGCGCCTGCCACCCGGCGGTCATCGGACCAGACGGCCGCACCGTTGTAGGCGAAGATGCCTCCGCTGATCACCAGCATGCCGTTGGATAGGAAAAAATTATTGATGGTCTGGAGGGTTGTCTCCATCCCGCCATTACGCATGCCACCTATGGCAATGCCGCCACCTATCTTGCGTTGCCGTTCGCCGTTCTGGGCGAATACGCCGAGTGGCCGCAGCCGATTCAGGAAGAGCTGGAGCAAGGCAGAGGTAGACATATTGTAGACCGGCGAGCCGATGATGTAGCCATCGGCTTTCTGGAATCGCTCATAATAACCGGCCATATCGTCTGTGAAGGTCGGGCATTGCCCGGTCTTGTCCTTGTAACAGCGGTCGCAATGGATGCAGTAATGGATGTCGGCTCCCTGCAGGTCGATGAAGTCGGTTTCCACTCCGGGTAAGCTTCCTGCGGAATCCAAGGCTTCCTGCACACAATACTGGGTAGCGCTCTTGCGGGGACTACCGCTGATGCCGAGTATCCGGATACCCATCGTGCCGGCCATCAGACGACTTCGATTTTGAAGACGACCGGTTTGTTTGGGTCTGGACAGGAGACGAAGGTCTGTCCGTCCTGGCTGTCCCAAGGATGCCGGCCTCCCAGTTCAAGCACCCTGATATGGGCCCACATCGAGTTCCAGGCGGCGGCGCAGATGTCACCCGGACAGCGCTCGAATTGGGGCTGGAACGTATCGCCAAGTTTATGGCAATGGCAGACACCCCGCTCGGGGTGCTCCGTAACCTTGGTCACGGTGATCCTTATCTGCTTCGGTGTATTGTAGTTCATGGCTATTTGACTCCTTTAGACAATGATTTCCTGAACGGGTTATATGACAATCCGAGGGCATTCGGTGCGACGGTGCGGCCGGCGACGATCATTGCCACCAGTGTTATTACATAGGGCAGCATGGAAAGGAACTGATACGGAATATCGTAATCCTGCATCTGCAGCCTGATCTGCAGCGCTTCGGCAAAACCAAAAACAAGTGCGGCCAGCAGGATTCCTCCTGGATGGTACTTCCCGAAAATGATGATGACGAAGGCAATGTAACCGCGTTCGGCGGTCATCATCTCGATGAAGGTGTTGGCATGGGCGAGCGAAAGATACCCCCCACCGATTCCGCCCAAAATGCCGGATATCATTATACCGCACAGCCTATAGGCATGCACTTTCAGACCGACAGTATCGGCGGCGCGTGGATGCTCGCCCACCGAGCGGATTTCAAGACCGAAGGTTGTCCGGTACAGAATGAAGAATGCCGCCGGAACCAACAGGAAGGCCAGGAATACCAGCAGGTTATGCTGGAAGAGGATTTGTCCTATTACCGGAAGGCCGGACAAAATGGGTATACGGATTTCCTGGAATGGCACGATCTTGCTGAAGGTGTCCCTGACGCCGAACAGCACTCTGTTGAAAAAACCGGTTGCGCCTATCGAAAACGCCACACAGGCTGTCCCTACAACCGCTCCGCTTCCACCCATCCTGACCGTAAGGAATCCGTAGATCATCGAAACGAGCAGGCCCCCAAGGGCTGCGGCTAGGATACCGATGTAGATATTGTTTGTGAAGAATGCCGCCACAAACCCGGTGAAGGCACCGGCAATCATATAGCCTTCCATGCCGATGGAAAGGACTCCTGCCTTTTCCGAGAATAACCCGCCGATCGCCGCGAACAGCAATGGCGCCGTGGTCCGCAGGGTCACCTGCAACAGTGTCATGAAGAAGTTCAAGCCGGCTCTCCTTTCTTCAGGGAATCGGACAGTCCGAGTCTGCCATAGATGTAATCCTCGAAGGGTCCGTATGCGACGATGAAGAAAATTATGAAGGCCTGCAGTACATTCACCAGTACCGACGGAATGCTCTCGCTACGTTGCATCATGTTCGCACCGGTGGCGAAGGAGCCGAAGAGCAAGCCTGTCAGTATCACACCGGCCGGGTGTTTCCTTGCCAGCAGCGCCACCGCTATGGCCGAATAACCATAACCCGGCGAGAGCCTCTGGAAGAGCTTCCAGGTTATGCCCAAAACCTCCAGGCCACCGGCAATTCCGGCCATGCCGCCACTGAGCACCATGGCATGGATTATGTTGCGCCTGACGTTGATACCGGCAAAATTGGCGGCCGTACTATTGCTGCCGACCACCCGCAACTGGTAGCCCTTGACGGTCTTGAAGAGGAAAATATAACAGACGATCACGAGGAGAAGCGCCAGGACCAGCCCGGCATGCAGCCTGGTTCCCTGGAAGATGACCGGCAATTTCGCTGTGTCTGCGATCTCTTGGGATTCCGGAAAAAAGCGTCGCGGTTCCTGCATAGGCCCGGTGACAAGATACGAGACGAACTGAAGTACGATGGTGTTCATCATCACGGTTGTCACGATCTCCGACGCGCCAAAACGGGCACGCAGGTAGCCGGGCAGGAATCCGCAGACCCCGCCGCCTACAAAACTAAGTAAAAGGATCAGGGGTATCAACAACAGCATGGGCAAACCACCCAGGGACACACCCAGCCACGCCGCGATGATCGCACCTGCGTAGAACTGGCCCTCCCCACCTATGTTGAACATTTTGGCCCTGAAGCTGATGACCACACCCAGACCGATTATGATGAAGGGAATCGAACGCAGTACGGTTTCGCTGATGCTGTAGAACGAGCCAAAGGCGCCGTCGATCAGTGCGGCGTAGGCTACCAGAGGATTAAAGCCCGCAAAAAGGATGATTAGGGATCCGGCCAACAATGCCGAGATTACGGCCAAAATGGGCACCAGCATGGTGCGTGCAACTGCCCTGTATAATCGTGCCAGCATGGCTTGTCTCCTATTCCCGAACCGCTTCGAATATGCCGGTTCTGGAGCCGGTCATCAGGGCGCCTATCACTTCGATGGGCGTATCGGGCCAGACCAGCCCGGTGATAGTCCCGCCGAACATCACTGCGACGCGGTCGCTCAGGGCGAATATTTCTTCCAGTTCGCTGGAGAACAGCAGGATGGCCTTGCCCCGTTTTTTTTCCTCCAGCAAAATTCCATGGACGTTTTCAATGGCCCCCACATCCAGCCCCCTGGTTGGCTTCATGATCACGTATGCGGCCGGATCCATGTACAGCTCCCGCGCCAGTATGACTTTCTGCTGGTTGCCGCCTGATAGCGAAGAAACCGGTTTCATATAGCCATCAGACTTGATCCGGTAATCGGCTATCATCTTCTCGCAAATACCGACCATGACCTGCTTGTTCATGAAACCGTTTTTGGCTATCGGACTTTCCTGATGGCTGCGCAGCATGCAGTTTTCAAGTAGCGAGAAATCCATGACCAGGCCCATGGCCTGACGATCCTCCGGCACATGGGCAAGGCCCGCAAGCAAGGCCTTGCGCGGCGACAGATTTGTGATTTCCTTGCCGTTGACCAGGATGGACCCGCCCTCGACCCTGCGCAGCCCGGCCAGTGATTCAACCAGTTCGGTCTGGCCATTGCCATCGACACCCGCGACACCAACTATCTCACCGGCATGGACTTTCAGGTCGATGCTGTTGCAGGCAGTCTGGCCCTCGATGTCCGAACACACGCTCAGATTCCTGAGTTCCAGCACCGGCTGTCCTATTTTCAGGTTCACCTTTGGAATGGAAAAGGTCTTCCTGCCGATCATCGCCTCGCAGAGGCTTTCTTCGGTGGATCCAGCCGTCGCAAAGTCGCCGACAACCCGGCCATTTCTGAGGACGGTGATGGTGTCGCTGATCCTGAGAACCTCATTCAATTTATGGCTGATAAAGATCACCGACTTCCCGGCAGCCTGCAGATCACGGATGATCCTGAAAAGCTCGGTTGTCTCCTGGGGTGTCAGAACCGCGGTAGGTTCATCAAGTATCAGGATTTCAGCGCCATGGAACAGGGCTTTGACAATCTCGACCTTCTGCTGGATGCCAACCGGAAGGTGCGCGACCTTGCGCCGCGGATCGACCATGATGCCGTGGCGTTTCAGGAAAGCATCGACCATGGGGTAGATATCGCTATCTTTCAATCTGAATCCGGTGGCATGGCGCTGTCCCAGAATGATGTTTTCTGCGACCGTGAAGGCCGGGACCAGCATGAAGTGCTGATGTACCATGCCGATTCCCAGATCTATGGCGTGTTTTGGGCTCGGTATCCGCGTGATCTTTCCGTCACGTAGGATTTCTCCCGAATCCGCCTGCTGCAGGCCATAGAGGATGTTCATGAGGGTTGTCTTGCCAGCACCATTCTCGCCAAGAAAAGCCCTGACAGTCCCCTTTTCAAGGGTAAAACTGATATTTTCATTGGCCTGAACGTTACCGAAACGTTTGCAGATAGAGCGGGCCTCAAGCACATTCATGTACCATACTCCTGGGACTGAGGGGCTATCCGCCACCGGTGGATAGCCTTGGTTTCACGTCGGCTGACATCCAGTTCAGCCAGCCGACAGTCAGCTAGTCCGTGTGATCAATACGTACCGATACGGATTTTAATCTCGCCCCGGTCGATCTTGGCCTTGGCAGCATCGAATGCTCCCTGTGTTTTGGCCGGAATGGTAAATTTGGGGTTCCAATTATAAAGCACGACATTGTCCTTGATGCCCAGGCGGATTTCGCCGGGTACAAAACCGGCCAATATCCGGGAGGTGGCTGCCTTGAAAGCATTCGATGTATCGATGATCAGGTCGGCAATCACGACATCCGGTGATGTTACGGACCAGGCTCCGTAGGACCCGAAAATCTTTATGCCCTTGGCCTTGCTCTCTTCCACAGCCTGCAACACGCCTTGTCCGGCGGCATTGGCGCTAACCCAGAATACATCGACACCACGCTCGATCATGGCCAGGGTAACTTCCTTGGCCTTGCCCACATCGTCCTGTGAACCAAGGTAGAAAACCACGTGTTCAAGGGCGGGGTTGGTATCCTGCAGGCCATGCTCGAAGCTGACGATGCTCTTGGTGATGGCGGGCATCTCCAGGCTTCCAACCGAGCCAACCTTGCCGGTCTTGGTCAGGGTGGCGGCCACGACACCGGCCAGATAGGTGGCCTGCTCAAATTCGAAGTATATCGGCGAGACATTGTCCATCACCGTCGTTCCACCGCTGGTGATATACACCGTCTTGGGGAAATCCGGTGCCACACGTTTGGCCGCATCCTGATGGTCGTAACTGTGGCCGAACACGATGTCGTAGCCCCGTGCTCCGTAATCCCTGAAGCCATCGACGACATCCGCCGGTGATTTTACTTCCATGTAACTGACTTCGGCACCCATCTCGTCGCGGATCTTCATGAGACCGCGGTAGGCGGAATTGCTCCAGCCACCATCGTTGATGGAACCTGGTACGAGCAATCCAATCTTGAGCTTTTTCTCCGCTGCCGGAGCAGCTTCCTGCTGACCTGTTGCCCACAGCGGAAGGGCGATAACAGCAAGAGCCAAGACCGCCAGAATTCGCGTGCAAAGCGACCTCTTCATAATGTACCTCCTGAGAATAATATCCGTCAGACAGCGGCGTGGCT
>Ga0172379_10010783_pt1 | contig 11000 bp, 9 predicted proteins | sample GrowelOW334metaG_FD_119756 | JGI IMG/M metagenome (GOLD analysis project Ga0172379, IMG submission 119756) | Groundwater microbial communities from an aquifer near a municipal landfill in Southern Ontario, Canada - Groundwater well OW334 metaG | ecosystem: Environmental > Aquatic > Deep... | reverse complement strand
CGGGGTTGAAGGGGGTTTGGCTCAAGCTGATTAGTAGGAATTTGGGTTACGTCTTTCATAGTCTTAGATTACTATGAAAACACGTGTGAAAAAAGGGGAATAAAATGGATCAAAAGACTTTAGCTAAGCCTTGGCTACCGATACGATTCTTTTACCAAATTTTTTGCTGAACTTAACTATTCCCGGCCTGATGGCGTAGATGGTGTAGTCCTTACCTGCTTTAGCTCCAAGACCAGGATGGAATTTGGAACCAACCTGGCGGACAATAATTTGCCCGACCGAGACTGATTGATCCCCATAAATTTTTACTCCAAGCCTTTGACCCGGGCGGTTGGATTTTTGATTAGTTTTACCTTGAGATTTGGTATGTGCCATGCTGTTTTAGTTATGTGGAAGAAATTTTGGTAATTTTTATGTCGCTCAGTTCATGTCTAAAGCCTAAGGTTTTTCGATAACGGGATTTGGCTTTATATTTAAAGACGGTCAGTTTAGGGCTACGGTAGTTTTTGACTATAACAAATTCAACCTTCGAATTGGGTAAATAAGGGTTGCCAACCGAAACGTGGTCATCGTCAACAGTAAGTAAAACTTCCGGGATGGAGACCGTGTCGCCCGGCTGATGATTTAGATTGTTGACAGTCAAGACCTGGTTTTCGGTGACTTTGTACTGTGAACCGGCCAATTTGATAACGGCATATTTCATACTTGGGAATTATAGCATGGAGAATGAGTTTTACAATTAATTAGCTGGAGTAGATGATGCCTAGTGAAAACAAGAGGGAAATTACCGATGATCCTCCTACCGAGAGAAATGGAAGAGGGATGCCGGTCACCGGAAGAAGGCCAAGATTCATGCCGATATTGATGACTAATTGAGCCCATATTTGAATGGCGATGCCAAGGGTAAAGAAGAAAAGTGACCGGTTGTTAGTAGTGGAAAAGGCTTTGGAAAAAAGGTTTTTAATTAAGGTAAAATAGGCTCCAATAATGATAAGCAAGCCCAACAAGCCGGTTTCCTCGATAGTGGCGGAAATTATAAAGTCAGTGTGCTTTTCGGGAAGAAAAAGCAGCTGCCCCTGAGTCCCCTTTTTATAACCTTTGCCTAATAATCCTCCCGAGCCAATAGCGATTTTTGATTGGATTACGTTATAGCCTTTACCCAAAGGATCAGATCGGGGATTTATAAAGTTCAGGATCCGCTGTCTTTGATAGTCGTGGAAAACCCGGGTCCAAATCAGAGGGGAGATGGCAGTTAGGATGACCAAAGAGACCAGGGCAATTTTGAGTAGCTGGCGATTATATAGAACTACCGGGGTTAAAAGCAGAAGAAACGAGATGGCGCTGCCCAGATCGGGTTGAGCCATGATGATAAAGACAGGGATCAAGTGGATAAGAGCTAGCTGGCCGTGGCTAATGAACAACATCATGAAGGGCTTGGTGACCTCCGAAGGCTGAAAGGTGGTAAAACCAAGATCTATCCAACGACGGGATCCGCGGGTGTAGGTATTTAAAAAAATCGGTGTCAGTAAAAGTACACAACTACCGATAAAAAGTAGCCACCGAATAGGATAAGTTCGCTGAGGGGTGGTTTGCTTGCCAATAAAAAAGGCAAAAATGGCTATCAACCAGGATATAAACTGCTTGGGGAGGAACGCCGGCGCCACTGAACTAACCATCAATAAATTAAAACTAAAAAGAACCAAAAGCGAGATGGTGATGGGTAGCAAAGCTGTTTTTGACATTAAACTTTAGTGATATAAAAAGTATCGGCTTTGCGGATCGATTCTGCTTGGGTTTTGGCCAATATTTCGGATTCAAAAGTCTTTGGCCAGTCGGGGGCGTAAACAATTATTCGATCTTTTAGGGTCATGTCCATTTTTTTTCTTTCAACCTGGATATTCCTAACTAAATCACGGAAATCACCCTCGGCTATTAAGTCGGGAGTTAAGATGGTGTCTAAGTCGACGGTTAGATGATCGGCTGATTCGACTTTTACTGATTTGACGTTGAGTTCATTTTTAATAATATTTACCAAGTCAGAAGTTAGTAGGTTGGGGTTAGTTGTTTTAACATTAATTGATGCCAAAGGTTGTCGGGTACTGATACCTTGAGTTTTGCGGGCCATATTACCTTGTTCACAAATTTGACGAACCAAGCCCATGGCTTCGGACAAACTGGTATTTAGTGTGGTTACCAGTGGGTAACTTTCTAAATGAATTGATTCGGAAGCCTTTGGGTCAAAGGGGACAACTAAGGTTTGCCAAAAATATTCGGTGATGAAGGGAATTAGCGGTGCAGTCGTCTTGGAATATTGGACAAGGACCAGCCAAAGGGTTTGTAATGCGTCAATATCGCCGTTGACAAAACGATCCCGTGATTGCCGGATATACCATCGGGAAAGATCTTCGATAAAAGGTTGAACTAACCTAACCGCGTTAGGGATTTGATAGGCTGTCAGTGCTTGTTCAAAGTTTTGCGAGAATTCGTTTACCTTATTAAGGATCCAAAGATCTAAAACATTTGTGGATTTAATAACTTCTCTTTTTGGAATCCATTCGTTCAGCTGGGCGTAGGTGAGAAAGTATTTAAACGAATTCCACAAAGGCAGAAGAATATTTTTAACCTTATCCTCAATTTCTTTCTCGTCGATGTTGATATTCTCCCCTATCATGACGACGCTGCCCATAAAATATAGTCTAAGTGCTTCAGCGCCGTACTTTTGAAGAATCATTTTTGGGTCGGGATAATTTTTGTAAAGCTTGCTCATCTTGCGGCCATCCGTTCCCATGATGACACCAGTGACGATACAGTTTTTGAAAGAAGCAGAGCCAAAAAGCCCATTGGCCAGGACGTGAAGAGTATAGAACCAGCCGCGGGTCTGGGCGATGTACTCGATGATATAATCGGCGGGGAATTCTTTGTTAAACTGTTCTTTGTTTTCAAAGGGATAATGGATTTGGGCGTAGGGCATTGAACCGGATTCAAACCAACAGTCAAGTACCTCCGGTACGCGGTGGATGTCTTTGCCACATTGGTGACACTTTACTACAACCTCGTCAATTTCTGGCTTGTGCAAATTGGTGATCTTCTGGCCAGATTTTGTCTCTAATTCTTGGATAGATTCCGGGACAAATCGAAAGCCGCAGCTACATTCCCAGACAGGAATGGGCGAAGCCCAGTAACGAGAGCGTGACAAACACCAGTCCGGTGCAGTTTCGATACCTTGTCCAAATCGGCCGTGTTTTATGTGATCGGGGATCCAATTAATCGCTTCATTGGTCTCTTTCATCCCCGGCTTTAGTTGGGAGACCCGGAGGTACCAGGCAGTTTGGGACTTATAGATTAAAGGGGTGCCGCAGCGATAGCAGAAAGGGTAGCTATGAGTAATTTTTTCGACTTTAAAAAGTAGATGGCGGGAGGTGAGTTCTTCAATTACCACCGGATCGGCTTTTTTGACGAAAAGTCCAGCAAAAGGAGCGACCTGGTCGATTATTTTACCCTCATCATCAACATGGTCGATGATGGACAAATTTAACAATTTTCCAAGATTAAAGTCTTCATCACCAAAGCCCGGAGCAATATGGACGACCCCAGTTCCTTCTTCCATGGAAACTAAGTCGGCATTATAAATTTTGTAATCATTTGGACCAGTTTCAAAAAAACGATAAAGTGGTTCGTAGGATTTACCTACCAGTTTTGAGCCTTTGAACTCCTCAATAACCCGGTAGTTTTGGCCAGTAAGAACAGAGTCCAAGCGGGATTTGGCAAGAATGAGATGTTCGCCATTTAAATCAACTTTTACATAATCCTGATCCTGATCGATTGCCAGAGCTAAGTTGCCCGGTAGCGTCCAGGGGGTGGTTGTCCAGGCGAGGATGAAGGCATCGGAATCAGTTAGTTTGAATTTTATTGAAATTGCCGGATCTTCTACCATGCGGTAGGAATTGTCCATGGCGATTTCAAAATTTGAGAGAGGGGTGGCACAACGAGGGCAGTACAAAGAAGTACGGCGTGATTTGTAGATTAAATCTTTTTTGTAAAGTTGAGAAAAAGCCCACATTACAGACTCCATGTACTTTAAGTCCATGGTTTTGTATGAGTTATTAAAATCTACCCAACGTCCGATGTGGTCGATATACCATTCCCATTCCTGGGAGACATTTTTTACATAGGCATAGCATTCATCGATGTAGCGACGGATACCGATGGTTTCGATATCTTTTTTGGTCTTAAGGCCAAGTTTTTCCTCAACTTTGTTTTCTGTAGGTAAACCATGGCAATCCCATCCCCAGACACGTCTGACTCGTTTACCTTTCATGGTCCAAAACCGGGGTATGACATCTTTGGCGATGGAGGGTAGAAGCGATCCGTGGTGAGGTGAGCCGGTGATAAAAGGCGGTCCATCGTAAAAGGTGTAGACATTCTCAAGTGGGCGTTGATCAATCGATTTCTCGAATGAATGGTTTGCCTTCCAGAAGTCGATAATTTCTTGTTCAAGAGAGGCAAAGTTGACGTTTTGCGGAATTTTTTTATAGTTCTTTTGGGCCATATATAAAAAAATCCTTCAAACGAAGGATTTTTAAGAGCCCCGGAGATAAGCCCGGAGCTATTTAATGATAATTAAGGAATAAAGATGCGACGTCATGAATATATTATTCTATCACGTTGAAAAATAAATAACTAACGGTCTACATGCCGGGTATTTAGAAGTATTGATTATTATTTTGGGCTATTTATTTTTTCTAAGAAATGCGGGAATGTCGAATTCGTCCTGGATGTCGACACCTTTGGGGATGTCGGTGTTGCCTAAGAACTTGTTAATTTGCTCGGAATTTAGCTGGGAGGGCTGGATTTGGTCTAATGAAGTGAAGGGGGGCGGTGACTCGATAATTTTTTGAGCCACGGCCTTTTTGGATTGGAAAATACGGGACCGGCTTTCGTCAAAACCGGTGGCGATTACTGTAATTTTTATGGTGTCTTTAAAGGTTGGGTCAATAGTGGCTCCGAAAATAATATTGGCGTCGGGAGCGGTGTGCTGGGCGATAGTTTTGGCCGCATCTTCGATTTCGGCCATGGTAATGTCGGGGCCACCGGCGATGTTGATCAGAGCTCCACGGGCGCCTTCGATATCGACCTCGACGATGGGAGATTGGATGGCCATCTCAACTGCTTTTTGAGCTTTATTTTCACCACTGGCTTCACCAACGCCCATTAAGGCAGAACCGGCATCGCTCATAATAGTTTTAATGTCAGCAAAGTCAAGGTTGATTAATCCGGGAGTGGTGATTAAATCAGCAATGGCTTTGGTGCCGCGGTGAAGGACCGAATCGGCCACTCTGAAGGCTTCCAGAAGGGTGGTTTTGTCGTTGACTACCTCCATCACCTTTTGGTTAGGAATGACGATAAGGGTGTCGACATTTTGCTTGAGAAGAGAGATCCCCTGCTCGGCATTGGTCATCCGGCGGGTACCCTCAAAAAGGAAGGGTTTGGTAACAACGGCAATAGTCAGGATACCTAGTTCTTTTTTGGCGATTTCGGCAATAATCGGAGCAGCGCCGGTACAAGTACCGCCACCCATGCCACCGGTGATAAAAACCATGTCGGTATTTTCGAGACATTCTTTAATCCGATCCTTGGATTCTTTGGCGGCCTCCTCGCCCATTTTGGGATTACCGCCAGCACCTAGACCTTTAGTAAGTTTTTCACCAATTTGGATTTTTATCGGAGCCAGTGAATTTAGGAGGGCTTGGGAATCGGTATTGATAGCGATAAATTCAACCCCCTTAATATTGTCTTCGGCCAACATGGAATTAATGGCATTATTTCCACCACCGCCAACTCCAAGAACTTTGATTTTGGCGAATTGACCGGAGAGTGTTTTTATCAATCCCATAATTTAAGGCAAGAGAGGTTCTAGTAAGTTTTTTATACGGCTAAACAGTCCACCAAAGTTTAGCTTTTTAGAGTTTTGTTTTGGTGTGGGGACGGATTTTTCGTCCTTAGCATAAAAAAGCAAGCCGACAGTGCTAGTATAGCAAGGGTTTAGAATATCATCGACCACGCCTCCAATTTTTGGCGGGGAGGCAATCCGCAAAGGGAGCGGTATAATTTTTTGACAGATTTCGGCGATGTTGACAGTTAGGGCGCCGCCACCGGTTAGGACAATACCGGCGGGGATAGAAGACTTAAAACCGCTTTGGTCTATTTGGGAATTAACAAAGTCAAAGATTTCTTCTAGGCGGGGTTTAACCATGCCGGTAACAGCTGTCTGGATGGAAATTTTGGTGCTGGGGCTGGATAGGCCAAGGTTGGTGATGTCGAGCTCGTCGTCATATTTTTTGTTTTCAATAATTTTGGCCAATCTTATTTTTAGCTTTTCGGCATCGTCAATGGTTAGCCGAAGGCCGATTGCCAAGTCGTTGGTAATATTATTAGCTCCGATGGGGATAACAGTGCTGAATACCGGAGAGCTTTCGTTAAAAAGGGTGATGGTGGTGTTGCTACCACCGAGGTCAACTAAGGCTACTCCAAGCTCTTTTTCGGTAGGGGTGAGGGCAGCTTTGGCACAGGATAAACCAGAGTAAACCAGCTGATTGACATCGATACCAATTTCTTCAAGACATTTTTTTAAATTTTTTAAAGCCGGAGAAGAGGCCAGAATGATGTGGGAATTTACCTCAAGTCGACTACCGCTCATACCGATAGGATCAGTTATACCTTCCTGGCCATCGACGGTAAAATTCCGGGGAATAACATGAATTATTTCTTTACCCGGAGGTAGGCTTATGGTTTTGGCCGATTCTACTGCCCGGTCAATATCGGATTTGACAATCTCGTTTGATTGGCTGGAAATGGCGATCACCCCTTTGGAATTGATAGATTCGAGGTGAGGTGCCGACAAGGAAACAAAGGCATTATTTATTTGAAATCCGGCCATTCTTTCGGCAGCTTCAATACTTTGGACAATAGTTTTGGTAGCCTGATCAATATCGACGATTTGGCCTTTACGAAATCCCAAGGCAGGAATAGAGGCAACAGCCAGAATATTCAGTCGGTCTTCAGTGTCAAAATACTGACCGATAATGGTGGTAATTTTGGTGGTACCTAAATCAATGCCACTAATTATTTTGGAATGTGCCATAGGGGTGTTTTGGACTTAAATCGATAAGGGTAGGATGATAATTGGAAATCAGATGTTTTATTTGGTTAACCTGCCAGACAGGATTCTTCTGGGTTGATAAGATGATTTTAATTGTGTCTTTATTATGATTGGTAATAAGGAAAAATTCAATTTGATTTTGAAAGTCACGAAAAACAAGTTTTATCGGAGTAAGACCGGCGGAAGATATGGCTGTCTGTAACTGGTGGAGGTAGCTTTGGCGGGTTGATAACGGGGAAATGTTTGATGTAGGCCAAAAGTTGGCAGCAATAAAGAGGTATAGGGTAGATAGAAAAATAACTAAATATAAATAGTTAAGTAATTTCATTGATTAACTTGAGTAGTTTTAAGTTGGGGAGTGGTTTGAGGTGAATAAGGGAGGGCTTAAGACGTAGCAGATAATCTATCGAGCTAATGAGGGATTGGGGAGTTAATTCTGATTGGGGGATAATTTGGGTAATGTCGGGTTGAATGTCTTTGAGCCAAAGGGCGTTTTCGAACTGTTCGTTTTGTTGAGAAGAAGGCAGGGGTATCAAAATAGCCTTTTGATGAAAAAGTTGTATTTCCTGGCAAACATTAGCGCCAGATCGACTGATGATTAAGGAGGCGTGATGGAAAACCCAACCGATATTGTCCTGATCGACGTAGGAGATGGGGTAGTAGTTTGAGTTTTTTATTTGACTAAATTGAGGAAAATCGACAATACCAGTCTGATGAATAAGTACGTAGCGAGTAGTTAATTGCTTGATAATCGGAAGTATTGCCTGGTTTAAAGCATGAGCGCCTTGATTGCCGCCAGTTAGATAAATGAGAGGGCGATTTTTTGGGTTAATTTTGTCGAACAATGGGGAATGTTTTTGGAACAGGCACCGCCGAATAAGGTTTTGAGTAACAACATATTTTGACCGGAACAACAGGTCGGCGATCCCATAATTTTTTTTAAATGAGAGGGCGATTTTTTGACAAAAAAAGCCATTTATTTTGGTCGACAAGGACAAGATGGGGGTTTGCTCGTGAGTAAGGGTGGGAATTTTTTGAGCCCAGGCGGCCAGGATAACCGGGACGGAAATATAACCACCAAAAGAGACAACAACATCAGGTTTAAGCAGCCGTAGCAACCTGAAGGTGAAGAAAAAAGCCTTGATAGTAGCCCAAAATCCAAAGATGGTAGTAATAATTTGGTATCGATTGAATTTGCCACTTTCGAGAGAGTAGAGGTGGTTACCTAGCAGTGGGATTAAGCAGTTTTTGACATGAGTATCGCTTGATGATAACTGGGCAATATAATAAATTGTCCACTTGGTTTTGGAGTCTTCGCCTAACTGGTGGATGAGCTCAATGGCTGGGGTGTGGTGAGTGCCGGTGATTAGTATTTTTTGGTCGGTAACGTTTTGGGGCATTATCGGAGTATAGCAATAAGCGGCTTTCAATGCTTTGTGCAATCCCCAGTAAAATGAAGAGGGTTAAAAGTGATGAACCACCGTAGGAAATAAAAGGTAGGGTGACACCGGTTAGCGGAGCCAAGGCCAGGATGGCAGAAAGGTTTATAAACGCCTGGAGGCAAATCAGGCTTCCGACACCAATAAAGAAAATGGCATCGAAGGGATCGGTTGAGGCTTGGCTAAGCTTAAAAAGATAATTGACAAGATATAGATAGCAAATAAGAATTACCAAACAGCCGACAAAACCAGTTTCTTCGGCGATGACGGCAAAGATAGAGTCAGTTGATACCTTGGGTATAAACAAATACTTTTGGTCGGAGTTGGCCAAGCCCTTGCCAATAAAACCACCGGTACTGATTGCCAGCCCAAGCTGGGTTGTGTGGTAAGAAGGTTTTAAGAAACCTATTACCCGGTTTAGCCGGTAGGGGTAGACTACGATTAATAAAATTGTTAGTATTAGCCCGACTAACCAGGTAAAAAAAAGGTGCTTGAGGTGGTTACTAGCAATAAAAAAGACAAAGGAGATTTCTAAAAAAAGGATAATGGCATTGCTTAAACTTGGCTCGATGAGAATAAAAAATAACGGGGGGATAAGATATAAAATAAAAAATTTAATGTGATTGGTTTGGGGCCGAGAAAAGAGATGGGAGAAGAAAAGGACGGCGGACATTTTTACAAATTCTGATGGTTGGATGGTAAAACCATTGAAATTTAACCATCTTTTGGCGCCAAGAGCTTGTTGGCTAAAACCCGGGAGAAAAACGAGGATTAGAAGAAATACTGAAAAATAATATAAAATCGGGGTAAGAAATTTGAGTCGCTGGATTGAAACAGAGGCGACGAGCTGCATAACAACTGTTCCGAGAGTCAGCCAAACAGCCTGTTTTTTGATGAAGTAGTATTGATCACCGGTGGTGGCGTAGCCTTCAGAAAGAGACGAAAGAGAAAGCATCAGCAAGCCAAACAGTGATAATCCGAGGGGGATGAAAAAAATCGGTGATCGGATGCGGTTGAGTAGAGTCTGGAGCATTAAAGGTTGTCGGAAATATTCTGATTGAGGTTTAGGCACCGAACGTCTTGGGAAAGAGGGTGGGGTTTTTGGAGCATGTGAACGATGCGTCCAGAGGCAGACCGTTTGACCAGTTGACTGCCTTGGATGGTTAGATGTAGGCGGTGGGATTGTTGGTGGGCGGTGTCTAAAGACGGGGTTAATTTGAAAAACTCGAGAAGGTGGAGATAGATTAGAGGAATGATACCGGTGCTTTGTTCAAGTTGGTGATAGAAAGCAAAAGAGGCAGTAAGTCTGGGGTTGCACTCCAGAAGATAGACCCGACCTTGAGAAACAAAGAAGTCGAGCCCAAAATAACCACGGTAATTTAAATTGGAAAGTAACTTGCCCACAAGGTTGGTGATAGCGGTTACTTGGACAATGATAGGTGAGGGAGCAAAAGACGGCCACTGGCGGCCGACGGTGGCAAAGGGGTTAGAAGACAGGGCGGCTTGGCCAGAATATTGTAGCCCCGGAGGGCTTTGGTAGGTGACGGAATTAGACAAACAGCAGTTATTGATCAGGGTGTAACCTTCAAGAAAGGGAGAAATTTTTACGACTGATTTCGGAGGTAGGTGGTGGCTGATTGATTCCCAGGAGGTAGCTAGGTAGGTGGAATTTCCAGCCCAGCCAAAACCGGTTTGAATAACTAGTTTGGGGCCAAACAGGACAGTGCATTGAAGATAGGATTTTTGAGTTAATTTGACTATTTTGTTTGGGATTTGAGGGATATTGTTTTGAGAACACAATTTGGTGAAAGAAATTTTATTTTCCAAAAGGCGATTCAGGGAGGCGGGATTAGATAACAGTAACCAGGAGTTTTGGCTACATATTTTCTCAATTTTGGCAGAAGGCTTAAAAGGCATGACGGCAATTTTTCGGTGGCGGGATTGCGAATTGGTGAGAATGAAATTTTGGATGGCCGGATGGGCAAGAAGCTGGGCGCTATTTTTTATATTAGTTATCGATGCAACTGCTTCCAAAGAAAACGCCGGCGGAGATTTTGGGGATGCTAATGGTATGTAAGTGGTAATGCTGAAAAAGAATTTTTGATCAAGATAGAGAGCGAGAAAGGGGTCGTGAACTAAAAAATAAATATCGTAGCCGTGATCATCAATTAACTTAGGAATATCTATCATCGTTTGGTACCGGTTAAAACAATAACGGGGTGCTGACCGACAGGCAGATTATGGTCGAAGGCTTTGAACAGACCAGCCAAGGCTAAAGCGCCTTCCATAGAGGTAGAGACTTGTTTTTGGGTTAAAAAGGTTGCAGCTTTATGGATTTGATCATTTTGGACAACCAGGCCACTGCCACCGGTATGGTCAATTACCTTGATCAAATCTTTTTT
>Ga0172379_10010782_pt1 | contig 11000 bp, 10 predicted proteins | sample GrowelOW334metaG_FD_119756 | JGI IMG/M metagenome (GOLD analysis project Ga0172379, IMG submission 119756) | Groundwater microbial communities from an aquifer near a municipal landfill in Southern Ontario, Canada - Groundwater well OW334 metaG | ecosystem: Environmental > Aquatic > Deep... | reverse complement strand
GGGATGCCCCAGATGAACAGGGCAAAGCCGACTATGATGTTGTCCAGGGGTTTGTTCTGGTTCAGGGCCGCGACGACCCCAAGAATGATCCCCAGCACCGCAAGGAAGAAAATCGCCGTGAGGCCGATCTGGAGGGTGACGGGAACCGCGGCGGAAAGCATGGAATTGACCGAACGGCCGGATACCAGGGAATTGCCGAAATCGCCCTTTGCGATGTGTCCGATATAGTCACCGAACTGTACGAAGAACGGTCTGTTCAGACCCGCCGACTCGCGGATCGCGTCTATGCGGGCTTCGTCGTAGGCGACGTCGCCGGGCGCGCGCAGGAAGATCAGCTTGATAGGATCTCCGGCGCCGTAAAAAACAAGCGCGTAGATGAGCAGCAGCAGAATCAGCACGGATGGAATCCACCGCAGTATCCTGCCCAGAATATACTTTCCCATGTGAACCCCTTTTTCCTGCGATGCCCTCGGGCGAGAACGAGGCGTGGCCGCATGTAAGCAGCGGCCACGCTGATTGGCTCAGGAGTCTGTTACTTTACTCTCTTGGTTTCGTCGATGTACACGTTCCAGGGTTCGATGACCTGCCAGTCGTCGTTCTTGTCGAAGTTCATTACCCAGGGCATGGCCCATTTGGACATGACGTCATAATAGTAGGGAATGAACATGTAGTCTTCGCGGAAGAGCCGTTGGGCTTCCTGGGCACCCTTGTTGCGGGCGGGATCGCTGACTCCCTTGGTCGTGGCCTCTTCCAGGAGGGCGTCAACCTTGGCGTTCTTGTATCCGCCCATCTTTCCGCGGGCATTGCCGGAGGATGAGTGGATGGAACCCATCAGGTAGGAAACCGCATCGGGAACGCGGGTACCCACGTCGTCACGGAAAATCTGCACGCTCTTCTGGTCCGGGCCGGAATAGGTCTCGATATCGGCCTTCATCTCCACGCCCTCGATACCGAGGATCTGGCGCCATTGTTCGGCCATGTACTGGGCGGCCGCTTCATGGGTAGGCGTGCTGATGCCGACGAACATGATCTTGGGCAGCAGTCTGCCTTCCTTGTACTTCGAGGCGGCCAAAGCTTTCTTGGCACCGTCGGGATCGTAGGCATATTTCGGGAAGGCGGGGTCAACACCGGAAACCTTGTTCAGGATCTGGGTGGCGACGGTGTAGGGGCCGAGGGGGAAGGCGGCCTTGGCCAGGTCTTCCGGCTTGATGCACATGAGCAGGGCCTTACGGACGTTGATGTCGTCCATGGGGGGCTTGTTGGCGTCGAACCAGAACTGCTGGCCCTTGGCGAGGGGCGGCCCGGCCACGAAATCGGCTCCCAGGTCCTCGATGAGGGTGGGGGTGATGAGTTCGGTGTGGGCGTCCATCTTGCCGGTCTTGAGCAGGAGGGTTGCGGTGCTGGCGTCGCTCACCGAGGTGAGGACGATCTTGGAAAGCTTGGGCGCGGGGCCGAAGAATTTCGGATTCGGCACAAGGGTGACTATGCCCTGGTCAAGATCCATGGATTGGGGCATGAAGGGGCCGCTGACCGCGACCTTGTTCTTGGGATGCCACCATTCGTTCTTCTCGTTGCCGCTGGCGTCCAATACCTGGGAGATCTTGACCGGCGGGATGAGCGCGGTGGCGATCTTCTGATCGAAGATGGGATCAGGCGAGCTGAGGGAGACGACCACGGTCTTTGCATCCTTGACGACGATGCCGGACATGGCTTTCTTCGCGCCGGAAGTCACGTCCTTGAAGCCTTGTATGCCGCCGAGGAAGAGATCGGCCCGCTGGTGCTTGGTGGCCGGTACCGCGCAGAGATCCCAGGTTCCCTTCACGTCGGCGGCGGTGATGGCGGAACCGTCGGAGAATACCGCTTTCGGATTGAGGGTGAGGGTCCAGACCGTGAATTTGGCGTCAGGCTCGGCTTTCGAGAGCACGTAGGGCTGGAGCACGCCGGCCTTGTCGAAATACATCGGCGCAGCCCACATCAGGGATTGCCAACGGGCAGCGTGTCCGCCACCCTGTAAGGGTGACCAGGTCTGGCTCAGGGCGGGATGGGCGATATTCAATACCTGCCCGCCTCCTGCGGCGGCAGTATCCTTGTTGCCTTCCGCGACGGAGGTTCCGACCAGCGCGAGTGCGCATAGAACCGAAAAGATGATCCTCTTCATACACTTGTCTCCTTTAAACGCATGATTCAAGCGCGCCTACGCGCGCGTAAGTCCGAATTTGACGATGGCGGCCTGGAGCACCGCATCGATGGTGGCATCCGGTACCAAGGCGGGAAGCCGGTTGTTCCCCACTGCCTTGTCCATCAGGTACAGGGTTCGTTTTACCATGGCCGGGGGGTAGCCGGGTGCGTACAGCACCTCCCGCAACTCGTTGATCCTGGCCTGGGCAGCGTCTGCCGCTGCCTGGTCGCCGGAGTCGAAGGCGTCGGCGACCGCACGAATCCTGGCCGGGATCACGTTGGCCAGGCCCGACACGCAGCCTGAAGCCCCTGCGCGCAGGCCGTGGAGGATGAGCGAATCGGTGCCCGCATACAGCTCGAAGCCCGCATTCGACTTCACGATCGCAGACAGCGCGTCCAGGCGTTCAGCCTTGCCGCTGGAATCCTTGATGCCCTTAACGTTACCGTGCCTGGCCAGGCGCGCGACCGTATCTATATCGATGGAATTGCCCGTACGAGCGGGAATCTCGTAGATGTACACCGGAACCGGCAGCGAATCGGCGACCCGGGCGTAGTGGCGGTACAGGCCTTCCTGCGTACAGGAGATGAAATAGGGGGTGATGACCGCCACCGCCTCCACGCCCAGGCGGGCGAATTCCTTGCCAAGAAGCACCGTCTCGTGGGTGGATGGACAACCCGCGTTCGCGATTAGCCGGACCGTGCCTGTCCTGACCTCCGCGCAGGCCTGCACGACGCCGACCTTTTCGGCGAAGGTGAGGCTGGAAAAGTCCCCGTTGGTGCCGCATACGAACAGGTCGTTGCCTGCGGCGATCTGGCGTTGCGCCTGTCCGGCTACCTTGGCGTAGTCTATGGACTCGTCGTCCCGGAACGCGGTTACCAGGGCCGTGAATGTGGATTTTCTCATTTCATTTTACTCCTCGCCATGCCGGCGGCCGCGACCATGGCGGAAACCATGCTGCCCTCGTCGGCTGTGCCCTTGCCCGCCCGGTCGAAGGCTGTGCCGTGGTCGACCGAGCAGCGGATTACCGGCGTGCCCAGGGTGATGTTGATGCCCGAAATCTTCGGACCCTCCGAACCGCCGTAGCGGAAACCCGCCATCTTGAGTGGAATGTGTCCCTGGTCGTGGTACATGGCGACGACGGCATCATACTCTCCGCCGGCCGCACGGCTGAACACCGTATCGGGCGGGAAAGGGCCGACAGCGCCCAGACTGGCAGCTTCCGCGACGGCCGGTGCGATCTCGTCGATCTCCTCGCGGCCGAACATGCCGTTTTCCCCGGCGTGGGGGTTGAGACCGGCAACCGCGATGCGCGGATTCGCGATTCCCATGCCCAGGAGCGCTTCCCGCACCAGCTTTATGACCGCGACGATACGGTCTTTTTTTACGAGGTCAATGGCCCGCCGCAGCGAGACATGGGTGGAGACGTGGACCACCCGCAGGTTCCCCTCCATGAGCAACATCGTGTAGTCCGCGGTGTTGGTGAAATGCGCGTAGATCTCGGTATGGCCAGCGAACTTGTGGCCGGCCCGGCTCAGGGCGTCCTTGTTTATGGGGGCGGTGGCTGTGGCGTCGATGAGCCCGGCCTGGGCGTCATCTATTGCGCGCTTGATGGAGAGGAACGCCAGATTGCCGCATTCGGCGGAGACTTCGCCGATTTTGCAGTTAGCCAGGTCGATCTTCCGGCAACTGACAACCTCGACTACGCCCTCCCCAAATCGGCATTCCGCAGGGCTTGCCACTTCTCGCACGCGACCCTTCCAGTTTACAAAAGCCGCAGCCCGTTCCATCACCTGCGGCGAGCCGTATACCAGGTAGTTCGCGGCGGCCCGGGCTTCCGCGTTGCCGATGGCTTTCAGGATGATCTCGGGTCCGATACCTGCTGCGTCACCCATGGTAATGCCGACGATCGGTTTGTTCGCCATCTGCCTTACCTCACGCTCTCGTAGATGGTACGGATGTCGGCCTTGGACAATTCAATGGGGTTGTTGTCCAGCAACCTGCGCACGCCGAAGGCCGCCTCGGTCAAATCTCCCAAAGCCGTTGGAGGGACGTTCAGCGCCGAAAGGCTGGTCGGTATCTGGAGTTCGGTAACCAAGGATCGCAGCTTGTCCACCAAGGCATGGGCGTCCTTTTTGTCGTTACCCGAACGGGGCAGACCCATGGCGCCGGCGGCTTCGGCCAAACGGCCGGAAATGCGGTCTTTCTGGAAATCCATGACCGGAACCAGGAGCGCTGCATTGGCCACGCCGTGGGGGACGCGGAAAGCGCCACCCAGCGGGTAGGAGAGGGCGTGGATCGCGGTGGTCCCCGAGGCGGCTATGCAGACCCCGCCGTAGTACGCGGCGAGCATGGCCGCCGATCGCGCCTCGATATCCGCGCCGTTTTTGAACGCCAGGGGCAGGGCGGGAACCAGGATGCGCATGCCTTCCCGGGCGTACATGTCGCTGAAGGGGTTTGCCTTCTTGCCGACGAAGCATTCCAACAAATGGCAGAGCGCGTCGATACCGGTGGAAGCCGTCAGTTTTGGAGGCAGTCCTACGGAAAGCGCCGGGTCCAGTACCACCCTGTCCGGGACGAAATGGGGGCTTAAAATGCCTATCTTCAGGTTTTTGGCCGGGAACAGCACGATGGCGTTGGGTGTGGATTCGGAACCTGTCCCTGCGGTGGTGGGCAGCATGATGCAGGGTATGCCCTTCCCGGGAACGCCCCGTTCGGCCAGCTGCGCCGTGGTCCAGTCGTTTCCGCCCAGCACGGACAGTACCTTGGCCGCGTCCATCACCGAACCCCCGCCGATCGCGACGATGGCCGTGGATTTCGTGGAACGGATCGAGGCGGCGATGCCGTCCAAGTCGGCATCGGTCGGCTCCGCGGGAACGGTATCCACGAGGCGGGTTTTAAAACCGGCTCCATTTAGGGAGGCCTCGACGCGGGCGGGAACGCCTGTCCCGGCGATACCCTTGTCGGTGAGTACCAGGACAGCCGCGCCCTTGGCACAGAGTTCGGCGACGATTTCGGGAACCGTATCTACGGCGCCTACCGCAAAACGTACACGGTTGGGCAGGGTGACTGAGAAGGGTATCATGCGCTGAGCTCCTTTTGGGGAACCGGTCGGGAAGTGACAAGATCCAGGGCATCCGCCATGGCGTCCGGTCCGCCAAAGCCGCCGGATTTGGTTACGAAATACAGTTTCCTATTCAGGGCGCCGGAACGGAAGGAACCAAAGGGCAGGCCGGGCAAGAGCTCGGCCACGAAATCGATGGAACCGGTTTCCATGGCCTCGGCTATCCTTGCGGCGGTATCGCCACCGGAGGCAAAGAGGAAACGGATGCGGCGGGCTTTTACTGCAAGCAGGGTGAGTCCGCCGAGAAAGCGGGAAATTTCCAGCCCCGATTGCTTGTCGGACAGGGTCGTCGATCCTGGTTTATTCGAGCCACTGGTCCGGATCAGCAGGGCTTTGTTTTTGGGAGCCCCGCCCACAAGCCCAATCAGGCGCCGCAACTCGGTATCGGGGCTGGAGAGGACCTTGTCGGCTTCTACGACGAGTTCCGTTATCATTCCGGTACCCGCCAGGTGCGCGCACTGGAGCGAGCTTATGGCCGTGACGGACCCGATAACGAACAGCGAACTGCCCAGGGGGATCCGTGGTGTTTCGGGTTTGCGTTTTGACTCAACGGAGGCGATGGCCTCTGCAAGGCCGGAGGACCCGACGAAAAGTACGCCGGCCATATCCACCAGGGAAGCCGCAATTTTAAGGTCCTCCATGGTTTCCGCGTCCAGCACAAATATGCGGGCTCCCTTGCTGAGTTCCTCCGTCACCTTCGCTTCAAGCCGCACCTTGCCGGAACGCACCAATTCCAGATTCAGTTCCCGCACGCATCCGGGGAAACGCTGTTCGAGGATGCCCGCGATGCGCGAATCCTTTACCGGGGTAAAGGGATCCCGGGAAATTCCGGTGTCCATAAGCGGCCTTCCGTCCACCAGACAGTGCCCGCCAACCACGGTGCGGCCGTTCCGGGGCGCCGACGGAGCCACCAAGGCAAAACGGTAACCCGCAGCATCCATGACAGCGGCGATCTCATCCGCGGGATTGCCCCGCAGGGTGGAATCAATTTTCTTGAAAAACGACCTGGCGCCGGCCTCGTAGAGCTCCCTGGTGGTTTTTTCTACCCTTTCATAGGCTTGGCTTGGGGAAAGGAAGCGCGTATCCGTGTCCACGACCAGCGCGGACGTACCGCGGACGTCGGGATTCTTCCCCCGGGGAGCGAGCAGCAAACGGACCGGTCGTCCTGCCGATCCGAACTGGATCGCCGAATCTCCCGCTCCGGTAAAATCGTCTGCGATGATGCACCATTTGCTTTTCATTTGGCACTAATAAAGCAAGGAGCGTACCAAGACATTGGGCACGCGCAATTATTCAGTTCGCTTGCGGTTTGTTCCGATCCTTTCCAGCAAAGCGCAAGGCTCGCAGAAGTCGAGACAGAAAAACAGACGAGGGGACGAAGGGTATAAGTGCATTAGTTTGAGGTGTGTGGTGTTATTTTCGCCACCGGTGTGGAAAAAATCATCAATTGGCGGATTCACACCACAGTGGACCGTACAAAATCCGGCCTAATAACGAGTGGAGATCTTGGAGGTATGACTTGCGATCCGGGGCCGGAAAAACTATACTTCCTGGCTATGGATATTTCATGGAAAAACACCATGTTGGTTGCCTTTATCGCACTGTTGGCGACCTTATCCGCATCCTCCTGTTCGATACATCCAATACGATCAGCCTCCACGAACACTGATTTTTCCGGAATCGTGGATTTCGGGGCAGGTGAGCTGGCTCGCCTGGACGGAAACTGGGACTTCTTCCCGGGACGGCTCATAGACCCAGCCCAGCTGCCTCCCGTGGGTGGCTTGAGTCAGGCGACCGTGAAGGTTCCCCATTTCTGGGCTGCGGTGAACGGTTTTTCGTCCATGGATCCTGCTGTTGTGGGGACCGCAACCCTGCGGTTGCGCGTCGTCCTTCCACAGGAAGACACGCTGTGGGCGTTACGCCTGCCGAACGCCTCGAGCGCCCTAAAGGTTTTCGTAGACGGTGTTTCCGTCGCGGAAATAGGTCGCCTCGCCGGTGAAAAGTCCGCGTATATTCCATCCAACGACATCGCCTACCCGGAATTCCACAGCTCCGGTGGCAGGATGGAAATAGTCCTGCAAATCGCCAATTACTCGGCTCCCTACATCGGCACCTGGGATGCTCCCTTACTTGGCCACGTTTCTGCGATACGCGAAAAACGGCAGGGCGACGTGGTGTCTACTTCTCTCATCTCAGGTGCCCTTCTCATCATGGGCCTGTACCATCTGGGACTCTTCCTGCTGCGCAAGAAGGATAGGGCTTCGCTCCTCTTCGGCATTGCCTGCATACTCATGACCGTCCGCAATCTCATCATGGGTGAGCGCCTGCTTCTGGCACTCTTCCCACCCGGTGCCGTGTCATGGGAGTGGGCCTTCAAGCTGGAGCACCTGTCCGCCCACCTGACCGTGCCCCTTTTCGGCTTTTTCTTCCTGGAACTTTTTCCCCGCCAGGTGCGACGGATTCCGGTCCGCATCATCCTGGCTGTGGGTGCCGCCTGGTTTGCGCTCACCCTGCTTGCGCCGGCGATGGTCTACCAGCGTTTCCTCCATACCTACGAGGTCTTCCTGCTGGTCGCCGGCCTCTATATTCTGGGCTCCCTTATGGTCGCCTTGTTCAGGAAGGAAGAAGGTGCCCTGCTGGTCTTCATCGGGTTGGCCTGCCTGATGGCAACGGTAGCCAATGATGTATTCCTTTCAATAGGAATCATCTCGAGTACCTTCTTCATGGCTTCCTATGGGGTATTCCTCTATATCTTCGTCCAGAGCTTTCAGCTGTCCAGAAATTTCGCCCGGGCCTTCAGCGATATCGAACGACTCTCGAATAATCTCAAGGAGAAGAATCGGGAGCTTGAATCCCTCCATAATATTGATCTCGCGATCGCGTCGAACCTGGAATTGGACAGGATCCTCACCATCATCCTGGAGCAGGCGGTGAAGAATCTGGATATCGATGCCGCCGATATACTCCTGCTCGACCCGCAGGAAGGGGCGCTTTCCCTGGGCTCGCGGCTCGGTTTCCGCACGGAAGCCCTTATGCATACCAAGCTCAAGACGGGTCAGGGCTTCGCCGGGAAGGCGCTGCAGAGTGATGACGCCATTTTTGTTTCCGAGCTGGACAAGCATGCGGAAGGATTCAGCCGTTCCCCGGCGTTTGCCGGTGAGGGGTTCATTTTTTATGCTGGCCGCAGGCTTTCCGTCAAAGGCAAGGTAGTCGGTGTGCTTGAACTATACCGGCGGCGTCCTCTACAGTCCTATGTGAACTGGGACCTTTTCTTCATGACTCTGGCGGGTCAGGCTGCCATCGCCCTGGATAACTCGGCTTTGCTCCAGGGGCTCAAGCGGGCAAACGCCGAGCTGGCGGAAGCGAATGAGGCAATGATTGAAAGCTGGGCGGAAGCCCTCGAACTGCGGGATCAGGAAACCGAGGGGCATAGCCGCCGGGTGACGGAAGCAGCGCTGGAGCTGGCGCAGGTCTTCGGGATCGAAGGGACTGCGCTGGAGCGGGTTCGCCACGGTGCCCTGCTCCACGATATCGGCAAGATGGGTATACCGGATTCGGTGCTTCTGAAGCCCGGTCCCCTGGACGCCTCCGAGTTCGATATCATGAAACGGCACCCGACGATTGCCCGAGACCTGCTCTGCCGCCTGCGTTTCCTGGAAGATTCCCTGGACATTCCCTATGCACACCACGAGAAGTGGGATGGCTCGGGTTATCCCCGCTGCCTCGCGGGAACCGACATCCCCCTTTCCGCCCGGATCTTCGCCATCATCGACGTCTGGGACGCCCTTCGGTCCGATCGGCCCTACCGCAAGTCCTGGCCGGAGGAACGGGTCCTGGACCATATAGCCTCGCTTGCCGGGTCCCACTTTGATCCCGAGGTGGCGAAAGCCTTTTTGGATCTACGCCGGGGCCAGGTTCATTGAAAGGAGCCGGAAGATGCCCAGAATCAAACTGACCGAGTTGCCCTCGTATCGCTTCTCGACCACCTGCCCTGTTCGGGTCGACGACATCAACTACGGCGGCCACATGGACAACGCCCGCTTCGTCTCCTTCCTCCACGAGGCGCGGGTGCGCTTCCTGAAAGAACTAGGCGCCACCGAAGCCGACCTTGGCGATGGTGCGACCGGGATCGTCATGGGCGACCTCGCAGTCAACTACAAGAGGGAAGTCTTCCACGGTGCCACCCTCACAGTACGCTGCGATATCGGCGAGATCGAGGCTCGGGGTTTTCGGGTTTTCTACCGAATGGAGAATGAGGGAGCGGTTGCAGCCATCGCGGAAACCGGCATCATCGGCTTCGACTACGGAAAGCGGACCGTAGCCAGACTCCCCGCTGCCTTCATCGAACGGGTACGGGATTACGGTGAGGCGGGAGGCGTAAGGCGGGAAGCCGCCGGGCTTAGTGTTTGTATGCCTCGTCATGAGGACCGAGGGCGATGAATTTTATCGTGTCGTCGGCGCAATGTGAACAATCGGCGCAGAGGACGATGGCATCGTCTCCCCTTTTCCGGCAGCTTGAACAATACAGGAAGATGATCAGGAAATTGCGCCTGACCGGACAACTATTGTATCCACGGAAATTTCCCTTCAGCGGTTCACCCAACGAGACAGGACTCGCGACAATCATGTCGACCTTTTTTTTGACCCCATCCTTGATGGAGCTGTGCTTCCTCAGGGATGCGATGAAAGCATCCGAGAACACAAGCTTCATTCGAAGGCCTCATCGTAGCCGTGCCATTCTACCGTTCCTTTCTTGATGCGATCCGAAAGTTCCAGGAGGGAAGTTGTAAAATCAGCGTCGGCCAGGATGACTTCCGTTGAATTGTTCTCCTTAAGCTTCTTTAATTTTAAGGCAAATTGGGTGAAAACCTCGGAAACCGTAGTGCGTTGGCTTTCGGCATAATCCTTGATGAACTCGACCAAGTCGGTATCGAGTGTAAGATTTATCCTTGATTTAAGCATTGCATACCTCTCAGTATGTATTATATGCGCATGATATGCGCTTCGCCAAGCCCACCTGTAGCGTCTGACCCAAAAATCTTTACAAGTCTTCCGGTCTTACCTTCAGTTCCAAGCCAGGGAACAGGGACACGGGGACCTCGTTGTACAGGTTGGCTGGCGTGGGGAGGCCGTACTTTCCACAGGCAAGAAATAGGGATGGCAGGGCTTTCAGCGGCTTGATTCCGCCGGTAGTTGCCTCTGGTCCATAAAAGCATTCCCTTAAAAAGGTGATGGTTTGGAGTTTTTCCGTGAAAGTAGCGTTCGCCCAATATCGGGCATCGTCCTTGTCGAGTTCATCTGTGCCAGTCTGGACTCCCGACCCTCTAGCCATCCTCGCTTCCATCTCGGTACCGCCTATCATTTTATATTCTACTTCCACCGGAGACTGCAAGGCAATACTCCGCTTCCATTCGCATGCCCCTTTTCTCCCCGCACCCTTCCTCCGCCCCGCCCATTCCGCTATAATCCCCCACCATGCCCGGGGCAGGCCGCATCCTGCGGCCGCAACCGCCGGGCCATCTACAGCACACGACCCCCACACCGCGAGGGTCGAGCCGTCGGCAGGTCCGGCGGCGACAGGAGCATTCCATGTCAGAAGAGATGAGCGAGTACAAAGGCAAGGCAACGATGGAGAAGATCACGTCGCTAGCCAAGCGGCGCGGTTTCGTGTTCCAGTCCTCCGAAATCTACGGAGGCCAG
>Ga0172379_10010781_pt1 | contig 11000 bp, 9 predicted proteins | sample GrowelOW334metaG_FD_119756 | JGI IMG/M metagenome (GOLD analysis project Ga0172379, IMG submission 119756) | Groundwater microbial communities from an aquifer near a municipal landfill in Southern Ontario, Canada - Groundwater well OW334 metaG | ecosystem: Environmental > Aquatic > Deep... | reverse complement strand
GAACACAGTAGAAACACTAGAACTATGATGTCGTATTCGGGGACGCTTGTTCATGTTCACTAATTAGGTAACTTCTTGAGGTATAATTAAGACCGAAAGGAGACCTCTGAAATGGGGGCGGTATTTGGAAACGCTTGTCCCCAAAAGCCAAAAGCTCCCACGATTAGGGTGTTTCCAAGCTATTGAAACAGAATGCTACCCTTGCCAATAATTTATTAAAGTGGTATCATCTAGCCATGATTACACTAATTAAAAAAGCAGCCCGCCGAACATCAAACATTCACACTGGTGGATTGCTTTGATGTAACCTAAATTAAACTCATCTCAAAATAGCAGCCCGCCTGGCTGTTTTTTTGTTTAGTCAAAATGTTTAAACACTCTCCAAAAATGAAAACGATTGGAATCCTCGGCGGGATGGGCCCCGGTGCTAGTTCGGTGTTGTATCAAAAAATTATTGCTTATTCACAGACTAAATATTTTGCGGTTCAAGATACTGATTATCCCGAGATTATTCTATACAGCTTGCCACTGCTTGGTTTCGACGAGACCGGAATTACAGACAAAGAGCTGGTACAAAAGCAACTGACGAAAGGCGTGAAGATTTTAGAGAAAGCAGGCGCTGATTTTATAATCATCGCCTGCAACACCGTCCACTTACTCATCGGAGAAATGAGAGCCAGTGTATCGATTCCAATCCTAAGCATTATTGAGTTGGCTCTTTGTGAAGTACAGAAGAAGAAATACATCAGTGTCGGTTTACTTTCATCCGAAACAACCAAAAAATTAAACATCTACAAACAGTTATTTGAGCAAAACAAGATTAAACTAATTGAGGTAAGCGATCATCAACAAAAAGTATTAAATAATATAATCGAGAGTGTCATGGCTGGGAAACACGGTAAAAAAGAAACTGAAATATTGGAACAAATCGCGCAATCCTTAACTTTTCACGGAGCCGAAACAGTCATCCTCGGCTGCACCGAGCTACCACTAGCGATCAATTATAAGAGCACTTATCTTCCTATGATTGATACTCTTAATCTGCTAGCCGAAGTCTCTGTTGATATTGCCAGAAACACAAAGAAGCCGAGAGAATAGTTTTGAGAACCGGAAAGATACAACTCAAGCGGACAACATCACCTAGCTATCTAAACTTTTGGTAAAATTGTGGGCATCTCTAGTTTTTGCTACAATTATCCTGATTATTCTTAATTATTTTTTCAATGAAAGCAGACAAATATCTCAGGGCCAGAGGCGGCACTACGCGCATGATCGATGTAAAATGTGCAGAGTGCGGAGCAGTAATTTTATACTATCAAAAGGATGGTCCTTCCGGTGGATGGTTGAAGCGTTGCTATCTCAATAGAATATTTGGAATAGAAAAATGGGAGAAGCTTCAACACGACAGCAATGTAACGAATCCTGCAGATATGCCAAACCTGATCTGTAATTGTGGTAATCTTATCGGTACCCCGATGGTGCATAAAGATGGTAGACTTGCATTCCGGTTGGTCAGGGGATCCTTTACGAGACGGAAATCAACTAAAACGACCTAGTTGGTAAAATCAACGCAAATATTTAATTACAAAAATGATTATTGACGCGCACACACATCTAAGTATTTTGGAAAAAGGACAGACTTTCGCGTCGGCTGCCAAAAAACTACATGACGATATGATTGCAAACATTGTAGATGGCACGATTGTTATTGCTGATAATGTATCAAATGATGAGTGTGCGAATACGGACATCCTCTTGAAAGAGCTTGGCGATGACAAAAATATTTGGGTTGTCGGCTCTACATCGCCATTCGACCTGGCAGCACGTGTGGAACCATTTCGAAAATTAATTCAAGACAAGAAGATAGTGGCGATGAAATTGTTCCCTGGTCACGATAAGGTATTTCTCAACGACAAGCGTTTTTTGCCTGACATCGAGCTTTGTAATCAAGCTAAGATTCCTCTGGTTATTCACACTGGGGTTAACACAGGAGACCTTGAGGCTGCGCAATACAACGACCCGAAATTTATCGCCGGTATTGCTAGAGAATATCCGGATCTCTCGATAGTTATCAGCCACTACTTTTGGCCAGAGATGGAGTACTGCTTTGAGATGACTGACGGACTCGACAATATCTATTTCGATACCTCTGCCATGGCTGATTCTGAAGTTGTAGAGATGAGTGGCGGCTGGGACAAGGTTAAAAATATCTTAGAAAAAACTCTAAAACGGCGACCCGGATCGGTCCTTTTTGGCACCGACTATCCGATGTGCAATAGACCCAAGCATTTGCAGTTGATCAACGAATTGGATATTGACGAAAAATCAAGGCAGGAAGTGTTGGGTCTGACAGCAATAAAATTATTTGGTCTAGAAATATGACGTATACAAACACCGAATCATTTTCGAGATTTGCAAGGCAAGATTACACCAGCAACTTTCCGATCATCATGGAGAGGAGCCAGACGTAATATTCGAAATCGACTGTTGTGCTGGAGTAAACTTTTGACGAACGAGACATGAAGATCAGAGTGCCGGTAATTACGACGGGGACGATGAGAAATAGAGCAATCATTGGTAACAGGCCGAGAGCCACTCCGAGGACGAGCCACAAGATCGAGAATATATTGATCATTGTCAGCCCGTCGACAAGAGTCCTAGCACCGAGAAGCGTGGCAAAAGTCTTGAGTCTGTTTAGCTGATCGAGCGAGATGTCTTTGATATCGCAGTAGGCGATATTTACCAAGTCTCTCGAGAGTACAAAGATGAGAAAATAAAGTATCGATATGATACTGCTGACGCCGGAATAAGCAAGAAATATGAAGATAAACAAATTCCAGAAAATAATAGCGACGATATCCTTGGATATCCAAACCGTACTGGCGATCTCGTATATATATTTATTGTAGATAAATTCTAGAAAAATAAAGGCGACAAAGATGATCGCCGCCATTACCTTATTTTTCAAAAAAAGAATGCCAAAGAAGCTGGCGATCAAGGCGATGATAAATGTGGTTGCAGTGAACCGATGCGGTTTTGTGAGCTGCAGGTGATAATCACGATAAAAGTCCCAAAGATAAGCGATGGAGATAAGAAAGATTGCCACAGCGATGAAGAAAAGGGGATTTGCAATATCGAAAACAAGCGAGACAGCAAATATCTCAGCAACAGCGCCGAGTGTCGTGAAGATTGCTCGGAAAATGATGTTGGCGAAACGTGTTCGCGGTGTGTGAGGCATATCTTTACTGTACAATCTTATACTCGTTTGCGCAAGCTGATTTTGTGAATCTGCTGAAAGTATGATAAAATAAGACAAGCGATGCAAAAGTTAGTATGAGTTGCATGACAAGTCAACTCATTTTAGTTTGAGGGAAGAGATGGGTTATTCGGATTATTATTAACCGAAAACACAATGCCTTTTCAAGACCAACTCAAGGCTTTTAAGTCTGATCTAGACCAAGAACTCAAAATTTATTTGGAACTCAAAATCCGTCAGGCGCGGGATATTTCTCCTTTTGTCGAGGAAATGAGTACACACATCTCTGAATTGACGCTTCGTGGCGGCAAGAGAATACGAGCTGCACTTCTCTTCTACAGCTATCTTGCGCACGGTGGCACAGACAGGGCGATGGCGATGCAGGCGGCAATGTCGATGGAATTATCCGAAAGCTACCTGCTTATTCACGATGACATCATGGATGATGACTCACTTCGTCGCGGTGGCGAGACGATCCATGAGACATACAGAAAGACTGCCAAGAAAAAATATCACGCTCGGATAAATGCTAGACAATTTGGCTCGTCAATCGCGATGTGCGCAGGTAATATTGCCTCAGCGATGAGCTATGAGATAATCTCCAAGCTCAAATGTGACGAAAAAAATATCAATAGAGCACTCCAGCTTTTGAGTGATATTTATATTTTAGAAAATTACGGCCAGTCGCTAGACCTTTTCTCGCAGGTAAGAGAAAAGATTACCCATGACGATGTGACGAAGGTGCAAGAACTGAAAACCGTGCCGTATACCTTTGACGGACCGGTCAAAATCGGGGCTATCCTGGCTGGAGCCGATGACAGCAAGATTAAAAAACTTGAGTCCTATACCCTGCCGCTCGGAATCGCTTTTCAGATTCAAGACGACATTCTCGGTATATTTGGCTCGACAGAAAAGACCGGCAAGCCAATTACCTCAGATCTCAAGGAGGGCAAGAAGACACTGCTGATTTTGGATGCACTCCAGAATGCGAACAAAAAACAGCAAAAAATCATCGAGAAAAATCTTGGTAATAAATGGGTGACGATGAGAGGACTTGAAGCAGTCAAAAAGGTTTTGATCGAAACAGGTGCTCTCGAGAAATCAAAAAAGATGGCACGGGATCTGGCGGAAAAAGCAGAAGGGGCGATGAAAGCAATTGAATTGAAAGAAGAGGGAAAGACATTTTTAGTTGATATTGCTGACTACATCGTCAATAGAGAATACTAAAACTAAATTCAAGACTTACGCGTTTGAAAAAAGTCCGTCGCTGTCATTTCGACTCCCTGTTCTTGGGGGCGGAGAAATCTGACACGAAGTGTCATCCTGAGCAACCGGAGGGAGTCGAAGGATCTTTTTTCTAATCTCATTTGTAAGATCTCTCGGCTCCAAGCCCCATCGCTCGAGATGACAAACGTGTAAATCCTGAAATTTTGGTTATTTTGATTATTCCGCTTGTTGAGAGCGGTTTTTTAATTTATGAAAAAGTAATATACTAAAGTGGTAACTTGGTCGGCGGTCGCCAATAGGGGTGACGCAGTACCAAAGGGGAAAGTGCGATGCGTAGGATTTTGTTCGCGCTGGCTGTTTTCTGCGCGCTGCTGATCAGCGCCCTGACTGTCGGCTGCTCCGGCGGAGGCGGCGGATCGACGGCGCTGACCCCTGCGGGGAACGACGACAACGCCAATGAAGACCACGCTACGACAGGTCGACAAACCTTCCGTGTGGTTGTGGTCGATTGGTCGGACATCGGGTTTTCGAACTACCACAACGACAACGGCATCTGCTTCGCGTTGTACGGCATAGAGCACGCGGCGTGGGATGACACGCTCACGAGCTCTATCGCGGTGATGAATGGCGTGGAGACCGCCATCGATCCGGACAATGACATGATTCGGACCGCCGATGTGACGATCGACGTTGTTCCGGAGAGTTGTTTCGACGAGTCTGGTCACGCTGAGTTCACCCCGATCGTCTTCGACGACAAGAACGGCAGCGGTGAGCTCGACGGCGGAGAAAACCCGCAGTACATGACCGAAGACGGCGAGAGTCACCTCAATACGTGCAAGATCGTGTGTGATCTCACGGCTGGTCGCTACACCTGGACGGTTCTGACCCGCATTACCGGTGGTGATCACGTGGTACCTCTGGGTGGAGCCGAACTGTATGCGCGCGAGTACGATTCCTACAACGGAGATGTCGTTACTCCATGGTAGGACGCGTCGCTGGCATGGATCCAAAGAGCACGCGCGGTCGGGTCGAGAGACCCGGCCGCGTAGCCCAAGAGTGTTATTTTCTGTTTATCCCGATCCAAATATTTTCACCATCAATATTGTACTCAGCCTCGCCCTGTGTGGAGGTTTTTTCGTTTTTGGTTTCAAGTGCTAGGACCTCATGAGAGATTTGATCGTCATATTTGTCAAATGCTTCAACAAGTAGCTTTGAATCTGTCTGATAATAAAGAATGATACGATCTTCTACATTGAAACCAGAACTTTTTCGCAAGGTTTGAATATTACGAATTATTTCACGTGCAAAACCCTCGAGTCGTAAATCGTCAGTTATCTCAGTGTCCAGCTCGACCTTGATCACGTCGCTGTGCTCGTATCGGCTCGAGCGCATATTGAGTTCATTGATAATAATTACCTCTAGTGCAGTGTCGAGTCGCTTCTCATCATGATAGACCACTCCGAGTAGTGGCTGACGGACCTTTATCCCAGCCTCGGCTCGAATTGACAAACCAATTTCGATAATCTTGCGAGCTTTGATCATATCGGCGATTAATTCTGAATTGGCCAGATTTTTGTCTGTTTTTGGATAATCAGCCAAGTGAACAGACTCCTCGTTGGTCAAATTTTTATATATTTCGTCAGCAAGGAACGGAGTGAATGGTGCCATCAATTTGGCCAAGGTTGTCAAAACTTCATACAAAGTATGATATGCCGCATCCTTGTCGGCACAATTTTCTGTCTTCCAAAAACGTTTACGACAGTTGCGAATGTACCAATTCGACAAATCATCTATAAATGGAGCAAAAAGACGTGCCGATTTGGTAAGATCATACTTTGTCATAAATATATTGACGTTGTCGACGAGCTCCGATAATTTAGCCAAAATCCAGTCATCCATCGCTTTGCCCACGGGAGTAATCTCGCCAGAGACCCTTTCGCCTGGCTTCCAATTGTCGATATTGGCGTAGAGAACGAAGAAAGAGTAAGAGTTCCAAAGCATGCGGAAAACGCCCCGCTGGATTTCAGCCAGATCTTTTTCGGAAAAATTCAAATTTTCAGCCTGTAAAAGCGATGAGGTGAGGATATAATACCTGATGACATCGGCGCCGTATCTATCAAACATTGCCATCGGATCAGGATAATTTTGCAAACGTTTACTCATCTTCTTGCCGTCCTCGGCCAAGATGATGCCGCTGACAACCACATTTTTATAAGCGATCTCACCGTGCAGTGCAGTCGATAGAATATGGAGATAATAAAACCAAGCTCTGGTTTGATCCTGTGCCTCGCCGATAAAATCCGCCGGAAAACCAACTGGAGGACATAACTCCTCGGTGTTTCTTGCCCCGTGGTTATCCGAGCAATGCGAGGATATACTACTGGGGTCAAATGGATAGTGCAGCTGAGCATAAGGCATCGAACCGGAGTCAAACCAAGTGTCAAGCACGTCAGGAATGCGCTTCATGGTGCCACTACAACTCGAACATTTAAAAGTAACTGGGTCGATCTTGTCCTTGTGGAGATCAGTGATTTTCTCACCGCTTAATTCCTCAAGCTCCGACACAGAGCCGATGACCTTGTGGTCGCCACATTTCTCACATTTCCAGAGTGGAATGACGGAGGCCCAAAAGCGCTGGCGGGAGATGGACCAATCACGTGCACCTTCGAGCCATTTGCCGAAACGGCCATCCTTGATATGCTTCGGTGACCAATTAATTTTTTGTGCCAGATCGATCGCGTCTTCCTTTAATTTCAAAACATTGACAAACCATGATGTAGTCGCATAATTGAGCAAGGGAGTGTCACAGCGCCAACAATGCGGGTAAGAGTGCTCATATTTTTCTTTTGAAAAAAGCAAATTTTTAGCAGCCAAATATTTTATAATTTCAACATCGGTTTTTTGGGTATCGTCAAGCGGCTTGACGTGCTGTCCGGCAAATTCACCGCACTCAGGCTTGATAATTCCATCCATGCCGACGTGCTGGATGAAAGGTAGATTCAATTTCTTACCGAGATTTAAATCATCCTCACCAAAGGCAGGGGCGGTATGAACGATGCCGGTACCCTCGTCGGTGGTGACGAAATCAGCCGCAACAATCTTCCAACCATTTTCACGGTTTTTCAAATTTTTATCATCGGAATAAAAATTAAATAGAGGTTTGTAATTTTTATCAAATAAATCTCGACCTTTAAATTCCTCAACAATTTCATACGGCTGGTCCCTAAAAACCTCCTTTACCCTGTCCTTGGCAACGATGTACTGTGTACTGTGTACTGGGTACTGAGCACTAATTTTTGCATATTCAATGTCCTTCCCCACTGCTAGAGCCACATTGCCGATCAATGTCCAAGGTGTTGTCGTCCAAGCGAGGACAAAGGTGTCGGGCTCGTCGACCAATTCAAATTTGGCGACAACCGAGAGATCTTTAACATCTCGATAACCTTCGGCAACTTCTGATTGCGAGAGAGTTGTCTCACAGCGAGGACAGATATGCATCGAGCGATAGCTTTCATAGATCAAACCTTTGTCCCAAAGTTGCTTGAAGACGGCCCAGACCGACTCCATATAGGAGAGATCCATCGTCATATAGGGATTTTCCATATCTACCCAGCGACCGAGTCGACGGATAACTCTTTTCCATTCGGGAACGTAATCGAGAATTTTACTGCGGCATTTCTGGCAAAATTGATCGACGCCAAGCTCCTCGATTTCTTTTTTGTGAGTGATGCCGAGCTCCTTCTCAACGATGTTTTCGATCGGTAGACCGTGACAATCCCAACCCCAGACACGTGGCACATGATAGCCTTGCATTGTCCAATATCGAGGCACGACATCTTTCGTAATACTTTGTAGGATGTGACCGTAGTGAGGTGAGCCGGTCGCAAAGGGTGGACCGTCGTAGAAACTATAGAGCGGCTTGGTCGCAGTTTGCTCGAGCGATTTCTCAAAGATCTTCTGCTCATCCCAAAAAGCGAGAATATCCTTCTCGTTTTCCGCCAAATTCATTTTGGAATCTACTTCTTTGAACATATTGCGATATTCCAACCAAATTTAAAAAATTATAGTGAAGAGCAGTGAACCGATAAAGCACAATACAATGATTAAAACGACGAAGATCTGGGTAATTCCAAACCAATAATCAAACGTTCCTTTTTTACAAACATTGCCGTTTTTATCTCTAATGCTGTCTGAGCGCAAACTGTCTCGAAGCAGTTTTAGTAAATAAGGAACCAGCAAAGAAATAAATATGAAGAAACCAAAAAAACCAATAAATGCTGACAGCTGAACTGCAAAACGCGATGGTTCGGTTTGCATATTGCGAACCGTCAAAGCAAGAAATGCGGCGGATGCGGACCCGATTGTCATCAACATACTTCGATTGATCTTCATTATTCAAAATAATATCACGAAGCAACATTTTCAGCAAGAATTAGTTCACAATTTAAACTCTGATCTCATTGAATAGATGTTGGGTCAGTGTTAAGATATTAGCGTTTACAAAATATTGAGGAAATAGAGGAAATATATGAAAGTCATATTATTACCAAAATTTTATGGGCATTGTCCGGGATTGAAGCGGTCGTTGAAAATTGCCGACGACCTCATCTTGGAATCGAAAAAAAACGGCAAAAAAATATATTATGACGTGCCGCTGGCTCACAACGAAGAGGTAGAGGAGCGACTAAAAAAAGGCGGTTTTAAGGTGGTTGATATTAACGAGGTCACCGATGCCGGCAAGGAATATTTTCTTGTCTCTGCTCATGGTGTCAGTAGCAAAAAAATAAAAGAGCTCAAGAGTAAAAATTTCAATGTTAAATCAGCCGTTTGTCCGACGGTCAAACATGTGCAGCAAATTGCCCAGAAGGACTACCTGGACGGTTACCAGATTGTGATATTTGGCAAAAGTACTCACCCGGAAATTATTGGTGTCAATGGCAGCGTCGATGATACGGCAACCATAGTTGCCGATGTTGATAAGGGGCTGGAGATAGAGTTGGACAAGAAAACCAGTGTAATTTGTCAGACGACAGTGCCAGCAGATAAATACGCCGAGTTTGTTGACAATCTCAAAAAGACAAATCCTAAAATTGAAATAGTTGCCAGAAATACTATTTGTCCAGTAGTCGAGGGAAGAGTCCAGATGTGTGCTGCTTATGTAGCGGAAGAAAAGCCAGACATAGTTGTAGTCGTCGGATCCAAGATGAGTAGTAATACCAAACAATTGGCTAGTAAACTAGCCAAGTTGGTGCCAACAATGCTTGTTGAAGATGATAAAAAGATTGTTAAAAGTGATTTTGATGACATTGAATCTGTTTTGGTTGTGTCTGGCACCTCGGCTCCTCCTGAAATTGTCGAAAGAGTGGCAAAAAAGCTAGGCGATTTTTAATTGTTCGATTGCGAACAAAGTGACTTTGTGATAAATTTTTGTTATGAAAGAAATTTCTAAAATATATGATCATGAAAAAGTTGAGAAAGAGCTCTATACTAAATGGGAGAAAGCCGGCTACTTCAAGCCGGAGGTAAATCCGGACGGTAAGCCCTTCACTGTTATAATGCCGCCACCAAACGCTAACGGCTCTCTTCATGTTGGTCATGCCGTGTTTGTTACACTGGAAGACATTATGGTCCGATATGCCAGACTTCAGGGTAAGGCGGCATTATGGTTGCCCGGTGCAGATCATGCTGGCTTTGAAACCCAAACAGTCTTTGAAAAAAGGCTTGAAAAAGAAGGTCGAAGTCGTTTCAGCATGCCGCGAGAACAGCTCTATGATGAAACTCTCAAATTTACTCTTGAAAATAAAAAAACAATGGAGAGTCAGCTCCGCCGACTTGGTGCCAGCTGTGACTGGGATCGGGAAAAGTTCACCCTTGACCCTGACATTATTAAAATTGTTTATGAAACCTTTGTGAAACTGTACGAAGATGGCTTGGCTTACCGTGATGTTCGTCCGGTCAATTGGTGCACTAAACACCAGACATCGTTGTCCGAACTTGAAGTTAAATACGAGGAGCAAGTCGATCCGCTCTACTATATTAAATATCAAGTAACAGAGGGACAGAGGATCAGAGGGTCAGAGGGGATTGTTGTCGCTACAGTTAGGCCAGAGACAATATTTGGAGATACTGCGATTGCGATTAATCCGAATGATAAAAAACACGCCGATTTAATCGGATCCAAAGTTAAAATTCCTCTGACTGACATCGAGATTCCAGTAATTGCCGACGACATGGTAGATCCGAAGTTTGGTACCGGTGTCGTTAAAATTACTCCGGCTCACGATCCGAACGATTTTGAAGTTGCCAAACGGCACAGCCTTGAAATCAGGGAAGTCATCGACCAATATGGCAAGATGAATGAAAAGGCCGGTCCATTTGCCGGGATGAAAATCAAAGAAGCACGCGAGAAAGTTGTTGCAGAATTGGAAAAGAGAGGCTTGCTTGAAAAAGTTGAGGCTAATTATACGCATTCGGTTGGCAAATGTTATAAATGCGGCACGGTCATCGAGCCACGTGT
>Ga0172379_10010780_pt1 | contig 11000 bp, 15 predicted proteins | sample GrowelOW334metaG_FD_119756 | JGI IMG/M metagenome (GOLD analysis project Ga0172379, IMG submission 119756) | Groundwater microbial communities from an aquifer near a municipal landfill in Southern Ontario, Canada - Groundwater well OW334 metaG | ecosystem: Environmental > Aquatic > Deep... | reverse complement strand
CTCACTGTCGTAAGTCTTGCCATCAACACTGAATTGAGAAGCAGCCCAGCCTGATGTGGAGATTCCACTTCCCGACCTGAGTACATGAACCTGCTGGGTGGCCTCTACTTTCTCTTGCTCACCACTATCAACTATCTTTTTGCTGTAAATCTTGTGACTGTCACCAAAGACTCTTTCAAAGAGTGTCGACGCATCTTTCACTTCGTCACTCTTGACGCAGCGCTCACTACTTTTTATGTTGTCGCTGCTGTTGTCCTCGTCGACATTCGCCTCGGCTCTAGGCATCGTTCACCACCTGTGGGGAATACTTGACGACAGTATCACTGCCACTGTGTGAAATACTCGTGAATAATTTCAATCCGAGTGTTGCGCAGGGCTAAGTTGAATCAGGGCCTTTTTCTTACGCCAACACTGTGTGCGGTAAACTAACTACTCTAAAGCGCTAAGAACAATACCGACTAAAGGCCAGAGTAAAACTATGAACAGGCAATATCACAAGTGGCACAGCACAAATCTCAATAGAGAAATGGAATTGCTTGTCTTTGGTGATTCAGGCGCGAGAGTGATTGTCTTTCCTACTTCGTGCGGCAGATTTTATGATTGGGAAAATCGAGAGATGATAAAGACTCTCGAGGACCACATCGACCAAGGCAAACTACAAGTATTTTGCGTCGATAGTGTAGACCCAGAAAGCTGGTGGAACACAGAAGCAAGCCCGAGTGCGAAAGCAGCTCGACACCTCGATTATCACGAATACATAATCGATGAAGTTTTACCATTCACAAAAAAACTGAATAACAACGATTTTGTCATTGCCATGGGAGCCAGCATGGGCGGCTATCACGCTACGAGCCTGACAATACGTTTTCCTGAAAGCTTCAACAGATGTGTGGCTATGAGTGGGCCTTACGACTTTGGACAAATGAGCGCACCATACAACGTATTCAACTGGATTCACGATTGCGACGACGCCGATGTTCTTAAATGCAATCCGGTACCGTTCATAAAAGCCGCATCAGAAAAGCAGCTAGAAAAACTGAAAAAAGTTGAGTTGATTTTTCCCATGGGTCAGACCGATCCGCTGCATGAAGGTAACGTCATGCTGTCACAAGCACTTACAGAAAAGAATGTGCCGCACTCATTCTATACATGGGATGGCTTCGCGCATGATTGGCCATTCTGGAAAGATATGATGCTAATTTACGTAGATGGTGAGCAAAAGGTTTAACGAAACAAAATGCGCAGAATAATAGTCTCTGAATTCATCACCATCGATGGTGTCATCGAAGCGCCTGGCGGTAACGAAACGCCACATCCTCATGCCGGTTGGCAGTTTAAGTATGAGTCAGCAGAAGTCGGCAAGTACAAGATTGACGAACTAGCAAGCGTGGATGCCTTGCTGCTGGGTAGAAATACTTACGATGTCTTTGCGGCCTACTGGCCCACAGAGACCTGCGAGACCTTTGCCACTCCTATTAACAAGATGCCTAAATATGTCGTCTCGAATAGTTTAAAAACAACAGACTGGAACAACAGCCACATTCTTCGAGACGTCGCCAAAGATGTTGCGGCGCTCAAACAGACCGATGGTGGCAACATTCTCGTATACGGCAGTGCCACCCTAGTCAAAGCTCTGCTACATCACGACCTTATCGACGAATTGCGGCTGATAGTCTACCCTCTCTCGATCGGAGGCGGTATCAGGCTCTTCGATGACAGTCGGGAAATGAAGAAGTTAGCGCTCACACACTCACGCACAGTCGACCCAGGCGTACTCATTCTTGAATACAAGCCGATCTCCTGACCCTTAGCTTCGCAAGCAGCACTTTCGCAAAGCCTAACTCGCTAATACCCATTTTGCGCCAGCTGTTTCTAGCAGCATTCTAATTGATTGAGGGCCGCTGACCATCGACGGAGTAATGGCTCCGAATTCTTTTTGTGGATTGTGCAACAAAGTAATAGCAGACTCACTAATAATTAAAGCTGTGAGCAGATATGGGTCATTTCCAGTGACTGTAATGCTCGGTGCGTCATTGCCACTCTTAGCTTTGGCTTGAATTAAAAACGTCGAGTTCTCGCGCTGCGACAAAGAAGGCACACCGGTACTCATTTTTTCAACGAGAAAATTTGCCACTAGCTTCATTACCATCTGCCCCAAAGACGCCATTGAGCGAAGAACCACCAGCGGTGCTTCAGAGGTCATATAAGTAGTGACATTCTGCACATTCGTATGGCGAGGAAGCATGAGTACTTCACCTGCGGGAAAGGACATTATTGAGACAGTTCGGCCATCTATCTGAGCTTTCCCCACAATTGCCGCAGGCCTACTCTCTATGAACTTACCGTCTTTAAAGAGAAATCCTGGCTCAGTGACAGCCCGTACTATACTCTTGCGAGTGCCAGGACTAGTATGCATTTCGCCCATGCTATAAATCAGATCGATTGAAGAACATTGAGGATAATCGCTGCACAACTGCGCCCCCATAGCATCCCCAATCGCATACTCGTAGGCACAAGCGGGCACCAAAACAATTTCTCGCGCCTTTGCCTGTTCATGATACTTGTCGTAGACGAGTTTCATGAAACCCTGCTCGCCAGTGGTATCAAGATAATGCGCACCGCGAGCAATGGCAGCTTGAACTATCGGTTCACCAAAATCAGTGAATGGTCCAGCACAATTTATGATGACCTTACAGCCATCCAAAGCCGCAAACGTCGCCTTATTCTGAACATCGATTACGCGATATTCAACACCGCCTAGACTTTCTGAGAGAGCACGTAAGGTCTTTTCGTTTCTACCGGCAATGAAGAAGGGCGCATTTCTTCTATGCAACTCGCTGGAGATCAGCTTGCCTGTGTATCCTGTTGCTCCGACAATTGCGATCATGTGTGCGTTGCTATTACCGTAGGGCTAATGTCATTCAATCGTATCACTATATCAGCAGGCAGCTTCAGCGAAGCAGCTTGAATATTTTCTCGCAAGTGTGTGCGAGAGCTGGTTCCAGGAATGAGCAAAATATTGGCAGAGCGCTGCAAGAGCCACGCCAGGGCAACTTGCATGGGAGTGGCATTCATTTCTTGCGCGATTTGATTGAGAGCTTCAATCTGCAGCGGAGCAAAACCGCCCAGCGGGAAGTAAGGCACGTAAGCAATATTCTTCTTCGCCAAGTCATCGATAAGCGCGTCATCATCACGCTTTGCCACGTTATAACAATTTTGGACACATACAATATCTGTAAGCTGCTGAGCATCTGCAATCTGCTTTGCCGTCACCGTGCTCAATCCGATATTTTTTATCAACCCTTGCTTCTTTAAATCTACCAAGACGCTGAGCGGCTCAGTGAGAGACTCTTCAACAGGATCTAAAAATGCACCCATACGCAGATTGACAATATCAATGGCCTCTATGCCAAGGTTGCGCAAATTATCTTGAACACCCGAAATAATTTCGTCTTTGGCCATGGCCCGAATCCATGACTTGTCGGTGCCGCGTCGCGCCCCAATCTTGCTCACAATCACTAAATCTTTGGCATAGGGGTGCAGAGCATTCTTAATGACTTGATTGGTGATGTGTGGTCCGTAGTAGTCGCTCGTATCTATATGATTGACTCCACTATCTAAGGCTTCACGCAAAACTGCGATGGCTTCGTCCATGTCGCGGGGCGGTCCGTAAATTTCAGACCCCGACAACTGCATGGCGCCATAGCCCATTCTATTAACAGTCAAACCTGTACCTGGAAAGCTGTATTTGCCTCCTAATTCCATAATTTTCCTTCCTCGCTTACAACTTACGTTTTTTGTAACTTGTAAGATTATTGCATACCACTTACAAATTGTCCATTTTGTAAGTTATAACTAAGAGTATGCCAAAGACTGGTCTGACATCCGAACAAATCAAAGAACGTGCCCTCGAGTGCACCATTGCTCGAATGCGCAAATATGGATTTGAGAAAGTGCGATTGAGTGAAATCGCCAAAGACCTTGGCGTCAGCCACGCTGCCCTCTACAGCCATTTCGCCGACAAAGCGGCACTATTTGATGCAGTCAGCGAACGCTGGCTCATAGACCTCGACAAGAAGCTTGAGGCAATATCTAATGACAATTCGACCGAACCCTTAGCGAAAATCTCCAAATGGTTCCTAGAATTACACCGAGCAAAGTGTACTAAAGTTTGCACCGACCCGGAACTATTTAAAGCCTTCAATTATTCCGCGCAAATTGAAAAACAATTCGTTCAGAATCATCTTCAAAATATGAATAGACAATTGAATAATCTTGCCGCCCAGGCTGTCAAAAATGGACAGATAAAAGGTGACGCGGCAAACATTGCATCAATGCTATTTGAAGCCACAATCGCCTTCCACCACCCGATCATAGTGGCGCTTCATGCAAACGAGAATCGGGAACCGATGTTGAAAAACGTACTCAAAACTTTGTTCGATGGATTGAGAAATTAAATCCACTTTTGACGACATTTCAAAGGGAACAAACTAGCTACAAATTGGTCCAAATAAACCGGAATTTGCCAGACGTAAAGTCATGGCATTACCGGTTCATGACTATTTTCTATCTGAGCTAGAGGTGGCTCGTTAGAACGCCAAAGCTAGAGTGGAATTATGAAAACACGAGGCAAAATACTAATTTTTGTTGGTCCGGAGGTGACGCACCTTGTCACTGAAAGCCTAAATGGCTACGACCTATTCTTGGCACACAAGTTTGATGATGCAGCCGAACTAATCTTAAACTCTGGTGTCGATTTGTTTGTAATAGACGTTCTTTTTGACGAATCTCAAGCAATGGAGCTAATTAAACTCATTCGCAAGGATTCTCAGCATCGAAACTCATCAATAGTTCTGACGCAACTGGTATCGAGCCATCACTCAGAGATGTTGCGAACAGTAGTCAGCTCGCTGACAAACAGTCAAACCATAAGTTGCTTTTTCGAAGGACAAGTAACAGACCACGATATTGGCGCAGTGTTTCGAAAAACTGTAGAGCGTTATCTGCCTAGCAAAAAGAGAATGCCATTCAGCTGGGTCAGCTACGCCGACCGCTTCGCTTCTGAAGTATAAGCTACTCCAGCATTGATTTCTGATCGACGTCTTTTTTGCGCTTCGACTACAGGTTCATCGTCTTCAAACTCAAACTCGCTTACTAGTTCAGCGAGAATAGCTTTGCGTCTAGAACCATTGAGGCAGGGCAAAATCACTACAATTTGATTGTTTAAACTGGCAACAGACTCGGCCAATGACTGCTTGAGATTGTCGCTTTGCTCTATATCTACGAGCATAGAGCCGGTGGGATCTTCATGAAGTAGTGCATAGATGCCAGGTGCCGATGGAACATCAGCAAAATTTGTGATTGGCCCTTCAAACTCGTGTTGGCCGATTAGTATGCTCAAGGTTATTCTCCGCTTGTATACTTAAATTCTAACCCTTTAATCGATTGAAAGCGGCTCTCTGTGCTAATAAAGTTTGAATCGTCAAATTGGGAACTTTCCGGCAACATGCAAGTCAGCGAATTATTTTGTGGAAAATTAGTTATTTACACCTCTGTTATTATAGGCAATTCATTCTACAAAGGTTTTGAACATGCAAAAAATCATGTCTAGCATCTGGTGTCAGAACAACGCTCAGGAGATGGCTGACTTTTATACGGCGGCCATACCGGGTGTTAAGCAAGGAAAGAAATCGTACTACGGAGATTTTGCTCCGCGTGTCGGACAGCAAATCGGAGCCCTCATGACTCTCGATCTCAAGGTGCAAGACTATGAATTCATGATGCTCAATGCGGGCGATTCCATCACACCCAATCCATCAATATCGCATTACATTGTATGCAAAAGTGCTGAGGAAGTAGATAGCATCTACGCCAAACTTTCTAAAGGCGGCAAAGATCTGATGCCTCTGGACAAATATCCTTTTAGCGAGCGCTACGCTTGGACAGAAGACAAATTTGGTCTGTCTTGGCAAATTATCCTCGTAGACATGGCGCAAAAAGTGGTGCCCTGCATGATGTTTGTTGGCCAGCAACACGGACGCGCACAAGAGGCCATCACCTTTTACACTTCTATCTTTGAAAATTCAAGTCAAGACTTTCTTGTCACTTATCCAGCCGAATCAGGCGAAGCACCAAATACGGTGATGCACGCTTCGTTCACGATTGATGGTCAGAAGTTTATTGCTATGGACAGTGGACACCAGCACGCATTTAACTTTAACGAAGGCGTCTCGATTGTAGTCAACTGCAAAAATCAAAAAGAAGTCGATTACCTATGGGAGAAGTTATCGGAAGATGGTGGAGCATCGCAGTGCGGCTGGCTCAAAGACAAATTTGGAATTTTTTGGCAAATCGTGCCTGAATCTGTGCGCAAATTGCAGCACAAAGACAATCAGGCTAGAACTGACAATATGATGAAAGCATTGATGACCATGCGCAAACTTGATGAGGCCGCCCTCATAGCGGCATATGAGGAGTGAGTGATTTTTAGAAGACGCAAGAGTGCAACGTTAGCAGTTCTGCTCACAATATTTTCAGCAAGCTTCGCTAGGGCTAAAGGCAGCCTGCTCGACGAAGCAATTGCACTATACAAGGCTCAAAATTATGTGGCAGCAACAGCTGCTTTTCGCGATTGCATTCAAAAAGGTGAGAACACTCCGACCGCTTGGCTATATTTGGGTCATGCCTATTCTGCGAAAGCAGACCCCCGCGCAATGCAGACCTACATCACCATCACTGACCGCTTTGCCGACTCGTCAGAAGCCAACGTCGCACGCGCTTGCCTGATTAGACTTGACCCGCGCAATAAGCTAGTTTACACCGCAGCGAAACTAGGGAGTCTGGCCGAACCAGGTCGAGGTGATATGGGCTTTGTAGATAGAGTCAGTGTCTATCACTCCGTGCCAGGCCACCCTAGAATTTGCCAAGCCACTGTAAACGCCGTTAAAACTGCGATAGCTGCGCTGCCGCCGCAAATAAATAAATATCTGTGTGATGGCAAAGCAACACTAACGATCGCTCCAAACATATCTGATCGCTGGCCAGGTTCAGGCGACGGACTCAAGCCCACTGATTCTACTATGACCATGGGAGAGGAAGGTGCGCGGACCTACGACCGAAATATTTTCATCTATGAACGCAAAAAACAACGCGGAGTAGATGTTCTATTGGCTAGGTATTCTGACAACGAAATCATTCATGCGGTTTACCATGAAATTGGTCATGCTGTTGATGTGATTGGTGGTGAGTACTCTAGTAAGCCAGAGTTTAGAAAATTGCTTGCGGAAGACTTAAGCACTTTTACGGCTAGCCAAAAACAACTTTGGTCTTACTTCTTAGACCCAGGCGAGGGATTTGCCGAGACTGTGGCAGGCTTGCTACAACGAAAAACAGCTGAGGAGCCAGGTACAATCACGCTGGACAGCAAGATGCCTAAAGTAAATCAATATGTGAAAAGGCTTTTTCGGCTATAGAGCTTTCTAAGTCGACCTTAGCTAAAGCAGCGCACCACTCAATACTTGACTGCCCAAAGTAGCACTATAAAGGCGAATAAACATAGTATTACACCTATCGTTCCAACGAAAACGCAAAACACAAGAGATATCATTTCATTGCTAACGAAATTACTGCACCACAATAAACCTGGCATGACAAAACCAAGATAAGCAAGCGATATTCCAAAAAGAGTTAGCGCTAGGGCAGCAACGAAATAAAAAAGTTTCGCAACCAAAACCCTGACCTCACTGTATTTCACAACGATTCATCCTTCATTCGTTTCTAGAATTATTATCTGAGTCATTGGAGTGCAGCTCAAAGCTCCATTTGCACCGATCGCGATACCAGCCTGAAACTGAACTGTTTGAATTTTTCTCAGAGTCTACTGAGTGATAGATGTAAGATTTACTTGATACTGCAGGAATAGTGACTGGAATATTTGCCGCAGTTGCGACGTCTCTACGAAACCTTTCTGACGGCAAGCAGTCTGTGGCAGTCGCAAAAGCAGGGTCATCCTTCCCTCTTATCGACACTTCTCTGACGTGCTTCCGCAAGTATTCACCAAGCATACTGTCTAGAAATAAGTCTGAGGGTTTATATTGTGCCCCAAAGTCAGAAAAGTCTGAAGACCACTCACTCTGGCTCAAGAGATCGTCACAAAAAAGTATCACTCTCGCTCCGCCTACAACCGGCGACACCGCGTAACGCATCTTACTAGGATCTGTTTTATATGGAATGTTATTGAAGTAATAAGCATGAACTCGCATTTTTAACTGATGAGGATGGGCACCGAGACCAATCCGAATACTTTTCAATACGGGAGCTTCTCTAAGAAGTAACAAGCACTGTAGGCACGAATTCTCACCAGAGCAAACTCTTGATGTAATCATCACGTCCCGGCATAAATTTGTTGTCGAGCCAAGCTTGAGCAATAAATCAGGATGAATTTTGGAAAGAAGTCGCTGACCTTCAACGAATTCTGGAAAATCTGCATTACTAGCATCTCGCAACTTAGCCTGATTTAGAGAGACGTATTTAAAGAAATCGGAACGCGCAGAGTTTAATCGATTTTCTTCAAGCAGTCGCGATTTATGCGCGGTGGCTCGGCTCAATTGCAGGGCAGTGACTGCAATGGAATACCAGTGAGTAAGCACGCCAATGTAAGCAGCAACTATGAGCACGTAAGCCGATAGGCAAAGCACATTTATTATCAATCTTACTTTCGACTCAGCTTGCATTGAGTGATTACCCGGAATAGATTTTTGCAGCGCTGCTGGGTGGTCAAAGTATAGAGCGCCTCCAGCGCCATGAGATGAATTTACCACCTGGGCGGATTGCGGGACAGCCAATTCCCCTCATGACTCCGTTCTCATCCTCGATAACCCACTCTTCCCAAATGTTTAAAGACTCAGGCGGGTCTTCACCGGGCTTTTTAACACTCATAATATAATCGAGCAATTCTTTATGTTTGGCGGCAGCAGGTGTCAATTCAAGGGCAGCAATAATCTGCGGCCCTTCTTGCTCCGGGTCAGTAACGATGCCGATAAGATCAATGCCACGATAGAGTTTCAACGGGTTCATTTCGCTTCTGCCTTTTCACATTCAATTCGTCTCTGTGCGCCTCCAGCGCCATGAGATGAATTTGCCATCTGGGCGGATTGCGGGGAGGAAAATACCTCTCCGAACGCCATTCTCATCCTCGATAAACCAATCATCAAAAAGCTTCAACGAGTCGGGTGGATCAGGACTATCACTCGTCACACTCAGCATGTAATCGAGCAGCTCTCTATGGTGTGCAGCAGCGTCCGTCAATTCCAGCTTAGCAATTGTTTCTGGACCTTCTTGTGCCGGATTAGTGACAATGCCAAGGACATCTTCACCTCTGTATAACTTCAATGAACTCATCTAGCCTCCACTTTCAAATATTTTGCAGGTATGATGCCTTTAATTAATACTTCATGCTCTGCGCGTGAGCACTCTAATGCATGTTGCTGTCTTATTTCGCTTAAACGCGAGCGCTTTATGTATGCAGCTATATCTACTTGATCAATAATTTCCACATCGGTTAATGCACCACTGGCGATGTCATTACGCAAAGACTTAAGGTCTAATGTAATATGTGTCTTGCCGAAGCTGAGCGCCACGCCTTTCGACTCTTCCGAGAAGCTTGTGTACGGCGATTGACCTTTCGCGTCCCAATTAATGCTCTGATTGATGTGTTCAACAATATCAACAGGCCTACCCTTGTACTCACCACTAGGATTAGCTGGCCGTAAATCTCCATTCGCCGTAAGATGAGATTTCCCCACTCCAGCTTCGTTGACAGCATCATAGGCATAGTTATCGCCACGATAAACTTCAACCACTCGCCGAGTAATTCCTGCCTCAGCGAGTTCCTCAGCGCTCATCTTCTCTAGATTCATCGCTTTGACTTTATTAGCATCCAGCGGCGTATTCGAACCTGGCATAAAGAAAAGCGGAATGAGCATGCCAATCATGCGCGCCCGCTCATCCTCGCTCATAGGCTTATCGATGATGCCTAAAATCTGCCCACCAATTCTGGTGGCATCTTTATTAAACTGGTCGGGATCATGCCTAAAATGCTCGATGAAATTGGCGATGTCTTTGTTGATCGCACTATTCTCTGCCAGATGCAAGAACGGCATTTCTAACACGCGAGCGGTTGTCGACAACGTTACGTCAATCAAGTGCAAAGCATTCTCAGGGCGGGCGGGTTGTGAAAGGTGAATTGGGGTGTGCGACTTATGGCCGTCGTGCTGGCCGTGAACATCGCGCGTATTTTCGGGCTTTTCCGTCGCCTGCTTCTCGGTCAATTGCGACTTGCGAGAGGCGACATGACCTCCGAAATCGATTTCGATGCTTTCATTCTGACTATCGAGCTGAGCCTGATTAAACCTGCGCAGAGAACCATCGCCCAGGTGCGGCTTAGTCGCTTTGGCAACTTCTTCAGCATTTGGGTTCCGAGCTTTCTGAATATCCGGCGAGCCGTCCTTCTCAAGCGAAGCATGATCTGAATGGGTTACCTTCTCACCGGGCTTATTTTCACCAGGCTTATCTGCCATAGCTTGACCCTCTTCCACCAGTAAATCTGCCAGCGTCATCATTGTCGGTAACAAACAGATCTGAAAACGTCTCATCTTCTCTTGGTTCGATTTCCCAGCCATACTTTTGAAGGGAGTTGAGAAGATCCTGCATCCTTTCCTTTGACATAAGAAATCCACACGCTGGTTTAGACATCTATTCCCGTTTTAGAGGGATCAAAAGCGGTAAATTCCGCAAACGGCTTCCTTAATATACTAATCGCCGGTTTAGTATATTAAGGAGCCTTCTTAGCGAACGAAAGTACTCTATGGATGGCGAACACTGGGCACACCCTGGGTATAGACCAAACAAGACGGCAGAGCGGGGCCAAAACAGTGACTGAACGATTCAAACCTGGCGACAACATTCTTGCCGATAAGGCTATGGCAGATACAGAAAAAAGT